>Ga0209489_108118_pt1 | contig 14750 bp, 4 predicted proteins | sample SiratrowhiteBW_FD_187527 | JGI IMG/M metagenome (GOLD analysis project Ga0209489, IMG submission 187527) | Root nodule microbial communities of legume samples collected from California, USA - Siratro white BW (SPAdes) (version 2) | ecosystem: Host-associated > Plants > Roots > Nodule | place: USA... | reverse complement strand
ATTCATTTGGCTAAGAATCCAGTATATCATGAAAGGACTAAACACATTGACATTCGACTTCATTTTATCCGAGAATGTGTTAATGATAACACAGTTGCAGTTCAGAAGATAGCCACAGCTGAAAATCAGGCAGACATGATGACAAAAACTCTACAGGTTGATAAGTTCAAACATTATTTGAACTTGGTCAATATTTGTGAATGAGAGGCAAGGTGGAGAATTGTTATTGTGCCTCTCAAAGTCCCACATCAGTGGGTGGAGAAAGGGCACCCCCCTTTGCTTGCTATAAATAAAGGCCTTAAGCCTTGGTATCACACATCCCACACTTGAAGCATTTCCAAGTGTTAAGAGTTTAAGTGAGATAGTTATATAGAGTGTGAGAGAAAGTTCCAAGAGTGTTGTGAGGATACACTGAGAATTTCTTGGAAACTTTAAGTATTTCACTGGGGATCCTATTGGGGTTTACTATATTGTAATTGTTTTGAATATAGTGAATTTCTCGGAGTTTGGCTCGTAGTTTTTTTTCCTCAACACCAAAGGGGGTTTTCCACGTTAAATTCGGTGTGCATTTTTTCTTGGTATTATTTATGTGCTTTAGTTTTCTCTACTTAAATATTGGGCGTGCTTCCGCTGGCATCCGTACACTCAACTTAGAGACATCATTTCTAACACTTCCAGAATCAGAAATTTACCAAAAGCTCAAGCCTACACAGCCCAGTGTCCATAGTATCAAGCATAACAGTCAAAAGTATACTAGAAGTCTAGAATTTTCTTTTAAGAATCTACTCAGAACATCAGCGAGAGAAGACCAAGAAAACATAATAAAAACAGGAAGATTACCCTGTATGAAAGGAACACCTAAGAGAAGCCAAAGTAGATTACCCTGTATCCTATAGCAATGGCAAAAACAGGAACTTCTCTTGAACTATATCAGCATTTTCACCAAATGTTATTGCATCAAATAACTTCACAAACAGCTATTGATAGAATAAGGCTAAATGTAAAAATTTTAAAATGTCAATATGATAAAACGAACCATCCACGGGCAATGGCATAACTAGAAATGGAAATATCTTCCACGGTATGAATTCGCAAGAAGAAGGAACTTTCACAGAAAGGATCAAGGCCCAGATAACCAAAAAAGTAAAAGCAAATTTTGATGTGAGCTGCAAGCTCAAGAAAAGAGAAGATGAAACCTTTGAAACGCGATGATTCCAAAACGATGAAACAAAACCCGGGAAAAAGAAAAGGCATTGAAGCAAAAGTGTGGAGAAATCCATTGGCAGGAAGAGAGTAAGAAACTTACAATTGAGAAGAGCAGAAGGAAAAACCGAAAGAGAAAGGCAAGTGAAACAAAGAAGAAGAGGAATGTGTACAAAGACAATCTATGTAGCGCGTGAGTTTGAAGGAATGCATGATGAATAGGTGGCGATGAAAGCTTCCTCGACCCGCCACGTAAACTGTAAACATGTATTTTACACACATGTTGTGTGTTAAGAAGAACAAAAACACCAAAATATTATCCATTCATCTACCATATCTTAATAGATAAAGTGGTGACTATTTCATTTATTTGTTCCATGATTCTATTGGGAATTTTTTTTATTGATATTCTTTTAGTAAAACCTTCATTTTTAGTCATGTATGTTACTGCTAATGTTTGGATTCAAAACTTTATTTTTAAAGATTGAATTTAGTTTTATTTGGATAAAGTATATATGGTAGTTTTACAGAGAGTTAGAAACATAATTTTCAAAACAGTGAAGTATAGGCATCTGTAAATTATATGTATAATTCATGCAAAATCTTAAAAGTACACACTAAAAACAATCGGTTTACAAACGTGAAAAAGCTACAAAAGAGAACTAAAAGCTAGTTTAATCCTTAACATATTTTCTATGAGTAATATACTTTGCACCTTGGTTATAAATTAAAATTATAAGTTTTTAATACATAAATTTTATAATTTTGGTTTATTTAGTTTGTATCTTGGAAATTAATTAAATTCAAAATGTGATTCTTTTTCTGAGATAAGTTGAAAAGTTTCTTTTGTATTTTCATATATTCTAATTAAACCTTTGTATATTATGTTCAGAATAAAAATAGAAAAAAACAATTTAATAATTTTTAAAATTAATATATATATATATCACTAATATGATGATAACATATTACGTAAAATACCGTAACAATAAATGAAGACGGTCACGTCAATTTCTAGATTTGGAGTCAGTGACGTGTCTTGTTGAAACTATCGCCAGTGTCCCTGTTCTGGGTTCGTTTAATTCTTATTTTGTTTGGAGTTGTCTTTTTTTGTGTGTAAATTTTATATAAAAATTTTAAAATGAACAATTTTTATCTTAATTTCTTTTATAGGTAAATTATACCAAAAACATGACATAATTTCATAAAAAAAATTATGTTGTTATTAATTTTATTTAATTTAAAATGAAACCGTGTTATGCTATGATTTTAGTACATAAATTCAAATCATGTCATGGTACTGAAACACTATTCTATTATTTTATTTATAATGGGGATAATTTTTTTTCTCATTCTAAAATTTTGTAAAAAAATTATACTTCCTATTCTTTTAGTAGAATTGATTCCAGGTAGATCTTACAAGATTGTATTAAAACTAAATCATAAACTTATCCGATCAACTCTTCAAATATAAATGGCAGTTAACATGAACTATTATTATATTTTTTAAGTAGTTGTATATTATATTTTAATTTTGGTAAAAATATTTGAAACACCGAAGTAAATACTTTTTTAAAAATTACACTTCAAGTAACTAGATGAAATTTAAAATTATTTTTTAAAGGAATATATCCTTTTGCCATTCACTTTTTTTACTTACATTCATTTCACATAATATTATATATAAATATAAATAAAATACTATGATAAAATAATAATTTATGGAACTGTAATTTGAATGTTATAAAAAAAATCACGGTGTAAAACTATCACCACCTTTTCTATATTTTCCCCTGATGAGTAGTTAGTCTTTCAATTCTGGAAAATTTTTATCGTCTAGGAATTGGGATTATCTTGAGACAGCACATTTTTTCATTATCTGTAAGTTGTTATGGAACATACAAGTATCCATTACTTTATTTTTCAGCTTTTGACGCTTATTAATTTGAACACATTTTGAACATGGTTAATGCATTATCCACATATTTTAGGCCAACTAAAAGTCGTAGTAAGTGTTACTCTTGCACATCATGTAACTTATTAGGAAAAGTAGATGTGCAATTGAGGCATGCTTACTGAGAGAAAGTGATTATACACGTATAAACTTTAGAAAGACACCAAAAGAAATAAAAGGTACCATGTTTGACACCCCTTTAATGTTAGAATAGTTCAATTTCTAAATTCTGATTAATTTTCAAAAGATTTTCCATATTTGTGGGTTTTCTTAGCTCTAAAGAAAATGACAGTTTTTCTTTTATAATATGCAAGTTTTGGAATTTCCACTTCTACTTTTCATTACTTATGATAAGGGATTTAACTATGAGAAAATCTTTTTCAAATAGTTTATTTCCTTCCTTCAACTCGGTTCATTCTAAAATTTCTAGTTTTCCTATTGTTGGCAGCAACCTACAAAATCCCAATCAACAAGATCACAAAAGGACGAACAACAATGTTGTAGTAGAGAAGCTGTTTGATGATATGTTAACCTTTTGTCTTTTGGGGTGAATAACTAAATTGAAAGTAACTCGTTCGGTGCGAAGACGAAGAATATTAATTATTCACTATATACCATTAAAGCCACAAGCTTCTTAAAAAGAGTGTCCAATGCAGAGTCATATCGCTATAGCAGGATTGAAATATCTCCTGCAAAAGCAACGAATCTAAAAGATACTCAATTTTATTACCCGTAAAAATCTATGTGGGGGGAAAATATGCAGAAGGAGAAGGAAGAAGAGTCTGGTTTTTTGTGCAATTTTTTGTGTTTACAGAAGGAAAAAAATGAACTAAGAATCATTTGGACTCAGAAGTGCAGCGTGAGTGCTTGATGTAACTCCCATTGGAGGGACGAAACCTGAGTTCACACTCCAAGTTGCACCAGAACCTAACCGAACCTAAGGGTCCTACTCTCCACCTTGTTCTGGCGCTTCCCTTCAAGTCAAACCCTATGATGTCACGCTTCCACGACTCATCCACTTCCTCCATCTGCTCCGGCGTCAAGGGAATGGAAGCAGACCGAACAACGTAGTTCAGTGTCTTGGAGTTGTTCTTGGGAACATCAAAGGGTTCAGCGATCATCCTTGCTATTGCCTGGCCCTGGTAGCTGAGGTTGAAGTTTATGTCGGAGAAGGTTGCATGGGCCTTGGCGTTCCCGTTCTGGGCCACCACGATGATGGTGAGCTGGGTTTGGAGGAGGCCCGCGTAGTCGTTGCTGAGAAGGTCAAGGCGAGCGTTGGTGACGCTTATCACAGGGATTCTGGGGTGGATCACCATGTAGCCCACGAAAACCACTATGCCAGCCACTACAACACCTATGGCTATGATTGTGCAGAGAATTGCTGCTATCCAGATTAAAGGGTGTGTGTTGCCACTGTGATGAGTGTTAACCAATCTTCTTCTGTGGTGCTGGTTCGGGTGGTGGTTCTGGAACTCGGCCACCTGGCCATGGTCACGGTGGGACGGCATTGAGATTGATCAATGGAAGCCAAAAATCAACCCATGTGGGGTTATTTGGGAGTTTTATGTTTGGGGTGGGGAGAGACTACTTGAGAAGGAGGAGTTGGGGTTGGCAAAGCTTGGTCAGGTAGGGAACTGCACAAAAAACTGGTTCTTTATCTCTAATTCGTGGGAAGGTTTTGGTATCTTCTTTTCCTAGCTTTAAAGCATTTGTCTCCTACTACCTTATGCTAACCAATGTGGTTTGGTTTTTATATTTTCCTACGTTGGTCACGGCTCTCTCCAACAAGGTATCTTGGTCTTTATTCTTTCTGTAAAGTGAGTAGTAGTAAAATTGTTTTTACACATTTTTTTCTTACGCTTCTTTGTTCACCTTGATTGGAAAAGTGAGAGATGTGGCTTTCTTGAGTTATGATCTACTTAAAAAATGGCTTGTAAATATAGTATTGTACAAAAGGTAAAAATACCAAACTTGCATGCCAAATACTGGCTCACTTGCTCTTTTCTTGCAGATTTCCTGCCTTTGAAGCTTTAATCAGGAATGGCTTTGCAAATTGGACGAGCAAGTTACCGATTGGTACTTGTTCCTGTTGGAATATACTGATTGTATTTTAACAAACCGTACAACGTTTTAAAGCATTTTTATTTGTCCTATCTAAGGTGTAGTCAAATAATTTATTGTGAACCCTCTAGCTGTGTAATGATCCGAATTGGGCCTCATTTGTCTGGATTTCGTGGGCCGGCCCAAATGACTAACAGGCTGCCAACGTAGTTTCGAATTTTAGATATTTCTTCTGTATGATATGAAATACAAATGATTGAAAAGTATATAAACCATGTCTTTTTCTACTACATTCTAAAAGATGTTTAATGCAACTTATAACGATAATAACACGGTTAATTATAATTATTTTTAAGAAATTTATCATTTATCTTGAGTTTGGCGGCGGTGAACAACGTTATTAAAGAAACACGTGTTCGGGGTAAATTCTGAGTCTCCAAGGTTGTGGGACCATGCAGATTTGTATGGTTGGAAGAATGATGGGTGCACTGTACGTGAGTTCCAGGTGGAGCAGATAGGTTTGTGCCGTGAAACTCTTATTCTCACTCACATTCTGACTAGTGGCACAAGACAAGATTCACTGTACTTACAACTCCAAAATTTTGTGGCTCATAGATATAACACTGCACACTCTCACTTTCCTCATCTTCTTCACTCAGCTTAGCCATTGACTGCTTCACCTCTTCCTAAGACCATGAAACTGTCACAGGCATTGGTGCGAAGACCCTCACCAACTTCACCACCTTTAATCCGCACCCAAAATTCCATCTTGCCCTCAAATGGAATTAGAAGGGTCTTTCTGTTTGGGTGCCAAAGCCTCAGGATCCCCAGTTGCGCCTGCAGCAACTCAGGATCCGCTGTTTCTTCCTCTGCGGCGGCGAATCCTTCTTCGCCGCCGCATGTTGCTTCCAAGTCCGGATATGATTCTGTGGTGACTCGGGAACAGTCAGAGAAGTTGGAGGCCTTGGAGGAAGGCATTGAGAAGGTGAGAGCTGTGTTTTCCTGGGTTTCTTCTTTGTTGCAATTTTGGGTTGTTGGAATGTTTTTAACTATTGATTGTTCTGTTTTTTGATGATTGATTCTGTAGGCGATTTATAGGTGCCGGTTTATGGCTATTCTGGGAGTATTTGGGTCTTTAATGGGATCATTTCTTTGTTTTATCAAGGTATGGTTTTTATACATTCTTGTTTACTTTCTCATTGTTATGGCTGTCATTTGCATCTGGTCTAATTCACCAAAACTATTTTCAGCCTTTTAATGGTATTAGATTTAGCATATTCTTTATTTCATTTAATTTTCCTTTTTATAAAGTATTATTAGGAGAACATTTAGACTACTCTCTGAGATGAAGTTCCCTTTTTTTTAAAGTATTCAGAGAAGACCATGAAATCTTGTTGTGTACGCTTATATAATACTTTTGTATTTCTTAATTTTTTTAGTGTATTTTTTTGCCATCAATTTTTGGCGCATCGCTTCTTCAGAGCTTGTTAATGATGGAATAGACCATATTATATTCAAAGTAAACCTAAAAAAATCCTCAGTGTCCAAATTTAGTATACTGTACTCTGAAAATAATGGATGTGACATTCAATTGCTTCTGATAAACAGCTTTATGCTGCTAAACATCAATTTGTCAGATTTAATCATCCTTGGCCTTGAAGCTAAGGATTTTTTCTCGGATCTTAATTTGGCATGCCGTCATCCATCTCTCTCGTAGTCAGTAGTATCATATCAGGATTTTATAGGTATCCTTCAGTCACCAACATGAGCTGATGAAAATGGTTATATATATATCTGATTCTTGTTTTCATTCAGACACCAAGTCCAATATAACCACCACAACCAGTGCCATTAAAAATGTCCCAATGCTCCTACATACCAAAGCATGTGTCTCAGCCAGTTCATAAGCACATGAGTACATGCTAGCCTTGAACCATTTTTTAAGGTTAAAGCTAAAAGCTAAGTTGAAGGTAGATTCTCACCTAATTCCTTGGTTCAACTAAAACAATGCTTGGTCACTAGTATTGTTAGGAGTCTCATGTTGAGTAAAATAATAAAGGACTTGACTTAGTACTTACATCAGGAGGAAAATTAGATAATAAAGGACTTGACTTGACTTAGTTTCACCTAACTACTTAGTCTTTAGACAAAAATTAGATACATTACTCCAAGTGTTGCTGTGTGGTTTTGCTGCTCTTTAGTCTTTTGGGTAGGAGCATGCTCATATACTTAAGTAGTAATAATTGGTTTATCGATAGAATGAAAGTTGCTATAGATATCTTTTGTTCTTAAAGAGTGTGACAATGTAAGAAATTGCACATTCAGTATAATAAATTACTTGATATAGTAATTGAACTATGAGACTAAATTGGATTCTCCTTATGTGTTTAAGTCTAAAAGTTGTCTTTTGTCCTGTATACATCTTATATGTCTTGACTGCTTGACTCTAGCTTTCTAGCAGAGAAATATTGTCTATTTCTCAATTCCTTCCAATTTTGAAAAGGTTTGAGTTAATTGAATATCAATATGAAGATTTTCTTTTTCATTGCTTAAAGTGGTTGAGTTAATGGTATCAATTTAAAATAATTGAGCAACATCAGAATTGTTATGCTATCTCTGATAAATTCTGTTTTAGTGCATAATTTTTTTCACTGACCTTTTGTTACGCAGGGCTGCGTATTTGTTACATCGTCTTTTGTGCAATACTTTGAAAACCGCAGTAAAGTAATCCAAACGCTAATAGAAGCTATTGGTGAGTGCCTCTAAAGTTAAAACTCCAATAAGTCTGTCCAATTGGGTTCTTATTTTTTCTTGTTATATCTTAATTATCTTCGTTTTCACTGTCATTAATGATAAATTGCATTAGTCCTTATCATCAATGAAATTAAATTTATAAAATTCCACAAGGGCATTTTCACAAAATATAAGTTCAGTACATTTTTTTGAGCTTTATCAAAAGGATTTAGAGAGGTACTGTTGTAGAGCTCTCTTAACCTATTCTCTTGTTCTTTTATAAAGTTTAGATTTTGTTGTTCTATGAGGATTTCTTATCTCTCCCTTGTGTTGTCCTTCTATCTAACTTTTGCGTTATTGTTCATCTAGATGTCTATCTTTTAGGAACTGTGATGCTGGTCTTTGGAATGGGACTCTATGAGCTCTTTGTCAGTCATCTTGGTAGTGCAAGCTCTCTTCCAGGTCAAAAACATTCTGACAGATCAAGTCTCTTTGGTTTATTCACTCTAAAGGTTAGCTTTGGGACATTATGCTTCTTGGCCAACCTTATCTGCATTTGGGCCATTTGAAAACCAAGAAAATAAAAAGGCTTTGATCGAACTAAATATTATGGAAAATTAACAGATAGATCCAATATTGCTTTCAGTCTTCATTCATTGATCCATTATATGCAGTTATTCTAAAAGGATAGTAAATGGTAGTTGAAATCCTCCTAGATGGTTACTTTTAGGTGACCTATGTTCTTGGGGCATACTCTCTTGCATATTGTTGACGGGTATGTGGAGATTTGCTTCTCAGTTGTATTGCATATTAATGCAACTTTAAACGTGTTTAATGCCACTAATGTAGTTACACACTTGTTGGCAGATAATTCTGTGAACAGATAATGATCAATTCCAGTTAATATATTGAGGAGACATTTAGAAGAGTTTATATAAAGTTTATTGCGGTTTGTTTAAGATTCTTGTAACATTAATACAAGTTCTTTTAACTTATTTCAGTGATTTTGACTGAGAAGCTTATTAAAATAAGTCTTTTACTTGCAGTTTCATAACCAAACTTATCACCAAGTGCTCTAAATCGTAAAAGCATGTTCTTATTTAAGCAAGTGCTCAACTCAACTACTCCAAATCACAGCCATCCAAAATAGACATGAATAGAGAACATGATTTAGGCTATGATAAGATAAACTTATAAAAAATTGTACTGTTGGTGAAAATGATAGTTTAAGTCTATGTTAGTTTTAACTTTGAGAAGGTTAATTTATTTTACTTTTTGGATAATACTACTGATGTAAAAGAGCTTGCAGCCTCGTGGCTTCTGAATATATTTCTTTTTCTCTGTTGATGTTTGTTCCTCTCTGTTGTTTTTCCTTTTCAGGAACGACCAAAATGGCTGAATATAAAAACTGTGGATGAACTGAAAACCAAGCTTGGTCACGTCATAGTGATGCTGCTTCTGATTGGATTGTTTGACAAAAGTAAGAAAGCTTCCATACAAACTCCTGTGGATTTGCTATGCTTCTGTATTTCTGTCCTCCTTTCTTCTAGCTGCCTCTTTCTGCTGTCTAAGCTGAGTTAGGAAAATGGTGTTCACATACATGTAAAGTAAGGATCACAAGAAGTGATACACACGCATAAAAAAACGAATAAATGTACCTATCACTTACTTTTGCTCTGTATATATTACGATGAATATGCAAGTGTCTTGAACCTCTTAACCAATCACCTCATTTGAAGTATTCGAGGTTTTCCTTCTCTTCATTCTTTGAGCTGAAGAAGATTCACTAAAACAATGACAGAAGGGCTTAAGGGATATAAATAAAGGATTTGGCTTCATACTTTTGTTGATAAAAAGTAAAAAGCTTGCAAATAAAATATGACTGTAGACAAAGCATAACTTGCTAATCATCATTAAACTGATGTTTATGTGTAACAGTGCAAATAACAAGTGGAAATTAAAATCAATAATATATGCCTTAGCACCTGTTTGGCATAAAAGTATACACGCAAGAAATATTCTCTACACCAAAAGGTAAATACCATGATCCAAAAATCTAAGGTGTCTGGCAATAAAATTTGATACTATATTTGAACTAAATTTGGGCCTAAGGTGAAAGAAATTGAAAATTCAAGTTGGAAACATGTATATAAAGCGGTTTGACAGATGTGAAAGGTGTCAAATGCAAGTAATCTACAATTGATTAGAATATATTTAGAATATACCATAGTGCTACATTAGAATTTGAACTATTTGAACTTAAGACTTTGCTTATTCAGACAAAATTGATTTGTAAAGTGAATCTTCAATTGGATACATTGTTAGAATAAGGTGGCTTATTACACCCCTTCATACCTAAAGCTATTAACCTAAAACATGCCAAATGTATAGGTAAACCTAACAGTTATCTATAATGACTTCTTATACCATATCACAATGGAATCTCGACTTAAAATCTATTCTAAGTAGTATATCAATGACTATAATAAGTTTTAATATCATACTGGAATTTAATTTGGGTTTTAGGATCTATTCTAAAACCTCAAAACTAAACAAACTCAATGTCATTCTAATCTTTACTTAATTTAGGGAAAGTGGATAAAGTAATTCTGAATTGTTTTGATTTAAACTTTTTTTCTTTTTAAATGTTTCGTTAAGGACTAAATTAATATAAAGTAATCTGTAATGATTCAAAACAACCAATGACATCTTTTTTATCAATATAAAAGAGAGAAAGAGGGGAAAAAAATAAGAGAAAAGGGAGAAAGAGAGGGAGAATGGGAGAACAGAGTTTGGGAATCATGTTTTAATTAAGTCATTAGGCAATTTGGTTAATTTACACTTGTTAATTTAAAAAGCAATTTTCCACTTTCTTTCCATTGTTCATCACACCTTGAATCATATAATTTTAATATTATTATTATTCTTGCACCCACCTTCAAAAAATGAACATAGTGTTTGTCTGAAAATTGTTTTGCTTCTATATAGTCAAGTTGAGCACCTATTAATAAGATATTTTGGAGTCGAATGAACATAGGAAATAATGGTTAATTAGTTACATGGTGCTTTATATCAAATAAAATAACTCATTTACTAATTGAATGAAATAATTGAATTAATAATTTCATGAATTTAAATTCTATCTTCAAAAAAATTATAAGTTTTAATGGTTTAAATGGTAATTATATTTAATAGCATTAAAAGATAATACTTTTAGGTAATAAATTATTCACTAGCATGAGGGACGGAATATCATTATAATAAACTTCACCATAATATAAAACTAATATTTCATACATTTAAAATATAAATATATATATATATATATATATATAAATATATATATATATATATATATATATATATACATTTATTTTTTTATTTTTCGAAGAACCAAAGATAATATATTTCAATCCTCTAAAGGAATGTTTCTTTAACATAACATCTTCTGTACATCTAGGTGAAGAAAATATGCAGCCAAAAGTAAAGACAATGTAAGAAAAACAAAAAATAATAATAAATGCAAAAAATGAAAAGAAACATGCACATTAAATTTTCTGGACAAACTCAAACACTAATATTTCTCTCATTGTAGATAAACATTTAACTGTTTAATATATTTATTTCTCTTTAATATAATTTATAAGTTAATTTGATTAAAATAAATGTGATGAATATATAAACTTAGTTTACTAATTTTTAAATTATTTAGAATACATTTCAGTTAACTTCTAATTTTTAAGCTACTAATTTTTTTATTCTCAATAATTTACTTGTAATTTTGTTATTTTAGAATAAAAAAATTCCCTACCTTGTCATTTTCAATCTAACTTCCCCGCTAACTAATATTTGTTCAATATAATTTATTTACTTAAATTATAGTTTTGATGAAAATGAAGAAAATATATAAAAGAAAATTATAGCTACCGATATTACTTAAAGAAAAAGTAATAGATTCATATATTTAAAAATGACTAAACCAAATAATCAAACTTTATATAAGTTTTCAATCAACTTATAACTTATTCATAAGTCATTTTCAACGTATCTTTTCACGTCAAGAGTAGTTCGATAATAATAGGTCAAGAGTAGTTCGATAATAATAGATGATTCAATAAGTCCGACAACTTATTAGGATAGACTCTCATATTATATTAAGATATAAACTTTAAGTTTAAATCAAACTTACAAAACTAGTTTGTAAGATAAGATTTGTATCCACTTATAAACTATTAAAATATTTCATTACTTGTTGATGTGGGACTTCAACACACTAATAATTTAGTTTAGGATTTTGTTTACCATGCTCTAGGATAGTAATTAAGACATTAAAATAAAATTTTTTATTTAAATTATATAAAATTACATTAAATAAACATAAAAATTGTATTTCTCCATACGTTAGTAAAAAAAATATTTTATAATTTATTTGCCAATATTCTTAAGATATTTATTAACATTTGCGTAATTTAACCATTTAATAAGACAAGTTTGATCATTAATTTATTAACATTTAAAATTATTAAAAAAATTATTATATTTTTTATCCTTAAAAATTTAGAATAATTATAATTTTGATTTTAATTTTTATAAATTTATTTTAGTAAATTATATTTTACTAATAGGAAAAAGATGTTTTAAGAAAAAATATTAATAATGGTTGTTACATAAAAGACGAGTGATTATATTGAGTGTAATTAATTGTAATATTAAGATATTTTTCTTTTTCTTTTTTATAATTTTAAAATTTAATTAAGAGTAAAATAGAAATATAAAATATATACACCGAAATCAGAATATCTTTATTAGTTGTTATATATTATATTTTTGATAAGTTAATATGTTATTTCAAATCATCATTTTAAAAAGTTTAATAATTTTTTTATTTGACTACTATGATAATGTTTTGAATTTCCCCAATGTTTTCAATTTACTTTCATTATTTAAAAAGAATAAAACAAGTCTTATCAATCAAAATTAATTTATTGATAGTGATATGTGGCACAAGTATGTAATAAAATATGTCATTATAATAATATTATCGTCAGGAATTTAAGAGAAAATATTACATTAATTTATTTAAATAAAAGGAACGAAATTAAAAAAATTACTCTATGTAAAGGAAGTTATTAAACCTTTTAAAAAATATATTAAAGGCATAGCTTTTATATCTATGTTATTAATAATAAAAGTAATAACTCATTGATATTTATAGAAAATTTAACTGACCATCTATAGAACAATTGTTCAGGAATATCAAATTCAGTATATTTTTTACACCAACAACTTATTATAGAATAAAAAAATACCAAAATGACATTAAGGTTGAGGAAAAATAAATACCTAGAGGGAAAATAGAAAGCATAACCTAAGACGTGATAAGAAAACAAAAAGATAATGTGATCACAATGAAGAGAAGTTTGAATGGTGCAAAAGTAGAAGAGACAAAATTTGCAGAGAAGGTCGTGTTTGCTTTAAGTAAAAAAAATGACAACACGTTCCACTTATTCTATATGCAAATAAATTATACAAGGTATATGCAGTAAACTTTTTCTCTATATGTTTATTTTATGTTTCTTTTTCTACACCACTTCACCTCCACCCACTAACTACCACCAATAACAAGTCACTAATTTAATGTTCTCAAAGACATCATACATAATACCCTATCAAAAAATTGGTTTTACTCTTTATTGTTTTAGATATTGAGTCCTTGTATTACATATGTCATTTTCATATCATTTCTAGAAAATGTTTTTTTGAAAAATTTAATTCAAGACAGACAAAAGTATTATAAAAATTAAAATGAAAAATTCAATATTAAAATAAATTAATAAGTATTAAAATTAAAAATTATAATGACCAAATATCAAACAAAGTTGTTTAACAACCAACACAATAATACAACTAAATTTTGTAGAAAAAAAAACACAATTATTTGTTAAAAATACTTATTCGAAATTTTGAGTCACCATTTATACCCAATAAATTTTGTAATTGCATAAAAATTAAGAGATTAACTGTATTTGTATTTAATACTAAGTGTAATATTTATTTATTTTATTTTTTTATAAATATTTTTTAGTATAATTGTATTAATTTTTTTATTTTTATAAAGAAAGATTAATTATACTTATTATAAAATGAATACCGTGTTATGAAATGGAAAAGGTAAATAAAAGATACAAGAATGAAAAAATTATTTGTTTTTCTATTGAAATCAAAAGTAAAGAGTTGAATATATACAAGAAGTGTACTCATGTCTGGCTAAAGAGAAAAAAAGCAAATAAAAATATTACATTGTAATTCTGTTATAAAAGACAAAATAAAAGAATTGACGATAATTTAATTATGTCACAAAGACAAAATAATATAATTGATATATAGTAGTTTTTTCGTAGAAGTCTCATATCCATATCCAGTGAAACTCCCACAAGATTTGGAAGCAAATATATATTGAAGAGACATAGTTTGAAACAAATATTTTAGAAAGATTGACGACTTAAGGCTTTGGAATAAATGTCAGCATGTTGCTTTATGGTGGAAATAGAAAGCAGATGAATGAGACCCTTCTTCAATTTTTCTCTAACAATTTGACAATATATTTTTATGTGTTTTGTATGCTTGTAAAATACTGGATTTCCTGTAATATATCTTGCTGAGTAATTGTTACAGTACAAAAGATATGTTTACTCAAAAGGAGCCTTGAAATCTAACCATTAAATTTTATATGTAACAGTGATCATTGTCTATATTCAGCTTCATATATATATATATATATATATATATATATATATAT
>Ga0209489_108113_pt1 | contig 14755 bp, 14 predicted proteins | sample SiratrowhiteBW_FD_187527 | JGI IMG/M metagenome (GOLD analysis project Ga0209489, IMG submission 187527) | Root nodule microbial communities of legume samples collected from California, USA - Siratro white BW (SPAdes) (version 2) | ecosystem: Host-associated > Plants > Roots > Nodule | place... | reverse complement strand
CCCATCTCTTTCTTCTCTAGAAATCTTTTTATCTGAACAAAATTTTTCCCGAAGATAAACAAACCAAGGACAAAGCTTTTTACATCAGCATCACTCCACGAGTTATTAAAATTATATCTCCACCCTTCATGTCCAGTATCCTCCACTTCACTATGTACGACGCCTAAAAGTTTAAGCCGTTCTGATTCTGTTATCACGGAAGGAATTTCCGCCTGGTATTCATGACCAATTCGGGGGCTCGACTTTGGGACTCCAATTATGTAGTTTATATCATCACGAAAATAGGGAGGAATTAGCTTCCTTTTAGATGCGCACTCCATAATATTGTGAGAAGAGAGAAATAGATGTGGAATAAGAGAGAAGAGGGAAGAAAAACAAATATAAAGAGAGTGTAAATGATACAAACAAACCAAGAACATTTATTGTAATTATAAAACTAATTAACCTGAGTATCTTTATAGAAAATATTTAAAACAAGTCATATTTTAGATATTTTTTTAAATAATAAAGATTTGGATTGCCATAATAAAAGATAATATTTTTTAAAATAATTTTAAGTGATTTTAAACAATTAGTTTTAAAAATAATAAGTTATCATTATTTATAAGTACATCCACTTATCATTAGTTTCTGAAATTAAAAAAAAATACATAGATTTCTATATTTATTTAATTATTTAAGTTTTCAAATTTAACTATTTATTGATATTTTTATCTTTGAACAACTATTAATATCACCACTTAATTAACATGGTTTTCACATTTTTAAACAAAAATAATTAATGGATTGCACAAGTTATTATTTGAAATTCAAAAATTTATAATTTATTTCATTATAACAAAAGTATAAAATATCAATAAAAAATTAGCAACAAAATATTTATAATAATTTTCATAATAATGAATATTTATAATAATGTTTATAATAAGCATCATAATAATATTAATAATATTTATAATAACAATACTACTAATAATAATTATAGTAATATTAATATTAATATAATAATATTAATATTTAAAACAAAATATTTTAGATATTTTTTTAAGACAAAATTTGGGTTGACATAATAAAGATAACATTTTTTTAAAATAATTTTAAGTGATTTTAAACTACTAATTTTAAAAATAAATAAGTTATCATTACTTATAAGTACATCGACTTATTATTAGTTTATGAAATTAAAAAAAAAAATACATAGATTTCTAAATTTGTTTAATTATTAAACTTTTTAAATTTAGCCATTTATTAATATTTTTATCTTTGAACAACTATTAATATCACCACTTAATTAACATACTTTTCAAATTTTTAAACAAAAGTAATTAATGAATTGCACTTCTAGAAGCTATTATTTGAAATTCAGAAATTTATTTCATTATAAAAAAATTATGGAATAGTGATAAAAAATTAGAAAAAAAATATTTATAATAATTTTCATAATAAAGAATATTTATAATAATGTTTATAATAATCATAATAATATTAATAATATTTATAATAATAATAATAATAGTATTAATATTAATATAGTAATTGTAATAATAATTATAATAATAATATTATATTAATAATAATAATAATGGTATTATAATAATATTATTATTAACATTATTATTATTTAGAATAATATTTATAATAATAAAATAATAATAAGATTAACAATAATGATATTATAATAATGATATTATAATAATAATTATTATTATAATAATTACAATTATAATAATAAATATAATAATAATCGTAACATTATATACAACTTCTTCTAATCTAATGGTTACGGGTTTAACCATATGAATTTAATTTGAAAAGTTGCATATAGATAAGCATTAGAGAACATGATGCTTGGTTTAACAACATGGGTTTAATTTGAAAAAATATATTTGGTTTCTAAAAATATAAATTACTCTGTAAATTTAATTTTGATTTTTATTAAAATTATATAATTAAATAAATTTTGGTTATCAAATTATTGTAAAAGTTTAATTATACTTTATGTTAAAACTATAAATTTAAATAAATTGTAGCTATGGAACGTGCTTTTTACCGTATGAATAATTTATTGTAACATTACTTCACAGCATTGAAAATACATGTTTGAATTTTCGTTATTATTATTATTATTATATTTTCCTAATAATATTTTTATCTAGTAAAAGTATAACTTTTTTTGGTTGAAAAATATTTTTTAAGGAAGTAATTTATTTTTAAGATGGATAACAAAGACAAAATCAAGTTTTTGAAAAAATACATTATTTTAAATAAATTTGTGTAACATTCTAGAACTTTTTATATTATATTATATATCACACTGAGATCATGAAAACAAAACACGTAACAAAGTTAAATCAATGTTTTAAATTTTCACATCTTTACATATATATTAAAATTATATACATATATTTCTGTAATTTATAAAATTTATTCATATATTCTTGTAAATACATATATATCTTACTCACTAAATATATATCATAAGTGTTTAACTCTTACTTCACTAGACTACATCTCATGTCATTACTCATTGACATCAACATCTTAACACTGAACTGTTAAAAGACAATTGAATTAGACTCAGATACATATATTTGTCATACTATTTTCTCTAAGTTGTCACCACAACAAACTTATATAATAGAAACACATCGACTCATATAACTCTATGACCTACAAGACACAATTATTTTTCATATTAAGTTCTAAGAACTTCCTTTGACTCTCATCAACTGATATTTTCTCCTGTGTGAGTCTAATATTAGTAGACTTTAGATATCTCAAAATTCAATACGGTACCTAAACATCTCAATAGAGTTAGTGTCCTCTCCTTGAAAATAATTATGCTTATAATACATCTATGTCATATCACAACATAATTATCATATATTCTTATTCATATACATTCCAACAAAATTCATATTTCATTCTACAACATACATTATTTACATCATATTTCAATACATCATCATTTACAACATCAATCACATACTAACTCATACATGCACATATCAAATCTATCATTTAAAATAATATATTTCAAGATAAAATAGATATTAATAAATTTCAATTCACCAACCATCACATTATAATAATATGCAAGTGTAATAACTTGATAAATGAAACAATTTAGTGAAATATAATAAATTTTAGTATTTAGAAATTTTTAAATACATGTTATTTAAATTTTAGAAAATATTATCTTCACCACGAGTCTGTCGCTCAACGAATTAAGCGTGTATATATATATTCGCACAACAAAAGGCTTACTTGTCCAAAAAAATTTTAATTGTCCAACAAATAAAATGCTTGGATTTGCATTGAATTGAATGTTATCTAAGGAATAAACCTCTTTGACTTTTAAGTAAATAAATTTCACTTATCAAATAAATGATTGCCTAACAACTTTATATCAAAAACAATCTACAAAATTACGTAAATTATGTCAAATTAGTTCAACAATGTTTCAATTCATTAATTAAAAAGAACTTGTGATATAACATAAATATTTTACTCCAAAAAACTTAACATACAAAGTCATAATCATATGCACTTAACTCTCTCGTATAAAATTAATTAAAAAAATAAAGAGAAATTCACTTAAAACAAAAACTACTTCTAATGAGATATAAATATTTTATTTTTCTATCAAGATTTCTAATGTAGACTTAGATATATAAAGAATGGCTAATTATTTTTAAAAAAGTTAATTAATTTAAATAACAAAATATTTATATTTTATCACTTTAACTTACCATTTTTATCGTAGATTTTTTTATAAGTACATCCAATATTTACATTTTAAATTAATATAGTATAAAGAAATTGTGATGAAATATAATATTGTGGAATTATAATTATTCTTACACAGGTTTAGGAAACCCTCATATGGCGCCTAATTGATCCGAATAGATATGATCCGCACTCTAGAAATGCTCTCGTCCGATGTCTTTACTCTTTTGACTCGATACTTGTCCGTGAAGCACACGCCCAAATCCACCAACTGCTCGCCCAAGCCACAATAGGGAGTGTACCTGCGATTGCACTCCGACGCTCAAGTTAGTGTTCGGCTATCAGAGAAAAGTAGTTTCTTAACTTATTTTACACATACCTTTGACCTTTGTTACTCACTTATTTATAGGATTCGAGTTTGACTTAAGATTCACGTTATATCAACTTTTTGCAGGTTGCCTGGCAGAGATTGCATACACGCTTCAACTAACTCGTTATTCTTTGATGGGGGAGTTGTCGGTTATGGGCGACTAGTGATCACCCTTGTCCAAATAGTACACTTGCCCCCCAAGCTTGAGTAAGATATGCGAGCGAAAAGGTTTGTTAATTGAGGTGGCTACCTTTCGGGTAGCTGCTGAGCGATTTTTATTTGATCCGATACTTATTTCAAAAATCGGATTGACCTCAAGGTTAGAAACGCTTCGCATTCCTTCATGTCCTTTCCTCTTGCTAGAATTGATGACGTGTTACACTTGAGAAACGTGCCCTCGTGATCAAGTGAGAAGATAATCGTGCACTATTCAGATCTCTTGGAAGTAGAGCTTACTCTATAAATAGATACCTTGGGACCACAACATGCCTTGTGCTTTTCAAATTCTCTCCGATATTCTGCAACCTGAGTGTTTCGTAATGGCTAGGTGCAATGCGTTTATTCCAAGAGTTAAAGATGTCGTCCTTATCTGGTTTCTCTTAGTCTACTAGGAGTGTCTCTTCAAGTGTTAGGGCAGAGTCTAGGGTTTCTGAGGGCTCGCCCAACATATCCGAGGAGGTGTCCAGTAGTGGCCAAGATGAGTCCTTTGATCGGCCTAACATGGGCGGCATGCTTCCATTCGAGCTTGCTGAGAACAATTTGCCTCGCCGCCGTGGATATGAATGGGCAAGTTCTCTAGTGACTGATTGATTTTCTAGGTATAGGTGGGTCATCCATGCTGAACACATATGTTGTTGTTGTTGTGCCTATGTTTACCACAGGGAAGACGAGTATAGAGTTGTTTGCTGAGCGTTGTACCCTGATAGATAGCATGTGTCATGGCCAAAAGGGTCATGGCCATGATTTCTTCTATATTCATCCCTGCATGTTCATAGACTCGAACGTTCGTCTTCCTTTCGATGAGTTTACCATGGGCGTTTTGCGCACCTTGAATGTGGCGCTCACACAGTTGCACCCTAACTCTTGGGCGTCACTTCAAGCATTTTTGCTACTTTCCAAGATGTTCTGTCTTCATCCTTCTCCCCACGTTTTCCTATCTTATTATAGTGCTCGTCCAGCTAATCCCGTCAGATGGGTGTCTTTAGTTAGCCAGTCTCACAATGTTCTTTTTACCCCATTTTCTTCCTCTTATAAATATTTCAAAGATTATTTTTTTCAAAATAGTCTTAACTCTTGTCGGTAGGCATCATTTTTTTAATGGGAAAAACCCTAAGTTTCCTTTATACTGGACCCGAGATCCCGTCCACTATCTGTCTTGGCCGAGGTCTCCAACGATTGAGGACGACAAGAAGATGTTTGAAATAATGGACCAACTTCCTCGGAAACTCAATGTCCGATCCATTCTTAAGCTTTATCTTTCTTCTCACCGCTGGGTAGATTTATGTGGTATGTGCACTTTATTCTCCGTCATGGTCTCACTTTTTAACCCTACTGAATGTTTACATTTTATGGCAGACATAATGGCTCAAAGGGGATCAGCCTTCCTTGATCGTCTAAAGAAAATCAAAGAAGTTCGCGAGACGGTTGCTGATGAGGGGTTCGGCCCCGAACACTATCCCCTTCCCTGATCAAGCACCTCCTCCTCTTGAGTCCGAGAAGAGAAAGCGCAAGGACAAGAAAGAGAAGCCTAAGGAGGACAAGAAAGGTAAAGAGAAGAAGGTCTCCTCCTCCTAGCCTTCTTCGAAAAGGTCTTGGTTGAGCACCCCTAAGACAAGCAAAGATGTTATGGAGACCAACAAGGGCTTGATTGACTCCCTGTTTGCCACAGACTTTACTTTTGCAAAGGGCACTAATGTATCCCTTCCCACTGCTGAAAAGAAAGCCTCACAATAGACCTCGTGAACACCTACTTGAAGATGCATAGCTGGACCCTGGCTATGACCAAGGTTATTCGTGTCAATGTGTTAAAAGGTGGTGTGGCCGAATTGGCTAAGATTAAAGAGGAGTTATCGGTCTCCACCAATTTCCTGAAGGAGGCTCGTGATGCCAATGTCGCCTTGGGCGAAGCCTTGAGGACTTCTGAGCTGAATTTGAAGAAGGTTAAGCAAGAAAGGGATGTCCTGAGAGCCTACTCTGAAGGAGTAAAGAAGACGAATGAAAAGATCTTAGCGGATGTCCGTGAGCTTGAGCAATCTCTTTCTGAAGCTACATTGGCTCACGATGATACGGTATCCGAGAACGCGCAGATGAGAATTGAGCTTAACGAGTTAAAAAGACTATGTTATTGATTTACACAGAGTATTTTGGCCAAGTTGTCCGTCAGGCGGTATTCCTTTATGGCGTCCCAAAGTAGAACGAGATGGATCCAGACAAAGACGTCTTCAATGGCCGCCTAGTGCCTATTAAGGAGATTCCCACTGCTGACGAGGATGCTGCACCTAACCAGGGCGAGAATGAGGGTGATTGAGAGGAGAAAGAGGAAGAGGATGGGGATGCTAGTGGAGAGGAATAGATGAATCACTCTTAATGTCATTTTAGGAAAATGTGTTTGTATATTTTTTATACAGTTGCTATAGGCAACATTGTTTTTAATGGTTGGCCTTATGGCTATATTTGGCCGAAACCCCCCATTATTTTTGTAATATGACAAAGATTATCAATGACATTATTCGTTTCACTTTGCATTTCTACTTAAGATTCTAGTAACTTATCTTGTTCTGGTAAGGTCATCTTACCAATGACAGCTAGGTTGGGGTTTGCCGCCCATATGGTTTGCTCTTAATCAATAAATTAAAATGAACATTCCCCTTATTGCCTTCGGAGGGATTTTTTCTTAGCGTGTTTCTGGCTTTTCAGTTTGTTATGCAAACCTCTAAATGATCGTTAGGGTCTCACTATGGAGTGAGATGTCCTCTATTTAAAGGAGGTCCCACTATGGAGTGGAACGACTCCCGGTACCATTTCGGTTAGTCATGCTGAGATGACTGTTGTTGTTTATTAGCGATGTATGCACGAATACAAGTATAATGGTTAGGTTGGAGGATCACAATGGAGTGAAACAGTCCCTTATTTAACACAATTTTGCTCCTGGTGACTGATTTCATTGATAAAATGGTCTTTTCGGGCCTCGTTAAAACTTTGTCGACGAAAACTCTCCTTAGGGACAAAACACCTAATCAAGGAAAGAGTGTCGTTACATTGATTCAACTGAAATAAAACTTAAGATGTGAGGCGTTCCAAGTCCTCGGGATGGGTTGTCCGGACAGGTACTCCAGAAGATAGGCGCCCTTGCCTGCCACTGCTGATATACGAAAAGGTCCCTCCCAGTTGGCCGAGAACTTACCCTCGCTCTTTCGCGCCTCGCTATGCATTCGCCAAACCAAATCTCCTAGGTGGAAGTTTCTTGGTTGGACCTTGGTGTTGTATCTTCTTGTTGCTCGAATTTTACTCGTTTCCTCTCGTATCCTTGCACGATCTCTCAGCTCACTAATGATATCTAGGTTGACAGTCAGGCTTTCGCTATTGAGATTCATATCTTCCATCTGCATTCGTATGGTAGGCTCTCCTATCTCGACTAGTATCATGGCGTCCGTCCCATATGCCATGCTGTAGGGTGTTTCCCTAGTGCTGGTTTGCGGTTTGCATCAGTACACCCATAGTACTTACAGTAACTCCTCCAACCATCTACCCTTAGCAATCCCCAACCTTTTTTTTAACTCATTCAGAATAACTTTGTTGGCAGCCTCTACCTGCCCATTGGTTTGGGGATGTTCTACTGAACTGGTGACATGACGAATCCCAAGTCGCTCATAGAAGGCGATCAGTGTTCGGGCTATGAATTGTTTGCCGTTATCACTAAAAATTGTGTGAGGTATGCCAAACCTGCAAATAATGCTCTTCTAGACGAAGTTTTGCACTTTTCGGACAATGATAGTCGCTAAGGGCTCGACCTCAACCCACTTTGTAAAGTAATCTACTCCCACCAAAAGAAATCGGCATTGACCTTTTTCTGGAGGGGAGGGTCTTATAATGTCCATCCCCAACATAGCAAAGGGCCATTGGGGGGGGAGGGTAATTTGTGCAGCGCCTCTGGTTTACTAAACTCCCAAATTCTTGGCATCTCTCACACTTTTTAAGATATTCAGCCAATTTGTTTGCATGGTCGGCCAATAATATCAGGCCCTAAGCACCCTAGTTAACATGCTTTCTCGCTCCCGAGTAAAGATCGCATACTCCCTCATGGAGCTCTTCCATGATGTATCAGACTTGTGTGTTAGTAACGCACTTTAACAATGGTTTTGAGTATCCCCTCCCATATAGATTTGTGCAATACCATCATAAACCAGGCACTCTTCGCTGTGATCATATGCTCCTCACCCTCCTTACAGCTTCTGGTGAGGAGATAACTGCGTATGAACTCATACCATGGCTCTTCCGAAGTGACTGCACAACAATCGGTCTCGATCATATACTAACACTTGGTACCTCAACATGTTGTTGAACTATAGATCGATGATGACTCCCTTTTTTAGTACTAGCCAATTTGGACAATAAGTCAACCCGAGCATTGTGCTCCCTTTTAATGTGTTCCAGTCTCGCAGATGAGAAACCACCCAATAATGCGTGCACCTTGTGATAGTACTTAAGCAGTATTGAGTCCTTAACCTGAAATTCTTTTATGATGTGACCCACTGTCATTTGTGAATCGCTTCTGCATATGATGTCTGAGGCTCTCATATCATGAGTAAGTTCCAATCCGGCTATCAAAGCTTCGTACTCCGCCTGGTTATTGGAGGTTTTAAAACCGAACCTCAAGGATTGCTCAACCAGGAGGTCTCCCGGTCCCTCAAGCACCACTCCTGCCCTGACACCTTTGGCGTTTGAAGACCCGTCCACATATAATACCCAACTGGGGTGATCTACCATAGGCTCATTTTCCATCTCAGTTATAAAGTCAGCTAATACTTGCGCCTTAATTGGCCCTCTAGGCTCATACTTGATCCAATACTCTGACAGCTCTACAGACCATCCTATCATATGCCCGCCAAATCTGGTTTAGAAAGGATTTGACAATTGGGTAATCGGTTTTGACGACAACCTCATGATTATGGAAATACGCTCTCAACTTCCTTGCTGTCATTCCAAAGGCCAGCACCACCTTTTCGATTGTCTGATACCTCGTTTCTGCGTCTTGTAGCGTCTTGGTAAAAAAGTATATCGGCCTCTGCTCGCCCTGTACTTCCTGAATCAAAACTGAGCTCACAGTTTCCTTAGAGACAAACAAGTATACCAGAATAAGCTGCCCGAGGACCGGCTTCTGAATAACGGGCGAGCTACTCAAGAATTCCTTAAGTTGATCGAAAGCTTGGCACATCGCTCGTCCCAATGAAACCGGGACGCCATCCTCAATAAGCCAAGTATTGGCCTAACCTTCTCAGTCATTTGCGGCATGAATCGCGACAATGCTACTACTCTTCCCATCAGCCACCATTGCACCTCCTTCACATTTCTGGGACTTTGTCGAGGTATGCTTCGATCCCCACATGGGTCAACATAATTCCTAAGAATAAATAATTTAAACAATAATATTTTTATTGACAAATAAATGTATTATTAATAAATAAAATTATGTTATTTTTCATTATTCTTTTATTTAATTCAAAAAATACAACTTTTTACTTTTTTTTACCTTAATTAACTTCTACCTTCCATTACTTCTTCTAAACAAAAATATTAATGGCTTACAATTTGATATCATTGAGTAATGTGCCTAAAAAATTTCTTACAACATTCCTCTACTAAAGGATTGATAAATAATAAGGCGAGGTCAAAAGACCAACCGATTTAAACAAATATTTAAAAATTGTTTTTTTTTAATTAGAATTTTTGGGTTTTTTTTCTCAATCCAGCAGTTTGACTCAGATTGAAAATAAAAAAATGAACCAAATTAATTATTATATTTAAATATAATGTGATATGTTTAAAGTTAAAACTAATAAACATAGAAGTGTATACCAAAAGATTGTTTTAAGTTTGAACTTAATTGTACCATGGTACCTACAAAATTCTAATTTTAAGTTTAACATTCTAATTTTAAAATTTCACAACTGACAATAATTATAAAAAAATTACAAAAAAATATGTACTATTTGAAAATTTTACATCATATAATGTCTAACTTTTTTTTGATGAAAAAAGGTTTAAAATTTTTATTAATAATAAAAATTACAAAGACATTTAATCAAATGACAAAATATTTATTTTGGTTTGGATTTTTATATTAAATTAAAAATATTTTAATTTTTATATTTCATTTAAATAACTTTTTATTGAAAAATCTAACACTTATATTTAATGAAAAATATAACTAAACTATTATCAAGTATGATAAATTGGTGATTAATTATCTGTCTATTATTCATCAGTATTATAGATTGTATATTTAATATTTAAATTAAAATAAAAGAATTGACCAATGAAAAACATGGACACATTTGTAACAGTCTAGATCGTCCACGTGTCAATGACCAGTTGTGGGGAACCTTATATTTTGATCTCAACCCTTATAAGTGAATAATTTTCATTTCCGTCTCTAATTAGCTTTCTCTGTGTCTCTGTCTCTTCTCCTCATCTCAGTCGGGTATGTCTTCTCTCTAACAAGAATTTTCATTGTTATTGCAAGGTTTTCCGCTGTTCTTGCAACATTTCTTTCAGTCACGTGTTTTTTTATTTCCTCTGAATTTTCACTTTTTCTTATAATTCCTGACGGAAAGTTAGGGCTAGTGTTCTATTATTTTTCCATTTATCTTCAGTCACATGCTAGACGCACTTTAGTATTATTGACTTCACTTTTGGTTTCGTATTTGATCGATTCTCGTCGGGAGTGGTTTATTACCAAGTTATTCTGTGGGTATGACTTGTGAGAGAGAGATTAATTGGATATTTGTTTCCATTGCTTCTGTTTCATTAATTTGTCGAGTAAAACAAAAAGTACTGAAAGAAAGCATAATCCTGATGGCCCTATGTGTTTTTCCTATAACTTTGTGTTAACAATCACACTTAGTTTGATTTCAATGAACTTGCTTGGCAGCTCAGGCACATGTGTGGTTATGAAATTATATGATTGTTTAAGTGAGTTTTTCTCAACATTGCTTTGTCCATTATGCATTATGTTTTAGCTGAATTTATTGTGATGTTTACATTCAATGTATGTACATTTACAGGAAATTTGTGAAGTTTGTAATTCAAACTGTTCTCTAGGGTAAAATATGAGTGGGCGGTCAAGTCGCACAATCTATGTTGGCAATCTTCCTGGTGATATTCGCTTAAGAGAAGTTGAGGATCTTTTTTACAAGGTATGTTTATTGACTCAATTAAGATATATTTATGAAATAATGATGATGTATTATTAGTCCCTTTTTTATGATTGAATACCCAGTTACTCACGAGATGAAAACAAGTGGTTCAAAACGGGGAATCAGAGCATGGGGAAATAATTTCTGATCTATCTACAGTACCGAATCTACTTATACACGGTAACTGGGAAATTTGTCAAGAGTTGCAAATAAATACAAACCTATATAATTACAAACAACAAATATGTACTCTTGAAATAAAATGATGTAAACTTTAGGTTTCCATATTTCTTATTGTTTGAGAAAATTTCAGTGACACCACTTGAGATCTTCTCAAATTATACTTCTTGTTTCTTTCACCATTACAGTGGTCTTCCTTATTAGGTGGGTGTAGGTATAATGTTTTAAAACTTAAAAGGGTGCTTGTGTAATGTAAAAGGGTTGACAGTGTAATGATCTTAAAACAAAAGGAATCTTTGTGTAGAATTTTATAGAAATTGGGGTGTCACTATAATTCAATAAAACCTCATGGGGCGTAAGTGTAATTTATTCTTATTGTTTTGTTAGCATTTGGGTATGATATGGTTTGATTAGCAGTATAATTGTGATAGCAAAAGGAAGTAAAGGAACCTTACAGTTCTGTCAATTATCGTGCACTATTTTACCTATTCATTTACTTTCTTATTAATGCCCCCACCACACAATATTCCTTTCCACAAATCTAGTTGTAGACAAAGAGATCCAAAATTATATTTCACTACTTGCTTTCTTTGCTGTCTAATTGCAGTATGGTCCTATTGTTGACATTGATTTGAAGATCCCTCCAAGACCACCAGGCTATGCTTTTGTAGAGGTCTGTATATATTATTTTAAGGTAGCAAAGGAGATTGATCTCATGTTTATTCAGATCCTTTATTCTGTTTATGTATTGAATATTTAATGCAGTTTGAGGATGCTCGTGATGCTGAAGATGCAATTTATTATCGAGATGGTTACAATTTTGATGGGTTTCGGTTGCGAGTTAGTACACTCTCCTTTTGTTCACTAGTGTATTTTTCTCTGGGGGACACACTATCTAATGTTCTTATGATCTTCCGATCACTCTTTGTTTCTGTAGGTTGAACTTGCACATGGTGGACGGGGACATTCATCATCAGTAGAGCGCTATAGTAGCTACAGTGGTAGTAGTGGTAGTCGTGGAGTTTCTAGGCGTTCTGACTATTGTGGTATGTATTGTTTTCTGATATAGTGATCTGAGTTTTCTTAAGCTTGGTATCTTCGTATTGTAGTTTGTTCTATCCTTTCATTTTTACTTTCTATTTGCATATTAAAATCTGATGTTTTTGCATGACCTTTTTTTTTCTGATTGTAGTTCTGGTCACTGGATTACCTCCATCTGCTTCGTGGCAAGACCTCAAAGTATGGCTTGGTTCATATTTTTTGCATGCTGCTGATTGATGACATTTTACATTGAAATCATTGTATTAGTTGAAAATTAATGAACCATAATTTCTTACTTTGAGTTTTGATGATTAGGATCACATGCGTAAAGCTGGTGATGTGTGTTTTTCACAAGTCTTTCGCGAGCGTGGTGGTAAGTGGATTAAGGTCTAGTTTGGAATTTTTGTACTATTGCAAATGAGTAATACTGTGGATTAAAGGAGAATGAGAATGACACTACATGTAGAACAGGGGGAACTTTTGTTTCTTCATATTTCACAATGTTATCCTTGTTAAATCTACAGGCAAGAGTTAGGGTGCTTTAATTTTTAAAGTACAAAGACTATTTTTATTATCTAGGGTCATTAAGAGCCAAGGTTTATATAAGAAGGCTTTAATATTGGGTCCATCAAAAAGTTGATGAGATTGGATGTACAGATGGCACTCCAAAGGGATATATTGATAAGAACCAATCATTTCAGACGAAGCACATGTTTGGTTTCAATAATATGTTAGAGTTTTCATCTGTGTGTTCTCTATCCATCATTTGAATGATAAGAATTTTTTTTATCACAAAAAAAGGTAATCCAAACTTTTAGCAAAATGTTTATCTTGGTAGTTATTGATTAATTTTTTGGTAATGTCAAATGGTGAAATTTATCTAGATGCATGGCTTATTTAGGAAATGGAGACAGGTGTCATTTTGCTGCAGCGCCTTACAATTTCATGCATTCATAGGGTTTTTTAATTAATTTATGTGTTAAAAGTTTCACAGCTTAATTTCTAAACTTTGGTATAATTTGTATGCAGGCATGACTGGGATAGTTGATTATACCAATTATGATGATATGAAATATGCTGTAAGTGTTTTGAAACCTATCATCTAATGGTTATCAGATTGTGTTTTAGCCACGTTTCCATCTTTTTAATTAGTACATTTGTTCTACTTCTTTACCTTTGTATTGCCTTACAGATCAGGAAACTTGATGACTCAGAATTCCGCAATGCCTTTTCTCGATCATACATACGGGTGGGTGGATCTTATATTTGACTGCATTCCACTTTCAATTTTGTATTGCTTTTCTTAATGTATATCTCTGATTGGTCCAGGTGAGAGAATACAATCGCGGTTACTCTAGAAGTCCTAGTCGTGATTCAAGGAGGAGCTATTCTAGAAGTGTCAGCCGTAGCCCTTATGTCTCACGAAGTCGAAGCCGTAGCCCATATATCTCACAAAGTAGAAGCCGCAGCCGAAGTCATAGTTATAGTGACAGGAGCAGAAGGTTCAGTTTGGTTGCATTGAAGTATGAATTGATATGTATTTTTTGGTAGCTTCATGTAATTGACTAAGTGTTAATTTTTGCAGTTTGTCTCCAAAAGCAAAACACCCTCATCGTACAATATCTCTTTCAAGGTCAGTTTTCCTAACGTGTCTGATAGTTTGTGCTGTGATTTAAATTTTGAAATTTTAAAGCTTATTTTTCATGCTTCTACATAATAAGTAAAACTAGAATCTGGTCAACATTAGGCAAATGGTATCACTCGATTACTGTAAATAGGGTGTTTCTGTTGGAGTATGCTTCTATCAGCTTTCCCAATAGGTAGTATCATGTTGGGGTTCATTTAAAAGAACAGCACATTTCACATATATGGTGGATCAAAAATAAACTTGATAATTTTGGGTAAAATTCATTTAGACTAAACCTTTTGTCTTTCCTGTCTGGCATTATTTGCGGCCAACTTGATGATGATTCCAATGATACATTCAAAATGTAGAGGGAGGGCGGGGGGGGGGGGGGGG
>Ga0209489_108109_pt1 | contig 14761 bp, 7 predicted proteins | sample SiratrowhiteBW_FD_187527 | JGI IMG/M metagenome (GOLD analysis project Ga0209489, IMG submission 187527) | Root nodule microbial communities of legume samples collected from California, USA - Siratro white BW (SPAdes) (version 2) | ecosystem: Host-associated > Plants > Roots > Nodule | place: USA... | reverse complement strand
ATAATATTATAAAATAAAAAATTAAATATTATATAAATTTTTATAATATAAATACTATATAATATTATTAATAATAATATAAATATAGTTGTAATTTAATAAAAACAAATATAAATATTTAAAATAAAAACAAATTATATAACAATATTTTTTATTATGAAATAATAATTATATTTAAATTTATTATTAAAATTATTTAAAAATTTTAATTTTATATTTTAAAATATTAATATTTTCAATCAATAAATTAGTATATTTTATAATAAATTAAATTTATTTTAAAGATATTTACTAATTTAATATTTTCATATTTTTTTAATATTAGAAATTATATTAAATAAATTAATTATATTTATTTTTAATTTTAAAAATAAATTTGTATTTTTATAATTTTATATATTAAAATATTATTACATCTATCACATCATTCACAAATTTTGACGGACTTTCCACTCAAATTTTACCATCTTTCTCTTAATCCAAACAACCAAACTTTTCACACACTTTCATCTCAAATCATCTCAAATCCAGTCCGTTAAATTCACTCTCAATCCAAACACGCCCCAAATAGATAATAGGGAAAGCAGCAATAAAAAAAAAGAAAGAACTATGAGAGAGAAGAGAGCCACAAATAAGAGGATGCATAATGCAGGCGGCGCTGAGAGCCATAGAGAAGAGAATGCAGAATGCAAGCGGCACTGAGAGCTACAGAGAAGAGAATGCAGAATGCAGGCGGCGCTGAGAGCCACAAAGAAGAGAAGAGAAGAGAAGAGAATGCATAATACAAGCGGTGCGAAAAAGCAAGCAACGGGACTATAAGAGTGTGTTTGAATTGGAGAGTGAATTTCTGGGAGTGGATTTGAGATGATTTGAGATGAAAGTGTGTGAAAAGTTTAGTTGTTTGGATTAAGAGAAAGATGGTAAGATTTGAGTGAAAAGTTTGTGAAAGTTTGTGAATGATGTGATAGATGTAATAATATTTTAATATATAAAATTATAAAAAAAACAAATTTATTTTTAAAATTGAAAATAAATGTAATTAATTTATTTAATATAATTACTAATATTTAAAAAAAATTATGAAAATATTAAATTAGTATCTTTAAAATAAATTTAATTTATTATAAAATATATTAATTTATTGATTGAAAATATTAATATTTTAAAATATAAAATTAAAATTTGTAAATAATTTTAATAATAAATTTAAATATAATTGTTATTTCATAATAAAAAAATATTGTTATATAATTTATTTTTATTTTAAATATTTATATTTGTTTTTATTAAATTACAACTATATTTATATTATTATTAATAATATTATACAGTATTTATATTATAAAAATTTATATAATATTTAATTTTTTTATTTTAAAATATTATTTATTATTATATAATATTATAAATTAACAAATTCATTATTCTATTTTCACATAAATACCAATCCATCTCTAGAGTGCTTAAAAAAATTTGTACATAAAACTCCAAAAATCTTCACAGTTTTAAATTAGCTCCACTTGAATTGAGTTTGTAAGGGTTTATAGTTTTTCTTCTTTCAAAAAAAGAAAAAAAAAAAAAACAAAATTTCTATCTCTCTTTCTTTCTCTCTTAAAGTCCCAAATTTCTTCTCTGTTTTCTTTTCTCTTTTTCTAAGAAAATTTTGTTTCTTTCTTGATTCAAATTAGAGATTAAAAGCCCTATCCAAATTTTTAGTATATGTAGAGCCAACTTGGCGGTTCACAATTTTTGGTTTAGTTCAATCCGTCTTTGTGGATTTCGGGTTGTGAAGTTATTTTATTTGGTGTTTTTTCTCTTAAGGCAAGTAAGAGGAGCTAAACTAGCGTTGTTGCATAAATTTTATGTTTATGTGCAATTTTGAGCCTTATGATTCAGTAATGAGTGACTTGGTTATGTTGAAAGCATTGTTGGTATCTAATAGTGTCATTTTGAAATTTGAACTCAATTTTGTGGATTGGGTAGGAATTATACACTTGACTTAAGTAAGTAAGCAAGGAAATGTGGAGTTTTGGAAAATACTAAAATTGGAAATTGAATGAGATGTGTTGTTTTATAATATGCGTTGGGTGCATTTCGAGAGATGGCGCTCTCGGGTCTGGCCATGCAAGGTGCGGGTTGAGGTGCATCAGATGCATTTCGAGAGTTGGCGCTCTCGAGTCTGGCCATGTGAGGTGCGGGTTGAGGTGCGTCAGGCGCAACAAGCCCTAAGAGCTCTCAGGTTTGTTTGCACTAGGCACAAGTGTCTGCGTCGAGCTCATTTTAAGAGAGGCGCTCTCCGGTTAGCAGATGCGTGAGCTGGGCGCGACCCCTATTCAAAGTTTTTTCTTAATTTGACTTGTTTAAATCATTTTCTTAAGTTCTTTTACTACCTATTAGAATGTGAAATGTTTTATGTGAATAATTGATTGATGGATTGTAGTTGACGTTGAACATTAATGAAACATGAGTATGTGAATTATTGAATTGAAAACGTTGGAAATTGAGATTGACGAGTGATACATGAGTTTACAATGAATGCTTTGTAAGTAAGGTTAGAAATGATGAATGAATTGAGTTGTAATATGTGGAATTGTGATTGAATGAGTTCATGATGAATAAATTAAGAGTAAAGTTAGATATATTGACTATTGTGGTTTGATATGATATGTTTGAGGTGATCGGGATCTAGGTATAATATTTTCAGGAAATAAAATACTCGTGTCTAGGTTAATTAAGATGTGCATTGTCTAAAGATTTGATTAATAACAATTGATATCTTGATTCTATTAATAATAGGAATAAAATAGATGATCATTACTAGGTGTTGAGAGTTGAAGGTGATCTAAATTGAGTGACTACAGCTTGAAACATAGTTGGTCAGAAAAGTCTCAGGGGACTAACCTTGTCATACAAGGTTGATGATTCATTGGTATGAGGGCTGTGCGGATTCAGAGCCTGGAGTTGTATGAAAGATGCATATGTCGGAGTCTATTCAATGCACGAGTTTTTCAAAAGTAGAGTCAAGTTTGTTTATGTGGGTCAGCGTCATATTTTAGGATTTGTTGATGAAATTGAGTGATAGATGATTTGATGTCTTTTTATATGTTATTTGAGATATGGTGATTAATTTGAATTATCTAGGAGTGTTTTTGAAATTGTTAGCTTACTCTTTCTTGTTTATGTTTGTGTATTTGTTATCTATCTGTGATGATCGTGTGTTATATAGGAGCAGATGGATTTGCAAATGAACCTATAGAGGATGTTATACTTCAGCAACTTTAGTAATTATAGATTTGTTTAGTTAAATTTAGTTGTAATTAAGTTTTAAATTTCAAGTACTTTGAAATATATGCATATTTTGAAATACAATAGATATGAATTATTGTAAGTTATATGTACATGTGGTATTCTAACTATGATAGTAGAAGCTTTATATTTTATGGAGTGTTACGAGTTCATGAATGATAATGATTTTTATTAGCTTAAAATAAATAAAGATGTGTATTTTTTTAGAATATTATTTACTTTGATTTTAATTTTAGGTTAGAATTTAGTTTCATTGTATTTTTTTCACTTGTAAAGTAAACATAAATGGTGATTTTTGTATTTAGGTCTATTATAACCCAATAAGGCTAGAGTGTGGACACTGAAAAATAAGAAAGTAAGGAGGAATTTGAAGTCACCCAAGCCTACTTGGAGCCTAATCAAATTTCAACCAATGCAAGTAAAAGTCAAGAAAGAAAATTAGCCATGACAAGTGTGCCACTAGCATAACAAGTATGACTCAAGTAAGGAAACATAACTTATTCTTGTCTATTGATCTAGATTTAGGATTTGAAATTTTAATTTTAATTTCCTTCCTTTTTATATTGAAATTATTAACCAAAGTGTGGCTTTTAATGGTTATGTATTGTCACTCCTTTATTGTACAAGACACTTTGAGTTTTATGAGAATTTGTTCTTGTTAAAGTGATCAAGTTTATTTAGATTTTTATCTTGGTTTCTTGGAGTCAAGTGATGATTCAACATTATTGTGCTTATCTTCGAGGAGAAAGGCCTCAAGTGGCACATTATTTCTTTCATCTCCTAACTGTCCTATTTATTTAGATTTTAATCTTGTTCTTGATTTGTTCTTGTTCTTATTTTGGATTGCAATTTTTAGTTCATGTCTTGTTGTATCCATTTCATTCTTCTTATTCATTTGACAATATCTTTTCATCTTTAGTTTTCTTTTTATATATTATTGTTCTTATATTCTCATTCAATACATGTTTTTATACTTTTTGTGAATTTTGGAATCCTTGAATTTGTCTAAGCTTTTATGATTTAAAAGAAATGAGGAGATTTAATTCTATGCAAACTCTATGTTTCATATGTTAAATATTTCCTATCCATATATGACTTTTATTATCTTGGAAGTAGCTTGTTTTGAAGGAAAATAAACTCCAACATCAACAATATTCCAATTCAAGAAGATAATCTTCTAAAACCCCAACATATAAAACTAACAACTCCACTTGTTTAGTTAATCATAAAATTTTTATTATTCAAATGATTCAAATTGATATAGTATAACACTCAAACTCAAAAAATAAGAATAAAAATAGGATCAATTGTAAGATAATAATGAATGTAGGGACAATTAGCTCCAAAAAGTAAAATTGAATGAAGTCTTGACTTTCTCGCAATAAATAAAAATAGACTATCTCAAGATAAAGCAAACAAGCAACAAAAAATAGCTAAAAAGATTATAGTGAAAAGAACACACAAAAATTCATCATGGTTCACCAAACCCAGGCTACGTCCAGTCCTCTTAAGTCAATTGCTCAAGAGATTCTACTAATCAAGACAACACCTTGATTACAAAGAGTACACAAAACTTTTCAGGTTACAACGAGTACACCAACCTCCAAGTTGTCATTCTCAATCTTCCAAAAGATTGAGAAATCCTAAAAACAAAAAGAACACTTTGAAAGAGAGTACAAGAAAAGCACACATAGGTATGAAAAAATTACAACGGTTTGCTCACAACCCCAAGATAAACCCTCAAAAAGTTGATAAAACTATAAGACTATTTTTAACTTTTTCTCTCATGTATAACTTGTATATTCTTTTTGTATATGTCCTCTTTTTGTTCTTCATCAGGAAGGTCTTAATCTTCTACAAAAACAATTTTAAGATAGACTCTCAATATGGAAGGTCTTAATCTTTCCTTAAAAGCTTTTTCTTCAAACAATACTCCAAACATAGATAATTTCACAAACATTGTATCTCTAGAAGCACAATATATATGAATTCAAATTTTCTTAAATGGATATTCTAGTCGTTTTGAAGATCACTTAATTTCTTTGATTGATTCTAGAAAATATATGTTTGATTACGACTTGTTTAAATTAACAATAACGAATGAGCAAATAAAATTAGGCATAATTGGCCAGATAAATATAAATTGTAATGCATAGTGATAAGTCGTCTATCACTTGAAAATTGGGTAAACAATTTAGTTTATTAAGATCATGTCACTGCATCTTCATTCAACAAAATTTAGTATAATCATGTGTATATTAAAGCATATAAAATACTTATAAGATTAGTTATCATTAAAATTTGAACACATGCAAGGTATATTGTTAGACCATCTAATGAGGTCACATCGTCTAAGTCTCAACAATGAACTTATCTAAGTCAAGATTTATGAATTATATAGAGTCGTTGAACGAGTAAAATTCTCACTGGGGAAAATTTGATTAATTGAAACCTAGAATTAATTTGTAACTAGACAAGTCAAATTCGTTGGGCGAGCTATTTGAATAAAAAAGCCTTAGTGGTTTGATCGGTGGAAAAATTTAATTAATTAAAAATCCAAGAGTTTTGGTCGCTAGGTGAGTAAGTTCTCGCTAAAGTAGTTGTTTTGTTGAAAACTCTTAATGGTATACTTGTTGGACGAATACTTTAACTACTAAGAACAAGGATTTCACTAGACAGGCTAACGCCTTTGGCTGAACGAGCACAATGGTAGTTGGGCGAATTGCATAATATGCTTAATTCTCTAGACGAGGAAAGTATTGGCTGATCAAGAGAGTATTTTCTAAATTTTGAAAAACATAATGGTAATATCTGTTTATCTTTCATCAAATTAATATTGATCAATATATTGGGTTGAATGTTATTAAATGTGATAAATAATGAATGGATGATAATATTAGTAACCGCATGAAGATGAAATGTATATGAATGAGAGTATGTTATGGTTGTGATATTGTTAGAATATTATTATTATGGAAACAAATCAAATCAGTAGAATATCATAGATAATCAAGAGAATATCAAAAAATATCGGTAAGAATATCAGAGAGATACTCAAGGGAGTATCAAAGAAACAAATCAGTAGAATATCAAAGATAATCAAGGGAGTATTAGTAGAATATCAGAGAATATCAAATGTATTTATTTTGAATAATTTTCATATTTAGTTTCCTAGAATTATAGTAAGTGAGCTATTGTAAACAAAGAGATACACATTCAATAAAAAAACTTTCTTCCATGTTATCATATTCTTTGTTCTTTCTTGTTCCCAGTTATCGTATCTTTGTCCAACCTTTTAGAATCAGAATATTTTTTTAGTAGCTAGCTTGATGTTCAGGGGGAGAAAACTAGTGAACCACCAAGTTGGTTAAGTAACCTTAGTTGCTAAGAAACTGTTTCAAAAGAGCAAGTAGATGGAGCCAACGAGCATGTCTCTGTCAACGTAGGAGGGACCAACGCAACTAATGAGGATCCTTCTGAGAATGTCCAACAAGAGGTAAGTGATTTTTACTTTACTGAGTTGTCTCCTATTACGAATGAAGTCACTAATAATGACAGGTTAACACCAGAACCAGAGCCTTTCACACTTCCTACTGAGTTGTCTTCTATTATGAATGAAGTCACTAACAGTGATAGGTTAGCACTAGAACCAGAGCCTTTCACACTTCCGCCAAGAAGAAACAGAGGGGTGCCACCTGATCATTATTCTCCAAAATATGTTTCTCGAAATTCCAGGTATCCTATGAAGATAACCAGAGAAGGAGTGACAGACATTGCAAGAGCTTTTCTTATTCCCAAGACAGTTCATGAAGCCAGTAAGAAGGGCGAATGGCAAGAAGCTATGAAAACAAAGAATCTTGTACAATATGATAAAACCAAACATGTTGAAGTGGAAAAATACTCCATCAAGGAGAAGATTGATGATAGCAGTATTGAGCTTCCGTTTGTAAAGTCAGAAGACCAGTTGGCAGACATTTTCACCAAAGCTGTTACAAGCAAAATATTTACCCATGTCCTTAGCAAGCTAAGCATTAGTGATCCCACTGCTCACCTTGAGGGGAGGAGTGTTAGAATATTATTATTATGGAAACAAATCAAATCAGTAGAATATCATAGATAATCAAGAGAATATAAGAGAATATCGGTAAGAATATCAGAGAGATAATCAAGGGATTATTAGAGAATCAGTAAAATATCAGAGAATATCAAATGTATTTATTTAGAATAATTTCCATATTTAGTTTCCTAGAATTTTATAGTAAGTGAGCTATTGTAAACAAAGAGATACACATTCAATAAAAAAACTTTCTTCCATGTTATCATATTCTTTGTTCTTTCTTGTTCGTAGTTATCGTATCCTTGTCCAACCTTTTAGAATCAGAATATTTTTTTAGTAGCTAGCTTGATGTTCAGGGGGAGAAAACTAGTGAACCACCAAGTTGGTTAAGTAACCTTAGTTGCCAAGAAACTGTTCCAAAAGAGCAAGTAGATGGAGCCAACGAGCATGTCTCTGTCAACGTAGGAGGGACCAATGCAACCAATGAGGATCCTTCTGAGAATGTCCAACAGGAGGAAACTGATCTTTACTTTACTGAGTTGTCTCCTGTTACGAATGAAGTCACTAATAATGACAGGTTAACACCAGAACCAGAGCCTTTCACACTTCCTACTGAGTTGTCTCCTGTTATGAATGAAGTCACTAACAGTGATAGGTTAGCACTAGAACCAGAGCCTTTCACACTTTCGCCAAGAAGAAACAGAAGGGTGCCACCTGATCAATATTCTTCAAAACATGTTTCTCGAAATTCCAGGTATCCTATGAAGATAACCAGAGAAGGAGTGACAGACATTGCAAGAGCTTTTCTTATTCCCAAGACAGTTCATGAAGCCAGTAAGAAGGGCGAATGGCAAGAAGGTATGAAAACAAAGAATCTTGTACAACATGATAAAACCAAGCATGTTGAAGTGGAAAAATACTCCATCAAGGAGAAGATTGAGGATAGCAGTATTGAGCTTCCGTTTGTAAAGTCAGAAGACCAGTTGGCAGACATTTTCACCAAAGCTGTTACAAGCAAAATATTTACTCATGTCCTTAGCAAGCTAAGCATTAGTGATCCCACTGCTCACCTTGAGGGGGGAGTGTTAGAATATTATTATTATGGAAACAAATCAAATCAGTAGAATATCAGAGATAATCAAGAGAATATCAGAGAATATCGGTAAGAATATCAGAGAGATAATCAAGGGAGTATTAGAGAATCAGTAAAATATCAGAGAATATCAAATGTATTTATTTAGAATAATTTCCATATTTAGTTTCCTAGAATTTTATATTAAGTAAGCTTTTGTAAACAAAGAGATACACATTCAATAAAAAAACCTGCTTCCATGTTATTATATTCTTTGTTCTTTCTTGTTCATAGTTATCATATCCTTGTCTAACCTTTCTTAACCCTCGATACCATCGCAAGAGATATAACATATGATGTAATGGAAACATCATTACAAGAAAAACTCAATTTACCCACGGATTATTACCCATGGATTTGTATCCCTAGGTAAATTCAGCATTACCCACGGATTATTACCTACGGATCTGTATTTGTAGGTATTACCCACGGATTTAAGTCTATAAGTATTATCCACGGACATAGATATTACCCATGGTAACAGATTCGTAGGTATTATCTACGGATATTGGTCTATAGGTATTACCCACGGATATTGTTAGTTATAATATTATTAAAATTATAATTATTATTATTATCAGTATTATATTTTTTTCAAATGTTATTTTTAATATTTTTAAAGTTTTTAATATTATTAATATTTATACAAAAAATATTATTAATGTTATTGATAACATTATTATTATTATTATATGTTTTTTAATATATGGAATATTATTAATACTTCTATTCATATTATTTATATTTACAGTAATAATATTTTTAATATTACTATATTATTATCAATGTTATTTATATTTATATGAAAAATAGTTTTAATACTATTATTGATATTATTTTTATTATTGTTAATATTATTATTATCGTTTTTAATAAAAATGATAATAATAAGAATAATAATAATATTTTTAATAATAATAATAATAATATTAATAATAATAATAATAATCATAATAAAAAATATAATTATAATAATAATAATAATCATAATATTATCATATTACTTGTTTGGCTTAGTGGTCAAAGGCTCCCTTCAACATTCAAAAGTCAGTCCTGGTTCAACTCTTCCTCATTGAGTAAGTCCTATTATGTTGATGTGAATAGTATTCTAACATGAGAATAGGAAAAAGAAAATTATATTTTATATTACTATTTTCTTTTCTTAAAAGTGATGAACATTATATGTATTAGTTCCCTATGAAGAGATAAGTTTTTTTTTTTGAACTTTTTTTTTAAAAAAATTGTATATATTATAAGTGTAATATTAAGATATTTGATAGTTAATACAACTATTAGAAAAGAGACGTTACCTATATAATCAACAATCAACATTAATAAGTTGGAAATGAAGTAATCACCACCATTCCACTACTTACTTTTTGTTGTGTTGAACTTTAGTAAACTATTAAACTAAATTTACTTATTGACAATTTTCTCTACACCGTTAGTGATCTTTTTTCACACCCTTAGTGATATGATCTTAACATAAGAAGAGTTTAAATCACTATACAAAATAGCTACTTTAAGAAATCAAGAAAGAAAAAAAAAATATGGAAGAAGATACACACGGAATGGAAGAAGTTATACATAGAAAGTTGGAGAAGAAAAATAATTGGTTTTTATTTATTGAACGAACATCTATGTGGATTAGATTTTTATTAACATAAAAAAATATTTCATATTTATAAAAATATTATCACATTATTTATTGTAACGAGTAACTCCCGACTTATTATTTATAAAATAATTATTTTTATATAATAAGTTGTATGATGAACACTGGAAAATGATTATTTTTAATTTTCTACATATGTTGTTCACGTAGTTATTATTTACCTATTGTTATATATAATCCAACTAACTAAAACTTATATATAATCTATATAAACTATATATTAACAAAAATCAACTTATAATATACATAATTTAGATTTCTTATAGATATAGGATATATTATATTTGTGTTCATGATATTATCTTATATAATGATGATGATTTGAACAGGTAAATTTAAAATATATTATTAAAATATTAAAAAAGTAATCATTATTACCCAATATTACTTTAAATATATTTGTATAATAGTTATAACTTTAACAAATTTATATATAACTTTTTTATCTCTATAATCTCGTATTATTATAAGTTATCTTATTATTAATCTTATTTTACATAAAATTAGATTTTATTAGACAATTTGATAGAAGACATCTTCTCATTAGGCAGTGGTTGAAAGAAAATTCTTCAACTCTTTTAAGTTCATGGAAGAAATTCGAAAAAATTTCTTGAAGATGAATTAGAAGAAAATTAATTTTATGTATGATTCAAGACAACAAGAAAAATGAATAAATGTTAATTAAATTTTCATTCATCAATAGGTGAATAATATGGACCAATAAAATTTATTTATAGATGTATAGTTACGTGATACTTTATTGTATAAAAGAATGTGGGATTAAGAAACTAACAAACTATAAAGTGGGCTTCCAAGCCATGTTAAGTAGTGTACTAAAATAGCCTAAAATTTACTTATTTCATATGATGTAACACTTCATGCTTCAAGCTTCTTATCCTTCGTGTCTGGGCCGAATTCGACTATGTTTCCTAAAGATTTTAACTGACTTTTCAAACAAAAATTGAAACCTAATTAAGATTTAAAAGTAATTCACATATATATTTATAATTAATTAGATTCTGCGCATTTAAGTTTTCATTATATACAGTCTCATTTTCGGATATATTTTCTTATTTTTTATTGTTTTTATTTTTGAAAGAAAACATAAGTTAAAATTGATATGAAGGGTGTTTTATAATTTTTAACTTGATATATTTGCCTTTTGATGTATTTGTGTAAGTTCTGAAAAATTTTCTTTTTGTAACAAAGTCATAACACTCCTAAAGTGTTCATATTTATATTATTTTTTACTGTTAAAAAAAAAATCTATAAAATCTTATAATTACAAAAAAAAATACACACTTATACAATTTCTACAAAGATTAAAAAGTTAAAAAAAACATCTTAATGTTCTATTCTTAAAACTTCTTCCATATCTTCTTATATATTCCCAATCAAAAATTTTGTGACGGATGATTTTATTTTTATTACAATTCTAATGTTATACGGTTAAACTTAGCTTTAGAAAGTAACTTTTTAAATGTATTAAATACTTACAATTACTTCTTTGTTTTATTAAAATGAATGGTTTTAAAAAGTTAAAAATTAAATACATTTTTTAATTATTCAATTGTTTTAAAATAATTAAGTGTTGATCTTTTGTTCTCCGAAACAATTTATATTTATATTCTAAAAAGATAAATTGATAATTTGTTCATACAAAATAAGTAAATTTTAGTTATGGTACGGAAAAGAAAAATCTTACTATCCCCTCTTTTGGAGGCAAAAAAAAGGTCCATGTGATTTAGGAAACATTTATAATTTTTAGGAATGAAAATGAGATATTATACCCACTGTTTTTTCACTACCTGAAAATTAATTAAATAAGTTTTTTTATAAAATATTGATAGAAAAAAATGATATCATGAATGAATGTTTAAAGGAAAACATTTTCTGTTTTTTTTTTTTTAATTTTAAATTTTTTGAAAAGATTATAATTATATAAATCTTAAAATAGAATACCACAAAATAACAATTAAACTATTAAATACTTAAAATTGATACATACAGTTTTTAAATAATAAAAAATAAAATATAAATAAAAAATAAAAAAGCATACAAAATGAAATGTATATTCTCAAATTTGATAAAATTGAAGTTTAAATATTTTTTTAAAAATAAATAAATATACAATACAAGTTGTGATAAGAAGGAAAATGTTCTAAAATTCTAAATACTTTATGAATATTAAATTGAAAGAGAAAAAATATATTTTAATAACTTAACTAAAATAAGTTAAAAATAGACATGTACATATTCATTCACATTTTATTATCCTATCTAATTTAAAAAATCAAATATTATTAATTATTATATTCACTTCTTAGCCAAGAAGAATTTGAAAAATAACAATAAATATAAATTTATTGGCATTTGAAAACCTTAGGTGGAAGTTTATTTGATACCTGACTAAGTGTCCATTGTGATTTTTTTTTTTTTTAACAAATCAATTGGTAACGAGCATGCAGATCAAAATAATTTCTGATTTGAAGATGATAACCACTTTTTGGAATTGAAAAGAATGGGAAAACATTTATTTCGCAATGAAAAATATATTTAATCCAGAATTAATTAGAGCCGAAAAGTGATCTTGAGCCAAAAAAACATTCTATTTCATGTTTCTGGAAAAATTTAGATTTACAACATAATTATTATTTTTAAATGCATAATTAATGGATATTTTCACCTATTTTAATTGTGCATTTAAACAATAACCAGAGTATGGTTACCCCTCTGGCTTTTTTGGTGAGATGTCAACATTTCTTATATATTTTCTATATTAAACAAAGAAAAGTACATACATTTTATATATTCAAGATATTACATATTTTTGAATTAATTAAAATGATGAAAAGATAGAACATTGGCCAGTGCTAAAGTATCTTAAAAGAAGAAAATAAAGTTCAAATATTCATGCAGTTCTGACACCTGATAATAACTTTAGCGTACTTGCTTTTCCTCTTTGCTTCTCAAACTTCTCTGTCACTCTGCTCTCATCTGCTGCCATTATTCAATAGTCTTCCCTTTGTACTTCTCATTTGCTTCCCTTTCAATCAATCTCCCTAACATTTCTCTCTCTTGTTCAATGAAAATGTGCCACAGTTTCTACATAAACTTGCCATGTTTCTGCATAATATGTGAAAAAGTTGCTTGTGATCAAGAAATAGTTAAGCTAAAGTTTCAAGAATTTTGAGTTTCTCACATTGTGGTCTTCTGCAAAATCTACATGGAGGTAGGAAAAAATTGCAAGTTACTCTCTTGGTATGCCTTTTTCCTCTCTTCTTTCATTTCATTCATACCATTTTGGTTATTTGGTTGAATGGTTGTGTGAGGTTCAACCATGAATATCTTGAGTTTTGTCTTTGGACTCTTTTTTTTTTTTTTGGTTTTTGTTTCAAGGCTAGGTTTGATTGCTATATGCTAAGTTATGGGGAAAAAATGTGGCAACTTGCACAGTATGGTGAGTTCTAGGGTTATTTTCTGTCATTAATATTACAGAAAAAAGACTTTGTTTGAGTCTTTTTTAGTTTAAGAGAACTTAATCCTATTCAGCACCCACAGAACTACTCTTCCTTTCAAGCTTTGTTTTATTTTTTGAAAAAAAAAAAAAAGAACATTTTTTCTTGAGTTTCTTGACATGCCTGTGTTTGATGGTTGTGAGTGTTCAAGTTTTTGATTGTTGAGTTCAATAATTAATCTCAGTTTCGGCATTCTTGAGCCAACATAACTGTATTGAGGAGGTTTTTCTCCCTTCAAAATCAAAACTGCAATTTTTTTAGGTTTATATTATCACAATGTTTAGTTTCATTATTTCCAAAACTTGTTCTTTCCTCAATAATTAATTACTCTTCTTAACCTTCTTGTTCTTGTTTGGACATTCTTGAAAATTGGGAAGGTATAAACCAATTTTCACTTAATCCAATTTCTGACAACTTTTTAAAAATACATTACTGTTAATTCTAACCATGGAAAATATAACTACAGAGTTCATGTAGCTAATAATCCAACTCACTTCAGATTTATTGCAGCTTGATTCTTCAATCGATGAACGATTAATTTGAAGGAGGTTTATAAGAGAAAAATAAATATGAAGAATAAGCTTTGAAAAGTTAGATTCAAAAAAGTTAAATTGTTCAACTTTATAGAAATTGAAAAAGGAGAAATACTAAGTCTAATTATTTGAATGAATGAAAGATAGTCAGGAAAAATAAATATTCTAACAGTATTTCATATAAATAAAAAAATAGTTTATTTTTATTATCAAACCTCGGGTACAGTTCCTATTTCAAACCTCGGGTACAGTTTCCATATGCACAGGGTTAATCTATTTGTCCTATTCCGATCGGGCTCATATTTCAAACTTCGGACAGGACCATATGAACCTCTTTCGACTCTTCACCAATTGGTAAACTTCATCTATATGAATCCAATGTCCCAGTAGAGTCAGGATACCTCCTTAGAATCTCCAAACAATGCACATCCTAATAATCTCAACACGGGTATCTCCTTTCCTGAAGATACTATGTCTCGATCACACACCACATCATTCACAAACATTGATACTACATCGTACCATTCATAAACATTCATT
>Ga0209489_108108_pt1 | contig 14763 bp, 12 predicted proteins | sample SiratrowhiteBW_FD_187527 | JGI IMG/M metagenome (GOLD analysis project Ga0209489, IMG submission 187527) | Root nodule microbial communities of legume samples collected from California, USA - Siratro white BW (SPAdes) (version 2) | ecosystem: Host-associated > Plants > Roots > Nodule | place... | reverse complement strand
ATCTCTTGGCATAAGAAATTTACAGTGATGTCCACTGTCATCGGTCTATCTAAAATAAAAGAAAGAAAGGAAAGAATCTTAATTACAATACTCCTAACCGGTTTTTAGCTCTCTATTCGATATGCAAATTAATGAAAACGACGTCTAATATAAAAGATTCCAATATTAACATATCTGGACAAAACTTAAATACAGTAGTAGTGTACCAATCACAATTAGAATTTCACGGTTTATATTATACTTATTAACATTGAATCGAATAAATTATTATAAAAATTACCCAAGCTTATCGAGATAAACTTTGATATAATTGAAGAACATAATACAAATATATATATAAATGAGCAATGAAAACATCCTCACTAAACCAAAAATACGATGAACAACTCGGCAGGCAGGGTATGACTTATTGGTTATTTTTTAAACAGCAAATTAAATTAAAAAAATACTTTAAAAGTGTTCCAACCCGTATACAAGTTGATAAAACTGGGAACAAGAGACCCCTTGCCCATATTACAGTATCGCGCCAAACTAAAATATGAGAAGGTACAAATATGATGCATGAACACCTAGCATCACTCTTAACAACCCATTCAAGTAAACGAATCAATAATGGGCCAAATACATTAAACGCTCCCCTACATTGTCAGTGTGGTTTTGTTGTTGTTGTACCTTGCTACCTCCTAACTCTCAGGTTCCATTACAACAATCTGCACCTAGCTTTAGTCCACACACCTTGCTATATGCACCTACAAAACAAGTAAACACCAATATTACTATGTTGATTATACTAGAGGTTCCCACCCCTAAATTCATTCCCCACCATACTCCTCTTACATAGACTAATCTGATTAATCCTGGGTTTCGAGACACTTGATTGGTGAAAAATGCCAATCTGAATATGAAAATGTAATTCTTGTAAAATTATGCTTAAGCCATAACCATCCCCATAGTTGTACTAGAGTAAATATTTATGTAGCATCCATTACCCTTTTGTTGAATACCACCTTATTTCTATGGTTTCATAGCTCCGTCGCAATAGTCACCCACATCCCTTTCTATGCTTTATTAACACACTATTGTTGGCTCATTAGACCGAAGCTCTGAAAGTGGATAGGAATAGATTCATGTCTGACGGTGACGTTACGACCCACCTCTTGAACTAATCCCAAACTTTCTAGGCTACCTTACAAGTGGAAAACAAGTGTTGGCCAGACTTTACACATTCTTGACATAGTGGACACAACAAGTTCGTTAGCTGCATACCTCTTTTAATTAAGTTAGACCTGGTTGGTAGTCTGTCCACTAATAACCTCCATGCATATACCACCGTTGATGGGGTTATCTTTAGAGTCCATAGCAGCTTAAAAACCTCAAAACTCTGTATTTGATCCTCCTTGTTCAGCACACTGTACCTAGATTTGACTGTGTACTCTTGTCGGTCATCCCTTACTCACACCAACCTATCCTGGAACTCTAACACCATTATACTTTTGAGATCATAGCCAACAATTGTTCTTCTTCGTGCTTTTCCCCTACAAACTTCTCCCTTTGCCAACCTAAATTCCACCTAAGGCACCCTTCACTCGTAATATGACCCCAATCAACAAGGTCACCCACCACACTATCTATACACTGAGAAATCAAACACAACATAGGGAACTTTTCTTTTAACACTTGACCATCCGCCCACCTATCTTCCTAGAATTTAACACATCCCCCATCTCCTAAAGTCCACTGACATCAACAATCAAACAAATTACCTAATGCTCCCTTATCAAAGATCCTACATAGATCTTGCCACCACACAGATTGATTCCTGTAGACCTAAGTAGCATCCATTTTCCTTCAGTTACCATACCTAGCATTCAGAACATATCTCCACAATCCCTTCTCCGACAACCCATAGCTTCATTTCCACTTAGCTAACAAAGCATTGTTAAAACATACAATGTCCTTAATACCCAAGCCACTGACTACAACTGAACTGCACATATTTTCCCATTTTACCCAGGCAATCTTTCTTTCTTCAGATTCCCAACCCCAAAGAAACTTTGCCTGAATTCTCCTAATTTGGTTGCGAACAACAATCAGTTCTTTAAAGAAAGAGAAATAAAACAGGGATAGAGCGGTGATAACTAACTTAATTAAACACATCCTCCCTGCCATTGATAGCATTCTACCCTTCCATCTAGATAGTCTTAACCTAATCTTATCGACAATCGGATTCCAAAACACAATTCTCCTAGGATTACCTTCTATTCTGGTGCCTAGATACTTAAGTGGTAGTTCCATCTAACAACAATTTAAGCATTTAGAATAGACAAACATATCTAATTGAGATATTGCCTCAGACCCAACTACACTCTTATGGAAGTTAACATCCAAAATATTATAATACAATGGGTTACAGAAGAAGAGTGTATCATTTTCAAAGTCCACTTTCACCAATACTCCACTTTTCTTTTCCTTCTTTAACTAATCATTCGTCTCGTTTGCTACCAAAATACTATCCAACAAACTCCTACCACCTAGGAAAGCAGATTGATTTATATCAATGACACTAGGCCATACTTTCTTAAGCTTATTCGCCAAAATCTTGGACAGTATTTTGTACACACATCCCACTAACGAGATTGGTCTGAATTCATTCAAATTGGAAGGGTTGTCCTTCTTAGGTATCAGAGCTATCAAAAAGATGCATTAAAACCTCTCGGAATAAAACCTGTATCTTGAAAACAAAGTATATCCCTAACAATATCCTTACCAATAACATCCCAATTATTCTTAATAAAGAAAAAAATATATTTATCTGGTTCAGGGCACTTCGAGTTTCCACATTGGCTCACAACATCTAAAAATTTCTAACTTGGATATATTGTTGCACAATAGCTCATTATTAGCCACATAAATAGTCTTAAAACCCACACCATCGAGATTCATCTTAAGTCGTGGTTTTGCATCAAATCTACTCTCAAAATAACTCTCAACCTAAATTTTAACACTAGATGATTCTTCACACCAAACACCGTTAATACGAACCCCAACAATATCATTCTTTGCCCTCCTTCTTCTTAATCTAGAAGGGTAGAATTCTGAATTTGTATCCCCACTATTTAACCATTCAACGCTCGCCTTCCGCTTAGGCATAGCGACTTCTCTTTTCTCTATGCTTCTCAACTGACTTAACAAATCCACCCTCTTTACTCTCTTGTCATCTTGGAGATTCCCTTCATCATCCCACTAGTCTAACTCCTCGATCTCAGCAATAAATTTTTGTCTCATACTTTTATTGCTACTGAAAACTTTCTTATTCCAACATTTGATCTCCATTTTCATCCTTTTATATTTTTCCCTAGGACTTTCCATATTATTCTTGCTTAAGAAGATTGGTTCTCATGCTTTTATGACTACCTCTTTGAATCCTTTTGATTGTTGCGTGCGAAAGGGTTTCGAACCCAATCTATAATACTGTTCTTAACAACTAACACACAATGGTCAAATACTTGTTTACACAGCACATATTGCTTAGATCCTGGCCATTTCATCAACCAGTTGTCAGACACAAGAACTCGATTTAATCTACTGCTAGTCGTCCAGTTAGGTCTGTACCATGTAAACTTCCTCCCCACTACTGGAATGTCTCTCAAAGCACACCTCTCAATGAACTCATTGAACCTAGACATTTTACACTTATTTGTCGTCCCATTGTTGATCCATTTCCTTTTCGAAGCAAAGCGGATCGAATTAAAAACACCAATCATGCACCTGATTAAACCGTTGGCATTTACTAACTTAACTTCTATTTCTCTCCAACGTATAACTTTTTCTTTATTAGAGCATGGTCTGTATATGTTCATAACGACTACTGTCACACTAGAATTAGATTCCCTGCTTTTATATATATCTTCTGTTAAGATAAAGCCTTTCCCATCCACAGACCTAGCACATGTAAACAGCTTATTATCCTACATAGTCAGGATACCCCCTCCCTCTCTATCAGTCCCTCTATGAACCCAACTTATATCATTATTGCCCCATAAAGAGTAACACTGAGATGCAACCAAATAAGCTAACTTTGTCTCCTGAAAAATCCAGGGTTTTCCTTTATTATTAGCTCTTTCGAATACTTCTACTTGACATCCCCCCTAAACCCCTGATGTTACACTAGTACAAAAAAAGCTTTCTACATCAGTTCTAGAGGACATTTTATGTCGGTTCTGGAACCGACGTTGATGCAGGCACGTTGAAAGTCTTGAACTTTTTACGTCGGTTCTATAATCGACGTTGTATGTGTAGAGTCTTTCCATCATTTTAAATTTTTCTTAATTCCATGATTTCTTGAAGGTTGTATTTTGCTAGCTCCTATACATTCCTAGAGTCTATTGTTAATCTACTATGCATGTGATTTCTCTTTACTTTTGGTCATGAGTATTTTGCCTAGGAGTGCAAAAGAATAAATGTGAGCTATTTGATAAGCATAATTTTACTTACACTTAGGACCTTTAATCTTAGTTTTCTTAGACTGTAATAATTAATAAATCTATTTTTTATTTATATTCATCTAATTAGATTTATTTGGGCCTTAACTGTTATTTCTACTAATCTTGTATTTTTACATGCAGTAGACAATACAATGAACCATCTGTTAAGGCTTGATTGAAGAAAGTAACTCACCAGTTTTAAGTGTAATGAAGATAAGGGTGTAGACTAGACGGTCTGATAGAAGTGTCTACTCCACTGATTTGCAAGTTTGATAGAGCGTTTGTTATTGCAAATGGGCCTAATCAATCTAAAGTCCAAGTTGCTTATTTGCATCAAAACAGGAAACAAAATCTGAGTGAAAAAAATTAGAGAATAAAATCTATAATGTCTTAGAAATAGATTTGGAAGTAAATCATCTACAAAGATACGAAGAAACAAAATATGCAAGCTTCACAATAACGTTTGAGAAATAAAACATAATAGAGCATCTTAGTTTTCTTATTTTCTTCATTGTAACTCACTTTTTCCAATTTCCTCTCATTATTGAGACTGCTCTCCTCATCTAACTTACCCAATTCACTTATTTTTCTAATTAGATTGTGCCTAGCTAAGTTACCTAATTAAAAAGCTCTATATTCATTACCCTAAGATCTATTTTCAGAAGAATGAGTTTATTCTTTAAAACTACTATTCCTTTCCCATTTGAGGTAAAATGTTTTTCCTAGGTTGCAAACATATTCATCAAAACTCATAGTACTTAGCGAAACACTGAGAAACCTAAAGGGTTTAAGGCTCCAATTAACATTTATTGCTTATTGATCTAAAACTACACTATATAATATTGCACCTAGGACATTGATCTAGCCATTCTCTAGATACAAGAATTCTATCTAACCTACTTGTCGTTGTACCATTTGGCCTGAACTACATATACTTTGTCCCTACTAAAGATATGTCATACACACCCAACTTATCATTAAACTTATTAAATGCCCTTATCTCCCTGCTATTGCACTCGTCTTTGTTCCTTTGTCTCATCTCCTTTATTTTCCTAACGACATTAAAATCCCAAAATGCACCATAATTTACACATGTTCACATGTGTAGTTCTGATAATTGTGTCCCACATTTCACATTTTTATTTGAGATATAGGAGGAATACACATTCATTATGACCACAATTACCTTATTTTTTAATCACAATAGTTGTTGATAACTCTTCTTTGGTTTCTACTGTGCAAGCAACATCGTTGGAGGAGGAGTAGATGCTACCAGTCATCCATGTATATGATGACAATTTAGAAGAAAATGACATTGTTTCCGATCTCTAAGATTTTGTAGACGTCCTCCTACACACCCACCACCACTTTTTGAGGTAACACCCATCCAACCTTTCATTCCATTACCAACCACATCTAGATTGTCTACCATAGCTAGACCATCTAGTCAAACCTTCCAACAGCATCCTACTCAACCTTTAGACAAAATTTCCCCTACAGCTACCCCTAGATGGTCCTATACTAGACAAACCAATTAGACCACCTACATTGTATAAGCCACTTTTATTGTACATGTTCAATTGATTGCTTTTACATTGAGGACAATGTATGATTTAAGTGAGGGGGAGATTTATAGTTTAGGAATTATATTATTTTCATGTTTTGATTTCTTAAATAACCTTTAGATTGCATAATACAATATTTTCTTCATATTTTCATTTGACTTCCAGGAGCATCTAGTAGTTGGTAGTTTCATAATTTTGAAAAAAATTGGTTTCTTGATTCATCTTGTTTGGATTCTCTGAAAATTGGTGAGTAAGTTGGTTTTGAAAATTGTTGGGTGAATCTTTTGTGGTAAAACTATTCCTACTGATTGAGTCTTATTAATAGATCATCTAATGAACTATCTAATGCTCAATTTAGTGTTTTTTCACTTATGCTTGCTTATACTCTAAAACTTAGCCCAAATCTTGGTTTTGTAGCATCATTTTACATGCATAAATTGATATGATTGAGGCAGTTTTTGTTATATTAAGACACTTAGCTATATTAACCTACCATTATGATAATTCACTTGACAACCCCTTTGAGTTGATAACCTTTGTTTTTTATTTGTGTACCATCATTACGAGCCCTAAAACAGAAAAACCATGTTTATCCCTACCTTAGAAGATAATGAAGTTTTGAAATCATTTTGGGAACAAGTTTTTGAATAAGTGCGGGACAATACCTCATTTTCCATAACTTACCTCCTCAAATCATTGAAAATGAAAGAAAAAATAAAAATCAACAAAAAGAAAAGAAAATAAAATATGTTAATTATTTAATACACATGTTGGACTGTCTATTAAGTGAAAAAGAAATGGAAAAAAGTTTGATATATTGAAATAATAACAGGAGTTGAATTGTAATTTTAAAGATATATGCTACTTACTTTTTGTTTTTGGATTTGTTCCCCATTGCTCCTTTACTTTTCTATGGTTTTAAGCCTATTTTCCCCTCATTTTACCTTCCTTTACCTTAGCCTCATTACATTCGTGATGAAGTTCTCTTGCTCTTTGTGTGCATGTTATTTAATTGTTGTAAATTTTAGAGTATTGTTAAGCCTATGGTAGTATTTTCTTGAATGGGTTCATTGAGTGAAAATATAATCCTAAACACTTGTGAGTTGGATAACGTCTAATGAAAGTTCTATCGCTCTTGATTCACACTTTGATTTAAGTTTCATTCTTGTTTACTGAAATACAAAATTTTCCATTTAAATTTTCTTGATTCGTTGATTTCTTGATTGTTGTATTTTTCTAACTCCTACACATTCGTAGAGTCTATTGTTAATCTGTTATGCTTCTAATTTCTCTTTTCTCCTAGTCATGAGTGTTTTGTTAGAATTGTTGCTGACTTTGTATTTGATGAAGCCAACCCAAGTCAATAATAAAAGAGACTTGAAGATGTCTTAGCCTTAGTATTTGTGTGTGGGTGTGAGTGTGACATAATCCTTGTGCATAGATCCTATATCATTGAAGTGAGCTATAAAAAAATCCTTAATGATTTTAAAATATAAATTTGAGAGTGAATTAAACCTGGTTTTTTAAAACTGTTTCATCAAAGTTTTCAACATATTCTTTTTCAAATATAACTAGTTAAAAATCATGTTAGCAGAAAATCAATCAATTTAAATATGTATTCAATCGACTATTTTTATAATAGAGTAATTGATTTTAAACTGTTTTGGAAACTTATATAATTGCTTTCAAAGATCGTATTTTAAATATAGAAGAGAGCAGAGAAAAACGACAATACAAATTACAAAACGTTTGAGAAACAAGAGCAGTGAGCCATAAGTGATTTGCCAAAGAGTTTTTTATTCAAGAAGAACCAAGAAAGTGTTTTTTAAAGCTTATCCTTGATTAAAGATTGTACTGCATTGGTTTAACATCACAGGAAAGTCATTCCGATCAGTTTTGTTCTACTGGTTTTTCACTTTGCAATTGAAGTGCTTAGTTTGTTTTCAATTTTACATTGTATAAAGGAGTTTTGTATCTACAAGTGTATAGGATTTATTCGTGTAGAGGTGCAATAGGGTTCTATATCGTGTTTGTGTATTCTTGTAGGGTGCAAGATTGAGTTCTTGGTGTATTGATTGAACAATTATGTTCAATAATGCAATTTCTTTGCTAGTTGGCAAAAAGACTAAATATAGCTCTTGAGAAAGAGTGAACTAGTATAAATCTTGGTGTTTTTGCTCTTTCTTTACCTTTGTCTTGATTTGTATTCTGTTTCTGCAAATTTGTTCTGGATTTTAATCCTTTGTTCTAAGATTGGCTTAATTCATTTTAACTAATATAAATTGTTTAACAATTGTATTGGTTTTGTTTTCTAGATAAGTACCTTGTCATAATTAAATCAATTTGTTGATTCTAAGATTTCATCAATTGTTTCTAAATATTGTTGATTGTGTTTTCTAGATAAGTACCTTGTCATAATTAAATATAATTCATTATTTTACTAAACTAATTGATTGTGATTTTCTTATAAGAATCAGAGATTATTTCAGTTGATTGTGATTCTCAAATTAATTGATTACATTATTTTATTGTCTGTTTGACTTATTAAAATTGATCGATTGTCTTTGTGGTTCAATTGGTTGAGTTTTTAAAACAAGAATTTCAAGATTTCAAATATACTAATTTTCACATAGAATTGATTATCGTGTTTGAGTGAATTTCTGACAAGAATAATTCAATGGATTAGTTGTTAGATTCAATTGATTGCTTTTGAGTTGAGCTGAAAACTATTTTAATTGATTGATTTTTTTCTGTGAAATTACATATCCCAAAGTAAATTGTTTTAATTGAAGAAATTCTTTCTTTCTTCCAATTCTTTTAATTGGTTTGCGAAAATATTTCAAAGTTCAATTCACCCCTTTGTGAACTCAGCCTAAAACTCTTTTCATGTTTTTCTTAGGAATGCAAAAGGATAAGTTTGGGCATATTTGGTAAGCATAATTTTACTCGAACTTAACACCTTTAATATTAGTTTTCTTAGACTGTAATCAATAATAAATCCATTGTTTTAATTGATATTAATCTAACTAGATTATTTGGGTCTTAACTATTATGTCTACTAGCCTTGCACTTTTACACATTGTAGACGGTCCAACGAACCATCTGTTAAGACTCGACTAAAGAGAGCACCTCACTAACTTTAAGTGTAATGAAGACGAGGGTGTAGACTAGATAGTCTAATAGAAGCGTATACTACACTGATGTGCAAGTCTAATAGAGTGCTTGTTACTGCAAATGGCCCTGATCAATCAAAATTCTGAGTTGCTACTTTGAATCATCACATGAAACAAAATTCGAGTGAAAAAAGATTAGAGAATAAAATTTGTAATATGTCATAGATAGTTTTGGAAGTAAATCATATGTAAAGATACGAAGAAACAAAATTTGTGATAAAAATAGAAACAAAATTCGAGAATTCTGGAAAGTTTAAAACACAGAATATGTGAACAATATCTGAGACAAAATATATTTATGAGATCCTTTAGTTTAAGGGAGAAAACATCATGCTTCACAACATCGTTCAAGAAACATAACATAATAGAGCATCTTAGTTTTCCTATTTTCTTCATTGTAACTCTTTTGTTCTGTCTTTGTATGGAAGATTAAACTCTTTTGAGTTGATTCTCTTGTGATTCTGCAATGAATTTTGAGGTTTTTGTTTAATAAAGTCTTGTTCTTAAATTCTCTATAGCATATTCTGCTTATTGTTAATCTTTTTGAGTTCTAGTTTATGTTAAGGAAATGTTTTGAATGTTTGTTGAGAATTCATTTCTTTTCTTTACTCATAGTTCTTAATTAGTTCGCTTAGTTATGATCAATCTCTTGTACGCTTAGTCAAGAGATAAAAGATAAACATCTCATTGAGTATATGTTTGGAGACGAAGTGAGATACTGAATACACCGATAGACACTTGTTTTACAGATAAGATTCTATTGAATTTGATTGACGTTTGTTTGATGGAGTTCGAATCTATAGGAGAATTCAAAGAATAACAAAGTTAAGATAATCAATGAAGAATTCATTGTTGAATGAACTTGAGAGTCATCTTGCTTTCTTTATTGTTTTACATCGTCTACTTTACCTTTCTGTACTATAATCATGAAGCCTCCTTTACTTTGTTGTTATTACTAACTTTGATGGCTTGTAGATGTATTGATTAGATTTGTCATTGGATTCATTGAGAGATGACTTGGGATTAATTTTTTCTTATTTATAATATCATCTCTTTGTTATTAGACAGTCTAACACAGCGTTAGACTATATAAACGAAAAACACATTTAATTTGATAGTGAAAATGACAACATCAATAGGTCATCATAGAACTTTGTTTTTTCATTAGTGACAAGGATTCATGAATGAAATATTAGATGCTGAAATGGAAAATAATTGATAAAAGAAACAACGAGAAAATAAATACAATAAACTACTCATAGTAAACTTAAGGAAGCACAATGTGAAGATCGAGAAAAAAGGTAATATAAATATGAATTTCTTAACTATGAGCTATACTCAAAGAAAAACAAGGAAAGGATTAGAAAAAATAAATTGCACTCAAGGGCAGAAGGATTAACTCCATAAGTCAAGGGATCCTGCTGTTCTAAAGAAGATAAATGACTTACCCGATGTCACGTTACAATTTTCTTTATAAATCTAATGATGGAACTTTTCTTTGGCACATGCCCCTTTTCTAAGTCATTAGATTCACTATATATCAAGTAAACAGCTGTGCTCTTGACTACCAATCCATGAACAACAGTCACAAAAATCTCCACGTTGTCTTCTGATCCAAAATTTGACATTATGCCATGCCAATCTGCATCATTAAAGCCATGCTTGTGTATATGCAATGTGCACTTTGTGTAATTAACAATTAACACACTTCTAAGACATTCTGTTGCCAAGATTTCAATGACCGATGAATAAACGACACACAAAGCCATTCCCTTCATGTCACGTTCTCGAGGTACAGTGAAGGAAACAGACTGTCCCTCACCCATATGGGCCAACCAATAAGGATTATTGTTACCTGGGAGAGAAACACATGACTCACTGCTTGCAAATACCTGTATCATTCGATAAACAAGGGTTTGTTTAGTTAAACAAAAATTTTATACATGATTCAAACAAATCTGGTTAACAGTTAAATGTTTTTATGTTCTCTCGATTAATAGCTAAAATGATGGTGAAGGTAATAAACGAAGGGAAAGAAGAGAAGAACCTTAGGTATGCCATCGCCCACAGTATAGAAGAATTCTTTGTATCTTCCAGCACCAGTCAGAGAGGACCTGATTCGATGTTTCGAGATTCCTGATCCTGTAATATTTGAAACATATTCCACCAATACAGTTTTTACTTGCTTGGACAGTTGAAACTCGTTGTCACATTGCACCAAAACACTTCGAAGATTGGTAAGGCTGCTAAGCAATGGTGTAATATAATCCCAATTGTTATCCTCCATATCCATGAATGAATGAATATAGGATAGGGGATTCATGGTTGGCGACATCCATGACTGAAGGACAGAAGGAAAAAGATTACGTGACAATTCCTCAAATCCACATAGGGATATATATCCGATGCTTTTTGAGCTTACAATTGAAAAAGGCACTTGTTTCATAGCTGTATTTTCAGCAATTAGAGTTATCAATGATTCCATTTGCACTATATCTTTTTCCAATAGGTCAACTTTTGGACAACCACAAAGAATGAGAGTTTTTAAAGATTTCAACATATATATCTCGCTGGGGAGATTGCTTAGACTTGTACAGTCCTTCAAATTTAGCAATGTAAGATAGCGAAGACATCCAATAGATTGATGTAGTTGGCGCAATCTTGGACAATCTTTGAGAATGAGCTGTTCAAGACTAGGTAGTCTTGAAAAGTCCGGAGTTTCTTTCAAGTACTGAGAGTGATTAAGATTAAGGACTTTTAGCCACGTCAAAACCTCTAGGAGGATTGTTTTTTGAAAAATATTAGAGAAGGAAACGAAAAAACGAAATAGTTATAAGTGAAAACAAATAATAATTTTAAAAGAAAATGGCAAGTAATAAAACCTGGGGTTCTTTCCAAAGGAATCGAAGAAGACTGTGTTTTACATCAATTGCTATTGCGTCATGCAGATAAAAGTGGTTAGGTAGGTATTTTGAAGAAAACCCTTGCAAGCTGACCCATCTGAGTTTGTTAGAAAGGTAATTAGGATCTGTAGTGAGTTGTAATGGTTCTCTTAGCTCAAAAGGATAACGTTCGAATAAATCTTTTTGAAGCACTCTCTGAATGACTTTTGTCCCCTTATACGAAAAGAGCTAAGAAAAACAAATATTTGCACTTTAGAAAGCAGCCACTTGCAAAAGAAGATTCAAAATGATAGATAAAGAATGTTCTTACCGTATGCTCTGACCGTATATATTTTGCATCACTATCAAACCACAGTTGACTGTTATTCTCAGGTTGGTTTCTTGAAATTTGACGAATAATTTGTCTTCCCATTTGTCGTAGCAACGGATGCATTTCTAATTTGTTGTTCTTATTAACTTTTAGGAGGCTACGCTCAAGGAGAACTTTTATTCCACTATCAGCGTCTATTCCATTGCCATTTAGTATCTTCGTAACATAGGCTCTGCCCTTACCAACAAAGGAAGAACATACATCAAGGAATAGATCTTTTTCCATTTGATTACATAAACCGTCGAAGCTTATTTTGAATTTCTGGGGAGTTTCATGCAGGGGAATATTTTCTAATCTGAACAATACTCTATTCCATTCTTCTGTCGTACTTTCATATAAATAACTTCCAATGACTTCAAGAGCTAGAGGTAGTCCTCCACAACGATTAACTATTGCTTTTGCAAGGTCCCTGTATTCTTCCTTTGGTTTTGCTTCTCTAAATGCGTGCCAACTAAGAAGCTCAAGGGACTCGTTTGGGTTCATTAGATTTATCCGAAAAACAGAATCAACTTGATTTATCCAAGCTAGGCTTTGATCTCTTGTTGTAATGATCATTACAGTTCCTCCCTGCCAATAATGGCTTCCCCATAGTAATGATGCATCAAACTGAGGCACATCGTCAAGTACAATGAGCGCCCTTTTCCCAGAAAGTCTTTCCCAAATAGTTGTTCTTCCCATCTCAACGCTCTCTATCTCCACCTCTGATTTTAGGAGTTTTGAAAGAAGTTGTTTTTGTAAACGAAGATCCCCTCTTATTTCGCTATCTTCTCCAATATCTTCAATGTAACTTTTCTCGGTGAATGTATCATGAATTTGATGATAGATGGCTTTGGCAAGGGTGGTTTTACCATATCCTCCCTTTCCACATATTGCTATCCTACAAACTTCGGTAGATTTATCTTCTATAGTTCGAATCAGATCCTCCATGTGGGATTGTAATCCAACTGGAAATTTAGTAGCAGACAAGACTGGTAAATAAAGAACGCTCTTAACAATATTGTCCACTAGTTCAGCATCACTCCTTCAAGGTCAATAACAAACAATTACCGAAGAAGTCATGTATTGCCAAAATTAAAACACAGGCTTAAAATATGCTTGTTGAGAGAGTGAGTGATTTACCTGTAATTGCTCTCATCCCATCCAAAGATATTTGCAGCATTGGTGAGTGCGTGGCTCCATCTGGACATGGCATCCTCCAGTTGTTGTCCAGAGAATGTTTGGTGCAGTTGCTTTGAAGGCTTTTCCAAAATCACCCTTCTGAAGACGTACATCAGATGGCTCAATTTCGTAATAAATGGGCAGAACATGTCGAGAATAGGTTTGGTGCCATTGGATGATTTGTTGAAGCTGATGAAGACACCAAGCAGATTCAGAATAGGTTTTCGTGAAAACAATAATTGCTACACGACAGAGCTCGAGAATAGGTTGTTGGATGTGTGTTGACTTCACTGCATTCTCATGGTGAAGGAAAGTGGTGAATCCAACAGCAGAGAGCGCAGAATCGAGATGAGAAACAAATTTCTTTTTAATTTCTTCCCCACTAAAGTTGATGAGCACATCGTACATCCGTGGGAGTTTGGAGGATGAAGACGCCAATTCCATGGAGGAAATGGATGAGGTGATCCACTGTTAGAAGAACAGATCTGTGCAGACACAAAACCAGTCAAAGTACTTGCAAGATTAATATTTCTTTATAGTCGTGGAAGCACGTTAAGGCCATAAGAAAAAAAAAATATTACACTAATAACAACATCTAATTCTAAAAGTTTAAACAATTCTTGACTTACTGATTTAATCACAACTTTTTCTGTAAACAATTATTTACGATCAGACCAAAAAATTGCAGAAAATTTTATACTACATTTCACATGCATCTTGCACTCGTGATCATTGCGCTTGTCACTCCCATATTAAACCCTATTTACTGTAAAATATTTTGTTGTTCTCTGTGATAGAACTGTTGAAGTGACCGATGATATAACATCAAACTAATTTGACTGGGTTTAAAATCAAAATTGACATATTTACATAAATGAAAACAAAAGCATTACATTTGGAAGCACTGAAAGAACACATGAACTAAAAGCAAAAACTATCGTATATTTAGAAAAAAAAATATGAATATACTTTTCATCTCACGTCACCACCTTTTCTTCTCTTATTTATAAATTTTGAAGTTGAGGTGTAATACGTTATACACGATGTCAGGTCATTCTAATTTAACCTAACCAAAACTTAAACCAACCAAAATAATAAAAAGAAATAAGG
>Ga0209489_108107_pt1 | contig 14766 bp, 16 predicted proteins | sample SiratrowhiteBW_FD_187527 | JGI IMG/M metagenome (GOLD analysis project Ga0209489, IMG submission 187527) | Root nodule microbial communities of legume samples collected from California, USA - Siratro white BW (SPAdes) (version 2) | ecosystem: Host-associated > Plants > Roots > Nodule | place... | reverse complement strand
TATATATATATATATATACCATTCCACATGCTAAAGGAATAATACATGGAGATTTGTTAACTCTCATAATAGTAAATATATCTTAAAATAAATTGAAATCTATGACAATTTTTTTTTAATGGAAAAGTCTACGGAGCACTTGAATTAAGAAGTCTTCAAAAAATTTTAGAAAGTTTGTATTTTAGGATGAAATGAAATTTGAAGAGTGAAGAATAACACATAAACTGAAAAAAGGCATCTCTACATACGCATTAAAAGTTTAGTTTTTCAATAAGTTATTCAGTTTTTGAAAAAATTGTGAAACATATTTGACTTAGTTTTTTTATGAAAAAAATAATTAGAAACTCGATCCAACACTATGGTTATGTATGTTTGGATTAAAGAGAAGTAAAAATAAATGTAAAGAAAAGAAGAAAATAGGAGTGGAAATTTTATTTTCATTGTTAATTTTGTAGCGTAACACAATGTTTGTTGACTTTTCAACAAAGGAAAAATATAGTATTTGTTGACTTCGATTCTAATATCATTGACGTTATGTTATAAGTATGTCCGAAATCCCATTAATTGCATGCAGTTATTTCTCCTGCATTTGGTTGTATTGGAAAACTGGTGGTTGAAATTCCCCATGGTGTTCATATTTCCAACTCTTCTGTCCATGAAGCTCCAATCAATACAGATGCTTCTTGTGATGTTCTTTTGTGCATTTCCCCATTATGATGTTGCCAATTCTAATACTAATTCAGAAGCAAATGCTTTGTTGAAGTGGAAAGTCAGCCTAGACAGCAACTGATGGAGTACGCCCCAGCAACATTAATCAAAGAATAAAGAGGACAAAGAGCCAGAGGGAGAATTAAGAGCTTTCCAGAAGATTGGGCCCATCTCATCCTATTTGGGCTTTTAATCAGCTGCTTGGGCCCAAATACAAACATGAAGAAATCCCTTTGGAGAAAATAGAATATTAAGGAGAAGTCATCTAATTTATATAAATTGTTTAGAATAGTTTAGAATAATTTGGGCCTTGTATTTGGGTCAAGTAGAATAAATTTGGGCCTTGTATTTGTGAGCCATGTAGTGTAAGTTTGGGCCTTGAGGTCCATAAATAATGTTGGGCTTGATCAAAGAGTCCAAGTAGCACAAGGAGCTCTCTCCTTGTGCCACTTGTCACCGCCTTGTGAGAGCCTTGGAGTGTAAGCTAGGTTTGGGAAGCTTGTCATATAAGCTAGGGTTAGAAGCTTGTCTTAAAAGCTAGGGTTTCTAGACCTAGCTTCTCTCATACCCTACCTAGATAGCTTGCATGGAAAGCTAAGTAGCTCATCCTTTCTTCTATAAATAAGAGGTCTAGGAACCTCTCTTGTAGACTTGATTTGAGTAATTAAATGCTGTCAAATTTTCAGCACATTGCCTCAAGTTTCACATTGAGTTTCTTCTCCAAGAAGTTAAAAGCTCTCTCTTGAAGGTTGGCCTAACCTCCTTCAAGGCTTTCACTATCTTCTTCACCAAAAACCATATCAAACTTCCCTTGCACGCTTCCTTCCATGGTGAATTCCTCCACATCCATTGCTTCCGCATCATGAGGAGCTCTTCCATCTAATGTCACTAGTAGAAAAAAGGCATTTAACTGCGGTTATACAAGGCTTACAACCGCGGCTCTAGAACTGCAGTAGACCGAACCGTATTAGAAAGTACTGAAGCTACCACCGCTGTTGAATAACCGCGCTGGAAAGTGCAACATACAAACGCGGTTGTTTGTTACAACCGTGTTTGTATGTCTTTTTTTTTAAAAAGAAAATAGCAACTGCGTCATCTCCCCCATTTTGTTCCCCCTATTGCCACCTTCAGCTGTGCTCTTCAGTACCAACGGCGGTGGACTAATTCCCGCGTCACTGTTCTCGTTCACCAAAACCTCTTTGAAATACTCTGCAAGAACCCTACAGTTCTTGTCGAGAACTTCTTCGTACTCTCTCTGCACGTCCCAGAGCTTTGCGACTTGCTCCTCGCTCATCTTCACACATCACCACTCAAAATCCAAGGATGTCCTGCAACAACACGACACATTAATTAACAAGGCAACACAAAAAAAAAAAAACTATCACAATCAAGAAAATAATAATAACTTCGTTTAGAAAAGTGATGATGGGAATAAACTTACTCAATGCTTGGTGTGCAGATATATGTTTAGAGGGATCTCTACAAATCATCTTCCTAAGAAGGTCCTTAGCAGGAGAAGACACAGACCTAAAAGCTGAGGTAGGAGATTAGCCCTTAAAACAACTTCAAAAATTTATTCAGAGTCTCCATAGAAGGGTGGAAAGTTGGGGTGGGGAGAGAGGAAGGTCATGGCTTTGGCCTCCACTTGGAAATGGTGGCGTTGGGAGGAGGGAGAAGAAGTGGTGGTTTGAGGTTGTGGAAGCAGAAGACAATGGCCTTCTTAGTGGTGGTAGGGGTGGCGGCGGAAGTAGAAGAGAAAGATACCTAAGTGGTGGTAGGGTTGAGGGAAGCACTGAGCGGGTTCCTTAAAATAGGGGATACGAGCATGGTTGTTAGTGGGAGACGTGCTTGTATCCAAAATACCATGGCGGTTCTTTAAGCAACCACCCTTGTATGTCCGTGCAAAATAATTTAAAAAGGGAGATACAAGGACAATTGTTTTAAACAACCGTCCTTGTATGTCCCTGCAAAAGAATTTTTAAAAAGTTATTTTGCAGGGAGATATATGGGCAATTGAATTGCCCTTATATCTCCCTGCAAAATAATTTAAAAATTATTTTGTAGGGACATACAAGAGCGGTTGTTTAAAGAACTTGTGATTCCAGGGGTCACTCTGAGCTTGCTCATGAAAGCCTCCCATTTTGACTGGCCAAGTCTGTGGCGTTTAACTACACCTTTAAGCAACCCACGCTTGCCGTGAATATGTAACACAAGTTAGGATAACATTCTAACACAACTTAGAACATGTAACACATATAAATGGAGAAATTATTTAATGAAGAGTTTGACAAAATTTCTCTTTGTAAACACAACAATTTAAATATATATTTTTTCTTAATTTTAATTTATGTTGATATTTTTGAAGAATAAAAGTATAACGAAGTTCCAAACTTAAAAAAAATATATTAAATATTATTATAATTCTAACAATATTATATAAGAATTAGGAATCAAAATATTAAAGTCTTTTATATGATAGAAAAGTGATTTTAAATATGAATATTCATTTTCCAAACATATATTATAAAACATATTAATTTAAAGTAAAAGTCAAGTGCAATTTAAATGTAAGTTTCTAAAACTCTTTCTAATAACAAAACTACGACAAAATTTTAAAATTCCAAAAGAGACAATACTTAGAAGAGGTGATTTTAATGATAATTTAAATAGTATCTCATCGGTATACTTTTCTATAAAATTTTAATTTTTAAACATTAAACATTAATAAAAAAATTAAGTTGTAAGTCTTAAAAAGAGACACTGTACTTCACGTAGAAAATACTGTTGTAAGTTGTACTTGACCTCTTTCTAATGTCTCATTAAGTTGTAGATGGAGGAAGTCTTGATCCATGTCTGTCCACTTGTAGTACATTGTTGGATGAAAGAGAACAAATTCAGAGTTATGGGACCCATTATAGTGTGGAAAGGTCTTGAGTCAGAAACCATTGGGGGATGGGGCCCATAATTAATTCACAGTTGACCTGAAAAATGGTACTTATCACTTCTAATTATGGCTTTCTTTTGATAGAAATATCATTGAGGAATGATATCATTAGTGGTGTCAAAGTAGATTTATTCAATATGATTTATGCGAACGGAATACAAATGAAAATCCAAAAACGAGATTTAAAATACGAAAAACGTAAGTCAATTTGTAAACAAAATTTATATAAAATGTATTATGCTTTTCCAATATACTGTCTGCGTAAATAATAACAAAATATTTATGATATAATTAATTATGTTCAGTAAGTTTGATTAATCATATAATTATAAACATACATAACCTTTTAAATAATTATATCATTCTTTTTATTAATATATATAATGTATTATAATAAAATAAAAAATATTACAATATTAAATAAAATAAAATAAATTAATTTAATATTTTATTAATATGCATTTTATATTATATAAATAAATAACTAAAATAAAAGTCATTAAATAACATATAAAATAATTAGTTAACATTTTATTAATAATTATTTTATATTATAACAAAAAATGTAATTAAAGTAATAAATAAAATAAAACTAATTAACTTAATTTTGATTAATTTATTTTGAAATATCCTTATTTTGAAAAATAGTTTCTTTTGATTATTAGAGTTTTATAGTAAAATTTTATTTTAATTTAAAAATTATTTGAACTCTAATATATATTTTGAAAATTAATTTACAAAGCATTTGCTAAATATATTAATTCAAGAACTTATTTTATTACATCAATAAAGTGAATAATATAATTAACCACTTAGTTGTTGGGATTATGCTAATTATTTGGATTAGGAAAAATAGAGTGAAAATTGAGAAAAAATAAAGAAAAAAATTCAGTAATTTAATAAGTATAACAAATTTTAAAAAAGTTGTAAACTAATATATTTATAAAATGATCAAATTATTCTCATGGTCTTAAATTTATTTTTGTACTATGCGGCCACCAAGGGGCATGACTAACAACATTCACTATACGGCATCAAAGAGTGGGGCCGACAACACCACTCATCAAGCTCCTCATAGTTCAACAACTAATGCAAGCTTGGGAAGCTTGTGTACTATACGGTTACCAAGGAGCATGGTCGACAACATGTATTCACAAAGCTCATTATAGAGAGAACCCAGGCCGACAAGTCCCCAAGTCAACAAGTACCCAAGTTGATAACTGCCCAGACCCACAAGAATCTAGGTTGACAAGTACCCAGACCCACAAGAACCCAGGCCGACAAGTACCCAAGTTGATAAGTGCCCAGAACCACAAGAACCCAGGCCGACAAATACCCAGACCCACAAGAACCTAGGCCGACAAGTACCCAGGCCAATAGGTACCCAGCTAGCACTAACAAACCAACATCCCCACTTCCCTTGTATTGGAAACAAGCATCTCACATCTGACATGGAAACAAATCCCAATAAACGACATTCCTATCATCTGACAAAGAAGTGACCACACGTCTTCCCTCTAACACCTAGTGCAGAACAACAATCATACCTTATGCAGAAGAGACTGCACGTCTTCCCTTTGACACATAGTGCAAAACAGTCGTTATATCTCTAACAGAAGAGGCTATACGTCTTCCTAATAGCATAAGAGAAACGAAAAGTCACAAGGGGAGAGGGTATAAATAGTGAACAATAAGTGAAATTAGGGAACTTTTTGGGGAGATCAATTCTAAGACACGTTAGGGAAACTTCTAATAACCAAACACGAAGGAGAGCATCGGAGTGCCTTTGGCAAGTACCTTCCCATCGCCCCAACTACCAGAGATTAGAGATTTTTAGAGAGACCAACACAGTTGACACCTTGAAGTCTTGTTCTCAACCTCAAGGCTCCGGCAAGAACATTTATTATTCTCGACCTCTAGGCTTTGTAAGAACAATTAGCGCCCATCGTGGGGCCGAGAGGTACGCAGACTAAACTCCAATGGTGTCAACACGGAGCAAGCTTCAATACCAAAGACAGGAGCACATTAACATGGCAAACGATGCTATGGCCATGCTAACTGCTTTGCAAGAGCAGATGGTGGCCATACAACGGAAAAATGAAGAGGAGATCAATGACTTAAGGTGCATAAATGAAGAAGAGATCGATGCCCTAAGACATGAAAATGAAGAGATAAAGGAAATGCTCTACAATTACTAGCCCACTCTCTCAGAGGGGGAGGGTACTCGCCAGATCGTGGTCAACCAAACTGACCCGAGTGGATCGAAACTCCATTCTGCAATGTGTGAAACTGAGGTCGTCTAGTACGCAAGGGGAAGCCGTAAACATCCTTTCGTGGATAGAATCATGGACGTCGAACTCCCTTTCCATTGGAAGGGATTGAATATCGAACCTTACGACAGCACGACGGATCCGGGAGAGCACGTTAATATCTTCTCCACCCAAGTAAGTCTCTACACTAACCACGACCCGATTTTCTGTTGCGTTTTCTCCACGTCTCTAAAGGGGACAGCCCTGAGTTGGTTTACCAGCTAACCCCCTTACTCTATTGCTAGCTTTGATATGTTAGTAAGTAAGTTCAGCGCTCAATTTGCTACCAGTCGACCACATCACGTCGGCTCTATAACATTGATCAACGTGAGGCAGGGAAGAGGAGAGTCCTTGAGAACCTTCATGGAGAGGTTCGGAAAGCTAACTCTTCAGATCAAAAATCGGGATCCAAACGTTGCTTTGCACCATTTGATAACGACACTCTGCCTAGGACCATTTGCAGACAACCAGTGTAAGAAACCAGCCCTCGACCTTGATGAGTTTAGGTCCAGTGCCGCTAAGTTTATGCAATTGGAGGAACTTCGTGAATTTCGGAACCAAACTCAGGCTGAAGAGAACATGAGTAAAGGAAAGGGTAAAGAGAGGAGTCACGTTCAGCAGTTCAAACAAAGGGAGCCAAGACCTCCCAAGTTCACTCACTACACTCCCCTCAAGGTCAACAGAGGACGAATCCTGGAGGAAGCATTGAGTGCCGACCTCATCCCATCTCTACAAAAACTGCCTACTCCATAGAATGCGGATACCAACAAGCATTATCGGTATCATCAGAACTACGGGCACAACACTGATGAGTGTTGGGCCTTAAAAGACAAAATCGAAGAGCTAATACAGGTTAGGCACCTGAGAAGGTTTGTACAGGGCAGAACTCCACTTTCACCATAAAGAGGCCAAAGGGGAAAGAGCCCGAGGAGAAGTCCCAAGAGAAGCCCACGGAACGAAGAGCGAAGGCAGAGAACCAACTGCTCTAGGTCCTCAAGGTGGCGAGGTTGCAGGGGGATCCCAGTTCGAGTGGTTATCAACACCATAGTCTAAGGTTTTGATGGAGAGAGGTCCTCGACGTCAACAAGAAATAAGCATTTGAGGAGTGTGCAAGTTGTGCACCTTGTCTACACTAGAATGAAGAGAAGGATGCCACCCATAACCTTCACAGATTGCGACTTCAAAGCCATCGATCCTAAATAGGACGACCCAATGGTCATAACTATAACCATTGATAATTTTGTAGTGATGAAAACTCTTGTAGCTCAAGGCAGTTCAGTTGACATCCTCTATTGGAAGACATTCAAGAAGCTGAAGATCCCGGATACCGAGATCCAACCATATGATGATCAGATCGTCGGGTTCTCTAGGGAGCAAGTAGATACCAGAGGTTTCGTAGACCTCTACCAAGTTTGGAAAACTTGAACATCAAAGTCGAGTCATCAAGATTTGCTACTTGCTGGTAGACGTTAGTATGTCATATAAGATCCTGTTAGGCCGACCCTCACCAAACCAACTCGGAGCCATTGTGTCCACTCCCCGTCTCTCCATGAAGTTCGCATCTATTGAGAGAGACATTATCACGGTCTATGTCAACAAAAAAACAGCGAGAGAATGCTACGTTGCCAGCCTACGTTTGGGGCCCACAAAACCTGAGATCGAAAAGCATAGGAAAAAGGCAAGAGGGAAAGAAGAGAGCCAAAAGTGTGAACGTGACAGATCTGGATCCAAGAGTGGATCATGCATGACTGGAGCCCGGAGAAGACGTGGTCCAAATAGAACTAAGAGATAAGGAGCATGGCACGAAGCTGGGCATCTCCTTGGGAGAGAAAGAAGCTGAAATGATCCGGCAAGTTCTCGTCCAAAACGTCGACATGTTCTCATGAATAGCTGAAGACATGCTAGGGGCGATCCTGAGGTCATGTCTCATCGATTATCAGTTTAAAAGGACGCGAAACCTATAGCTCAAAAGAAAAGGAAACAAGGAGAGGAGAAGAGAGAAGTGGCGAAGAAGGAAGTAGATAAGTTGATAGCTGCAAACTTTGTTAAAGAAGCAAAGTACACTACTTGGCGCTAACATTGTGATGGTAAAAAAGCCCAATGGCAAGTGGAGAATGTGCACTGACTACACGGATCTCAACAAGACGTGCCCAAAAGACACCTACCCATTGCCAAGCATCGACAAGTTAGTAGATGGAGCTGTAAGACACAAGATGTTGAGCTTCTTGGACGCCTATTCTGGTTATAACCAGATCAGAATGCATCCTAGGGACAAAGATAAGACTGCATTCATGATAGAAGAGGCTTATTTTTACTACGAGGTTATGTCGTTCAGGCTAAAGAATGCAGGGGCCACATACCACCGTCTCATGGATAAGGTATTTCATGGCTTGATTGGGAGGAATGTCGAGGTATATGTGGACGACATCATTGTCAAATCTGATTCGTGCGAACAACATCGTCACGACCTAGTTGAAGTCCTCGGAGCATTACGAAGGTATAATATGAGGCTAAATCCTGAAAAATGTGTGTTCGGCATGGAGGGCAAAAAGTTTTTAGGATTCATGCTTATGAATAGAGGAATTGAGGCGAATCCGAATAAATGTCAGGCTATTGTAGAAATGAGGAGCCCAAGGAATGTCAAGGAGATTCAGAGGCTGGTAGGGAAGTTGACGGCTATGGCCAGGTTCATCCCTAGATTGGCCGAGAAGACTAGACCAATTATCCGCCTATTTAAGAAAAGAAGTAAGTTTGAATGGAGTGAAGAATGTGAAGAACTTTTCATGTAGCTCAAACAATTCACGGCAAACCACTGGTGATTCAAAAGCCAGTTCATGGCCAAGCTATCATAGTATACTTGTTAGTCTCAGAAGAAGCCATCAGCTCGGTACTCGTCCAGGAGGCCGACCAGGAACAAAAGCCTATATACTTTGTGAGCTGAACACTCCAAGATGCCGAAAGAAGATACCAAACGATTGAGAAGGAGACAGTGGCGCTAGTTCACACAGCTAGGAGAATGAGAGCCTACTTCAATAACCACAAAGTTGTGGTTAAAACTAATTATCCTATTAGGAAAGTGCTAACAAAACCTGATCTCACAAGAAGAATGATTAGATGGTCAATCGAGTTGTCAGAATTTGGAATCACATATGAGCCATGAGGGCCTATATGGTCCCAACACCTAGCTGATTTTCTGGTAGAGCTGAGTCCAGAGCCGACAAGTCCTAACACCTAGTGGGTCATTTATGTAGACGGATCCTCGAACACCAAAGGAAGCAAGGCTGGAATCATCTTGGAAGAACCAGCTGGACTTCCCATCAAGCAATCCCTGAGGTTTGATTCGAAAACCACTAACAATCAAGTTGAATATGAGGCCATAATTGCAGGATTGAATCTAGCTAAAGAAATGGGAGCTGAGGAGATTCAATGCAAAAGTGATTCAAAGCTAACAGTTGGCTATTTGACCTAGGAGTTCCAGGTCAAGGACGAGATGATGATCCAGTACTATTACTGGGTGCTAAATCTCCTCTCTACCTTGAAGGTTGCAAAGGTAGAGCACATCAAAAGAAAGCAGAATGCAAGAGCTGACCTACTAGCCAAGCTCGCAAGCACCAAAAATAAGAACCATTACCACTCAGCCATACAGATGATAGTCTCAACACCAAGCATAGCCATGGAAAAGGAAGTCATGACCGTTGAAGAAAGCAAAGAATGTTGGATGATCCCTATCATCAAGTTCCTGAAAGATGGTACGTGTCAAGAAGCCGAAGAGGCCACCATGAAGCAAAAATGCACGAGGTATACACTGATAAGGGAAGAACTGTATAGAAGGAGCTACTCTAGACCACTGTTGAAGTGCATCAACAAAAGTCAGGTCGAGTACGTAATGGGCGAGTTACATGAGGGAATTTGCGGTCTCCATTTTGGAGGACGCAACATGGTAGCTAGAGCACTAAGGGTCAGGTACTATTGGCCAACAATGGAAGGTGATGTTGCGGAGTACGTATAAAAGTGCCAAAAATGCCAAGAATTTGGCAATATACTGAGGACTAAACTTGAAGTTCTGCACCATATGAACTCCTGATGGCCCTTTGCTAAATGGGAAATTGATATCATTAGACCATTCAGCCCTGTGAAAGGACAATGTAAGTTCCTTCTAGTTGTTGTTGATTATTTCACTAAGTGGTTAGAGGCCGAACCCTTAGCCTCTATCACAGCTAACAAGGTCCAGTCCTTTGTGTGGAAAAACATAGTATGCAAGTTCGGGCTGCCAAACACTATCATTTTAGACAATGGAAGACAATTCATTAATTAAAGACTTCAGGATTTTTACAAAGGATTGGGAATTCGCTCCATCACCAGCTTGGTATAACACCCACAAACCAATGGGCAAGCTAAAGCCGCCAGTAAAGTCATCCAGAACAAACTTAAGAAAAGACTGGGAATAGCCAAAGGAAGGTGGACCGAGGAGTTACTGGAAGCACTATGGGCATACAGGTGCACTCCACAGTCTTTGACCAAGGAAACTCCTTTCAGCCTCACTTATAGCTCAGATGCTATGTTGCTAGTAGAACATGGAGAGCTTAGTCTGCATAGAGAAATGTTCGACCTAAAGCTCAATAATGAGAGCCTCATGGCTAGCCTAGACCTAATCTGTGAACTGAGAGACAAGACATAAGTAAGAGAAGAAGCAAGCAAGAGAAGGGCCGAGAGGAAATACAACTCCAAGGTTAGATCGAGAAGTTTTCACGCTGAGGACTTAGTATGGAGGAGGAGAAGTGAAGCTAAACAAGGGGAGGGCAAATTCTCAGCCAACTAGGAAGGACCATTCAGAATCCGACAAGTAGCAGGCAACGGGGCGTATCATTTGGAACATCTTTCTGGGCAGGCAATACCGAGGACCTGGAATGCTTCAAACCTTAAGTTCTACTTTAGTTAATTTATGTCTTGAATATGTTGTATTTTGAAGAGCACTCTTTCCTAACTCAATCTTTTTTCCCAAAGGAGGGTTTTGGCTGAGAAGGTTTTAATGAGGCTCTATTTTCAATGAAGTTATCGAGTTGCTTTGCAAGCTATTCGTACCCACAAATCAGCAGCCCTCAACCCAATGAAGAGTGATTGGTAGCAAGTCTGAGAAACACCTCGGCCTCAACACAAAAACTGAATCAAGAATGATTGGTAGTAAGGCCAAGAAACACCTCGGCCTCAACACAAAAATCCAATCAAGGCAAGGTCGAGAAACACCTCGGCCTCAATACAAAAACCCAATCAAGAGCGATTGGAAGCAAGGCCGAGAAACACCTCATCCTCAACACGAAAACCCAATCAAGAACAATTGGTACCAAGGCCGAGAAACACCGCGGCCGCAACATGAAAACCCAATCAAGAGCAATTGGTAGCAATGCCAAGAAACACCTCGGCCTCAACACAAAAACCCAATCAAGAGCGATTGGTAGCAAGGTCGAGAAACACCTCGGCCTCAACACAAAAACCCAATCAAGAGCGATTGGTAGCAAGGCCGAGAAACACCTTGGCCTCAACACAAAAACCCAATCAAGAGCGATTGGTAGCAAGGTCGAGAAATACCTCGGCCTCAACACGAAAACCCAATCAAGAACGATTGCTGACAAGGCCGAGAAACACCTCGACCTCAACACGAAAACCCAATCAAGAGAGATTGGTAACAAGGCCGAGAAACACCTTGGCCTCAACACGGAAAACCTAATCAAGAGATTGGTAACAAGGCCTAGAAGCACTTCGGCCTCAACTCGAAGATCCAATCAAAATCGATTGGTAACAAGGCCGAGAAACACCTCGGCCTCAACACCAAAACCGAATCAAGAGCGATTGGTAACAAAGTCGTGAAACACCTCGGCCTCAACCTAATAATCGTCTACATGAATGATTAACAACAAGGCCGAGAACCACCTCGACCTTAACCTAAAAACCTAAGCAAAAACGATTAGCAACAAGACAGAGAACCCCTCGGCCTCATCCTGAACACAATCAGGAGTGAATAGCTCTAAGTTCGAAATGACAGTAAAATGGGATAAAAAGGAGAAGTATGTATGACATTAATTAAAGCACAAGGAAACAAAAAGAACACAACTAACACTTAGACAAAATGGTTTTTTCATTCATACTCCAAGCAATTTACAATGTTGGTAGGAAATGGGTGGAGGTCAAGACATCACAAAACAATGAACTTCCAAACTACAAAGAAAAATGAAGAAACTGACAACTATTCGGCCCCTCCAGAGCCATCCTTACCCGACACCTCTTCCTCCTCGGCTTCATCCGCCTCCTCCTCCTCGACCTTAGGAGTACCCTCTTCAGTACCATTGCCCTCTTCTTCTTCTCCCTCAAAGACCTCCCCTTCGTCACCCTTCCCGGCCATATTTTTTGTCAGGACGAGCTGACCTTTATACACATCCTTGTCAATATCAAAACCGTTATCATCAGAAGGAACCTCGTATAATAGGACAGCTTGACGAAACCCACCCATCTTCAGCAACTTTGAGCATAAAATCCTTGAGGGCAGCCACCTCTTTCTCGAACCGGGCAATGGTCTCATCCTTGGCCGATATGGTACCTTCCTGATCGTGAATAATAACATTATAACGGGACACCTCGGCTGTTGACTCCTCTTCCTTCTTCTCCAATTCAACACATGGTCTCTTCAAGTTCGATGCCTCAGACTTTGAAGTCGAAAGGTCAGTTGTCAACTTGTTGATTTGGTCATATAAGGCTAACTTAGCCTCCACGGTTATCTTCAAAGCACCACGAGAGTCGACTAGTCACAGCTTTAAATCTTCGAGTTCCTTGGCCGACTCCTTTGAATGTTTGTTGGCCAAGAGGCTAATGACAACAATCGACCGTGCTTGGAGCTCCAACAGGTCAGTCATAAAGTCACCCTTGAAGGACGACATTAAGACCTCATTTTCAGCCGGGTGAGAGAGATGTTCACACCCTTATGGAACTCCAAGTCATGAAGAATCAATGTTTTCCCCTTGCTGCTGCCAGCATCTACAACAGTCGTCTTGCCCCTCTTAAGAGACCGTTCGGGAGCATCCGGACGCCTCGACATAGACTTCTTTTTCTTCTTTTTTGGCTTCTTCTCAGCCAAAGTAGGACCAAGGTCAATAGGAGGGACCTACAAAGCAGACTGTTGGACTGAAGTCTTGACAGCACCAGAGGACACACCTTTGGTGGCCTCTCTTGTACGTTGCGCCTTCTCTAGACGCAATTTCATCAACATGTCAGACGCACCCTCTTGAGCCATGATACCTACAACCAAAGACAGACAAAAATTTGTTTAAGTTAATACTAGCTGAGAACTATACGAGAATGCGAAATACACATACCATTCAAATCAACCCAGCGTTGAGGGCAGAGGAAAAACCTGAGGATTTTCCGAATAGGTAACCTCCTTGGAAGTATATCAAAAAGACCAAAAATTATTTGATCCTCATCGTTCATTGATGACCTCGGCCAACACAAGTAGTGCACAAGTTTACTCATCCAATAAAACAGAAACTTGAGCACATCACCATAGTAAAAATACTTGTGACCTGTCGGCTTTATAGCAACACGGAAGAACCCAGTCTTAAAGCGCTTATAGGAAACAATATAAAGAGCAAATAAAGCAGCCCCATATTGATTGACAAGGGACACCCAATGAATTGGGGTACTAGGCCGAACACTATAATAGTGAAGGAAGGACTGAGGAGATGGGGTGAGACCAAACATTTCACAAAGAAGCCGGTAGAACTGAAGATTGTTAGCACCAAGGCTAAGCATGTGATTTGATGAAGTCAATATTGTGAGCACCAAGGCTTAGCATGTGAAGCTGATAAAGATTGCCTCATGAAGAATCTGTTGGAACCAACCTAGACCAGAATTGTTCAAGTGAAGACTTTGTGCCAACATGAAGATAGTTGGGTGATTAGGTCTTGGTCCTTAGTTGGGTTTGTGTGTTGGTGATTGGCTTAGTCCTTAATCACTTGTGGCATGGTTCATCACTTCTGAGGTGCTAAAAAGATTCACAAATAGTTGTATTAAAACTGCTTTTAATAAAAATAACCCAAAATGTTTTAGCTGGAAAAAAGTTTTTCAATCAATTGAATTTCTGATACAATCGATTGAATGTGACAGTTATTTCTGTTATAACTGAAATACAGTTATGGCTGTTACAACTGAAAACTTTGACTGGGTCAAACTAACGGTCAAATTCAATCGATCGAATGATTTGTTCAATTAATTGAATTTTGACAACTAAGCAGTTTTTAAAACTGATTTTGGGTATTTAAAGGAATGAGAATAATCACTTTCAGATTTATAAAAACAAGTACTTTCGAAAAGCATTCCTTGAGTTTTTCTAAGAGAGATATTGCCCCTTTTGTGCGATCATCATTCTTGCAAAGCTTTTCAAATCAAGAAAACTCCAAGAACGTGAATCTTTGAAGCATCCTTGAAGTGAGGTTCTTGCTACTTTGGTTCTGGACCAAAGCTAAGTCTTCTGCACCTAATCTTCATTCTGTGTAATCTATTTTGTGTATAAGCATTTTGTAATCCTTTCTGATCCTGTTGATTTGCAATCTGTTTGCTGTTTTCAATTACTGGGTTTGTAATTGAGTTGGTGCAGTGGGTTCTGCACTGGTCTCGCATCTGCTGAAGGGTTCAGTAGAGGGTGAGTGCTGCTGGGAGCAGTGTTGCTTGCGGACTGCAAGTGTTGTGGTGCAGTGGGTTTCTGCACTGGTTACACACAAGCTGAGGGGTTCAGTGAGGTGTGGGTTTACTGCTGGG
>Ga0209489_108106_pt1 | contig 14767 bp, 15 predicted proteins | sample SiratrowhiteBW_FD_187527 | JGI IMG/M metagenome (GOLD analysis project Ga0209489, IMG submission 187527) | Root nodule microbial communities of legume samples collected from California, USA - Siratro white BW (SPAdes) (version 2) | ecosystem: Host-associated > Plants > Roots > Nodule | place... | reverse complement strand
ATCTATATTTTTTATATTAAATTAGAAACTATATCACCATCACATACATCCATGTTTTCTAAAGTTTATTGTTATTTGTAACAAATGTAGAACTGGTACCACTTCGATTTATACATTACTTCAGTAGAACCTTGGAATTGTTATAACGCAGCAAAAGTAGATCTAACAGAATAGCTGCTGTTAATATCAATACAGATAGTAGAAAAAACTTGGCAGACATGCATGCGTCTGAAATGAGAAGATAGCAGATTGGTGAAGATCTACGCTGCAGTATTGTCCGTTTCAAAATTGATCATGTGACTTTGTCTCCTTCTGACTTTGTCTCCTTCTAGAAAGAACAGTACACAAGGAGAAGCAAAGGGGACATTAAAAGCCTCAGTGATCAACTCCAGTCTAGGGCAAGAAAGGAAGAAGGGTTGTTATTGTAGCACTCCATCATTTCATTATCGATGCAGCAGCAGAAGCCACATGATCTGACGAGGCATCGTGACTACCTTAGTGGAGCTCCAACCTAAGTATCAGACTACCTAAACCTTAAACATTAAACAGGTACACCAATCCAATCCAGAGTAATATACTATCCAAAACTAAAGACTTTTTCAAGACCTAAAAATTGTTAGGAATAAATCGTTGTTTTTTTTATTTATTTTTTACTCTGTGTGAAATTTGTCAAAATTTAAAAGTGTGTTGTATAATGATGCTAGTGTGATTTTTTTTTTATCCCCTTTGGCTTTCACTGTTTTTTCTTTTTTTTTTTCAATGTATATTTTTCCTTTGTTTGGCCAATAATTATAAAGTGTCATTTCTAAGTGGATATGACTGAAATCTTTAATGAGTTGAAAAAATTACATCGAGAGAGTAACAGCAAATACATTTGATGCTAAAACAATGAAAATTTGACAAAATTCAAACTGATACAACCTTTGTGAATTTAATTTACACTCTAAAGCTGAAGTAGTTCTTTATAATATCATTGGAGGTCTTGCCAAAACCGTTGGCTATCTTCTTCATTTTTTTCAAATTTATGCAGCTCTCGACGTATCTCTTTCTTTCTTTCTTTTACAGCATAAGATACAACAGGTGAACTTTGATCAGCCAATACATTTTTCTCATATTCTAATTGCTGATTCAGCTTTTGAAGAAAGGTTTTTTGTTCTTCAAGTATTTCCTTAGCCATCTTGTACTCAAGCTCCTGGGACTTTCTAAAGTCTCGAAGAACTTGATCTACCTCAGCCTCAAGTTTTAAAGGCGGGGGTAAAAAATCAGAAGATTCCAACCCTGTCTTCACAGGGTGACCATCGTTGATTGTGAGACCCATCACACCATTCTCATTATCTTATAAAACAAACACAAAACATTCAGTATGTCATGAAGAATGCATAAGATTTTTCACAAGTCAAAGCGAAAGATGATAAATGGTCACTCTTTATAAATGCAGAACCAAATCATAATTGTGTAAAACTGGACGCGTACAGATAATAGGAGGGGATATTTACCCGAAGAATGAGGACTCTGATTCTCCTTCCAGATATCTTCACGATTACTTCTAAATTTGCCCTGATGCAAACACTCAAATTGGTCATGAGCCTTCACGATACGCAAGAGAGAACATGCAAGATTCTTTTTATTTCTATCAACAAAATATGATTTAAAATTACCTTGGAGAGGATCAATTCAACTCGAAGCAGCAGCTCCTTTGCAGCCGGTTTCTCCGAACGACGCAAGAGAGAAGAGGCAAGACTCAAAATCTTCACAACTTGATCATTCAAATCCGTAGCTTTACTTTGGAGAATGTTATCAAGAAGCGAAATCATGTCAGTCCTCCCGTCACAGCGTCGACAGTGGTATTCTTCTTCAACTTTGCCGGCCAATAAGCATTGGAGAGCACATTCAGTATGAGAAACGTGGCCACAGATTCCGTTTCCGACATTCTCTTGGCACTCGACGTAAGTACAGCCACCATAATCTGTTGAAACAGTTTTACCACAAAGAATACAACAACAACCACGGCAAAAGAAAGGCTCAGAACAGCAGACATCACATGGCATGGCATGTGAATAATAATCCTCTTCTTTCATCACACGGCACCCTTCATTATTGGCTTTACAGAAGCCCCCGTAGTTGTCACCTGCTTCAGGTGTTATCTGTCTTATAGATAAGGCATCAATGGGGACTGGATTGCCTGTGATGCAGAACAGAACAGCACAAGTACTTACATCAATGGTATCCTCGTATGAAATGAAAAAGAAAAGAAATATTGAAAAACATTGGATATGGTTTAGGAATAAGTGACAGAAGAAAAGATACCGTAATCCAATAAGGCAGGAATCCTCCAGGAAAAAGAATCGAAAAAGGATTTCAGATCGGTTCCCGGAAAGTATGTATTGATGTATTTTGTAACAGCGGGCTTGCTCGGAAATATGTGTTGCTTGCGGAAAGTTTTTGAACCTGAGCCTGAGCCTGACTCCGGTATCTCTTTTTCTTCTTTCAGCAACCGGTATAGTCTTTCTGGTAAATAGAGATACGGGTCCTGAAAGTGGCCACCTTTCGGGACAACTCTCCGTCCAGTTTTCCATGCCCAGATATCACCCTCTTCCGGCCAGTTTTCGGGTGCGTATGGTAATCCCTCACCATACACTTCCGCTGCCACTCCCTGTGAACCATCGTTCTTCATCTCCATAGCTGCTCACTGTGTTTATTGTGCTTCGGTACAACTATAGCTGATACCACTTGGATTTGTAAGTGCTTCAGTAGAACCACAATAGGCGCCGTTAATGTTATAACGCAGCAAAAGTAGATCTAAAAGAATAGGTGCCCTTAATGTCAATACAGATAGTAGAAAACACTTGGCAGACATGCATGCGTCTGAAATAAGAAGATAGGAGACTGGTGAAGATCTGCGGTGCAGTATTGTCCGTTTCAAAATTGATCATGTGACTTTGTCTCCTCCTTCTAGAAAGAACAGTACACAAGGAGAAGCGAAGGGGTCATATAAGCCTCACTTATGATGCAACTAATACAACTTCATTATCAGACACCAAAGTAGGGAAGTCTAGGGCAAGAAAGGAAGAAGTATTATATGATCCATGCAGCAGCAGAAGCCACATGATCTGACGAGGCATCATCAAGTGGTCATCCATGAACAAATCTGATACTTTTCCAATAACAATTATATTTATTAATAATTTTCCAGTTATCTAACTATTAATTATCATGACAATAAAAGAAGTTAAGGAAAGAAATGTACTTATCTTACCAAAATTCCAACCTAAGTATCAAACCCAATCTATTCCAGAGCACTGCTCTTTTCAAAGCTAAAAACTTTTTTTAATACTGAAAACTTCAAAACCTAAATATTGTCACAGTGTAGACCGAGAACCGAGGAAGAGAAAGGTCCCCATGTAACTATAGTTTTAATTAACACGACAGTAAATTCTTAAACAACATATTATCACTGTATAAAATTTGAATTGATTTTCAAGTCTAGCCTACTTAAAATGAAATTTAATTGATTAGTATTATCACTTTCAAAATATATCTGTATTTTAGTTATATTTTTTAAAATGAACTAATATATTGAACTTAATAAATCCTAACTTTAATCAAATTCATTCAATGGTTTCATAATACCATACGGTTTTATTTATTCTTATTGAGTTAAAGTTGTTATATCACTCCTTTAATTATGTAAATATTATTCATTAATTTATTTATTTGAAATTTGTGTTCCTAATTGATTTTATTATTGTTTTTTGCTTCTAGTGAATCTAAGATCCAAATAAATTACATATTTTTACAAGTTATTTTACATTTAACTAAAGCAATATACATTTTTCTGCTTTATTATCGCCATTGTTATCATATATATGGTCTTTTAATTCAATATTAACAATTAAGCAACAACTTAAAAAATTTATATAAAGTTTTTGAGTGGTATACAATAAATTATTGACACTCTATCTAACAATAAATTTTTGAAATAACTTTTTCTTCTATTTTTTTTAGTAACAATCATATTTGAATGACTTGAAAATAAGTGGGAATTATGAATGTAAATTACAAATATGATATATGTAAATTCACAAATGGACATACGGTATTAGAAATATATATATATATATATATATATATATATATATATATATATATATATATATATATTATTTTTGGGTCTTTGAAATTGAAAGGAAAGCTTTATCTCATGATCATATAACATATTTATATTGGAGTTTTATAGGTTTCTCTTATAGTGTTAGATAATATATATTTTTTATTTGTTATAAATAATATAAAGACAAAACTTAAGACGTATTTGTTATATATAATATTTTGAATCACATTATATTTTGAATAACAATTGAAGTCAGAAAGTCATATGAGTTAAGAATTCATTGTCTGTAATAGAATGTTTATTCAGAAACACAAATAATTGTCGTGTTGTATTGTTTAAAAGAATTCATTGTTTGTAATAGAATATTTGTTCATAAGCAACACACGTGTTGTTCATCTTTTTCAGCATTATTCCTACTTCCACTATTGGCGCACAATCAGCTTCCTACCTCCACAAACATCAACATAATTTAGTTGTCATTCTTTCATGAAAAAAAAATCAGTAAAAAAATCAACATAAATAATAAAAAAAACATATATATATATATATATATATATATATATATATATAAAAGTAAAACAATAAATTCATTATTAACTATATGTAATTAAAGAATTTAAGATAAAATACCAAATTAAAATAGATCAATTTTTTTTCATTCCCCAAGAAGGGTATATTTTACCATAATTTTCTTCCATAATGGTACGGAATAATAGTATCATTGAAGTAGATAAACCAATTACTGTAAATATAAGAAGTCAAGTAAGTGGGTTGGTCCTATTGGAAAAGAAAAAAAAAAGATTCAATTAAAAATCTTTTTCAAGAATATTTATTTTTCTGGAAAAATAGATAAGATATCCCGACACATTATCATGTTTATATAACTGAGAACAGTAAAAAAAATTCAAAAGGATAAAAGAAAATAAAAAATTGGATCTATGCCCAATGGATCACAATTACGAAAAAAAAGTATTTTGGTCATTTTATATGAAATAGCAAATAGGATCAATTTAATCAATTTTTTTTTCCAAAATATATTACAAGAAAAAGATAATCTGAAACTTCAAGTTATTAATTATATTGTTTCTGGAAATGGAAAATCAATATGGAAAATTTCTAATACAAGTATTCAATTAGTTTGGACTTGTAATTAAAAAAGGTTATAACTAGATTTATCAAAAGTTATGTGTTTATTACTATTATTATTTTAATTCTAATAAGTGAATAACTTCTATATTTTAAATTATATTCCAATTGATAAAATCATTTTTTATAAAAACATTGACGTTATAATTTAGTCATATAGACTTATGCATTAGTATATATTTGGGAAAGAGAGATCTAAGTATATATATAGTACGCTTCAACAATCTTTGCATGAGAACTGAACTACATTTCTAAGTTTGATTTATTAGCATTATTTTAATCTTAATAATTGAATAACTTCTAGATTTTAATTTATATTCTAATTAATAAATTATTTTTTATAAAAATTCTAAATTATTTTTCTAAATTATTTTTCTTAATTATCAATATTATTTATTACAATATTTATTCATAAATTTTATTGATTCAAAAAATAAATTAAAGATGGACCTTTTTGAAAATTGAAAATTAGTTTTATTTTTATAAATTCAGACATGTGTTTTTACGTCTTTTATGTCTTATTCATTATTTTTCATTTCATTTATATGAGTGCTAAACAAAATCTTTTGGCATAAGAATTATGCTAACAAATGATAACTTCTGGTTTATAATTAGTCGGGAAATTCTTATTTTGATTTGGTAAAAATAGATGACAAATGTGTAGTGAAAAAAAATCATAATTATATATAATAACGTTTCGTTTATTATTCTAATAATGTTTTTATTTATTTATTTATTATTATTATTATTATTATTATCTAATTACTCTAACAATAATATGGTTACTTAAATTTAAAGAAATAATTAAGAAATGACATTTTTTTATATAATTATATATAATAATGTTAAATCTGACACTTTTTTGATAATAATTATATATAATAATGTTTTATCTTACTATGATAATAATGTTTATACTTATCATATTTACTTAATTATTCTGATAATAACACAATTATTTAATTACTCTGACAATAATTTTTTTTTTTTCTGATTGTAGTTACCTAGTTATCCGAATAATAACGCAGTTATCTAATTATTACTCAGTTACCTATTTATCCAGGTAATAACAGTATGTAAAGAGTGTGAAAAATTAATTAATCACATCAAAAGTACAATATTTGATATTTATAAAAGAAACAAGAAGCTGAAGAAGAAGCTGAAGGAGGAAGCTCTCGGAACATACTTCAGCAAAGCTCAAACCTATGTATCAAAATATCTTTTATAGGTATTTCAACCCAATTCAGAAACGAGTGCACTATATAAAGACGAACCTTCTTGAAAATTGAAAACTTCGGGACCTATAAATTGTGATAAAGTAAGCCGAAGACCGAGTAGGAGAAAGATCCTTCAACACCTATATAACAACCATCTTAATTAAAACAACACAACATTAAATTCTCAAATAATATATTATTTACCCTTATTACCTTGACAATAACACAGTTTATTAATTAATCTGACAATGTTTTCCCTGATCACAATTACTTAATTACCCTAACAATAAGGTAATTACCCAATTATCCTGATAACAACAATCTAGAAAGAGTAAAAGATCCTTCAATACCGTATAAGAACAATTTTAATTAACACAACATTCAACTCTTAAAGAATATATTATTTATTCTTATTCAAAAATCATATGCACTCTAATTCAAATATGAAAAGCTAACTTATTGTTAAAATTATTGATTAATTTAATATTTTATGAAATATAATATATTACAACAAGTTTTTATCATAAAATTTATTCTTAGAAAATATATAATAATTTTGAATTTAAATATGATGTTTAAAAATGTTAATTTTAAAGTTGATATCAAACTAATTTATGAACATTCAATTATTTTGTTTTAAAAAAATATGATTTGAATTTAAAATTCAATTTAATTATTTAGATTTGGACTCACAAATTTCCAAATTAGTTCTTTAATAAAATATGGACTTAGATTTAATATCGATCTAACTATTTAAATTTAGATGGAATTTGAGTTGATTTTCAAGTCTAGCCTACTTAAAATGAAATTTAATTTATTAGTGTTATCACTTTCAAAATATATCTGTATTTTTAGTTATTTATATGTTTTTTTTAAATGATCTAGTATGTTAAACTTAATAAATCCTAACTTTAATCAATTTCATTCAATGGTTTTATAATACAATATTTTTTTTATTAATTCTTATTAAATTGAAGTTCTTATATCACTACTTTAATTATGTAAATATTATTCATTAATTTTTTTTTTATGTGATTTTCTTTGTTCCTAATCTATTTTATTATTGTTTTTGCTTCTAGTGAATCTCAGATCCAAATAAATTACATAATTTTATACAAGTTATTTTACAGTTAGCTAAAGCATTATACATTTTTCTGCTTTATTATCACCATTGTTATCATATATATGGTCTTTAATTCAATATTGACAATTAAACAATAACTTAAAAAATATATAGAGTTTTTGAGTGGTATACAGAGAATTATTGAAATTCTATGTAACAATAAATTTTGGAAATAACTTTTTTCTTCTATTTTTTAGTAACACAATCATATAACCATTCGAATGAATTGAAAATAAGTGAGAATTATGAATGTAAATTGCAAATATGATATATGTAACAACTATTTGAAGAAACCATGATATTAGAAATATATATGTTATTTTTGGGTTTTTGAAACTGAAAGGAAACTTTCTCTAATGATCACATATGTTTCTATTTTATTAACTATAAATAAAATAAAGATAAAACGTAATACCGTATTTGTTAACATATATACTATTTTGAAACTAGTGAGTAACAATTTTGTTACTGAAATTTGTTTTATTAGATTTAAATATATAGAAATTTATTGTAAACAAGTAATTTTGTTGAATACAACAGTTAAATTATTAAATCTTATTTAATTACGATAGAAGTTACATAAAATAATCTGAATTCAACCGATATCTAACTTCGTTAACAATTCTTTGTCACTAATAGAATGTTTGTTTAGATAGGCGAAGAACTTTCCTGGTGCATGTGAAAAATCTTTACCCCTACATTTACATTTTTTTATTTAAGTTAATAATTTTTGTCTGCCAATATACAATGCAGGGGTTCTAGCATCATTCACGAAATTCATCTATGTCATATGAAATACATAAACAAAAATGATTTTATTTCACTCCATATTATATCATTCATGACATAAGATTTTATCATTTTCAAACCATTTCAATTACTTCTTAAAACTGAATAATTAGTTATGTTATAGGAATCTTTTGAATAAGATTTCATTATTATTTATTCATTTGAAGATTTCAAAAAAATATCGCGAAATTGTGTTTAGTTGTTTCATCCAAGATGACTTTGAAAGCAGAAGTCATCCAATCTAAGACTACTTTCGTCTGCCATAATAATTCTTTTTGTTCGTATTAGAAATCGTGCAGCTTTAGATGATTTTTTTTTTTTTTTAATTGTACAAGGTAACACAATTTAGTGATTTTTTATTTTATTTTGTTAATTCTTTTTGGACGTAGTTTTTTTCTTTCAACCGTAATCATAGTAAGTAACTCGACTTTTTCATTAATTTTTTTTAAGTGTTTACAAGTCGTATTAGGAAGGATGACTTTATGATTAAATTTTTTTTGACGGCGTCTAAACTCGTCTAATGGATTTATAATTTTTTTCTATTGACACTAAGTTATGACTTAATAAAGAAAAATTACAATGATCTTATGCATGTTTTATAGAATTAATTAAGTGTATTTGTCAATTAACAACTATTTAATAGAGTGTTTAATATGTGAATTCAACATAAATATACCAATCATTTAATTAAATTATATTAAAATTACATGTTTCAACTTAATTTAAATTAATTTTATAATTTAAAATTATATTATATTAAATATTTTAAGTAATTAAACCAATCCAATTATGTCATAACAAATTAAAAATAAATAAAAGATTAACATGGTAAAAAAATTTAAAATTTAAAAAATACCAACTTAAAGCATTACTATGTTTGTAGGAGGGAACCTTTGAGACTCCACTCAGACTCTCTCTTCTCTCTCTTCTGCGTGTGGGTATTGTAAAGCGTCTCTATTGCGTGCGGGTATTGTAAAGCGGTGTACTGATGGCGGTTTCTTCCGCCAAGCAGATACATGGAGGTAGGCAGTCTAAACCGTGGCAGTTGACCACTTTTTTCTTCTCTCACTTTCCCTATGCATATGGTGAGCGCGACATGTTGAAAATCTTCCAAAGCTGGGGAAGGGTTGAGGAAGTGTTCATTTCTAGAAAGCTTAATAGGTGGGGAAATAGGTTTGGCTTTGTGAGATTTTGTGATGTTAAGAATGTACCTAAACTGGAGACAGAGCTAGATTCTATTCGTATTGGTTCAATGAAGTTGTACGTAAACCTACCAAGATACCGGAAACAAGAACATTACTTCCATACCCAGTCTACTCCATAGGAACAGAGGGTTACGCAAAAAGTTCAAAAGAATAAGACTGTACAACAATGGAGGGTGAAGACGGGTTCTAAAAAGCAGGAAAAGAGGACTGATAGTAAAAGGTTTTCACAGACCAGCAAGAATGAGTGGAAGGGGCGTATTATATCTACGCAACCACTGAAGTTACCCTGGTTGGAGGATAGCTGGGTAGGAAGCTTGAGAGACTATATGCCCATGGAACTTTTACGTGAAGAGTTGTTGCAGGAAGGGCTTGGCTCTATTAGAGTGAGATACCTGGGTGATAAACAGGTATTGCTAACGTGCCAGGACGGAGTGAAATTATCTGATGTAGTTGAAGCTTGCAAGGAAAGCTTGGGTTTGGTATTTGACACTATCAAACCTTGGGATGGAGGTATGGCGGTGGGGAACAAAGAGGTGTGGACGAGATGCAGAGGTCTTCCTCCATTTCTGTGGACGGTTGACTGCTTCCGAAAAGTTTTAGGCAAAGTTGTTACCCTTATTGATGTGGACGAAGCAACTTTGAACTGTGAGTGTGTTGAGTTTGCCCAGTTGAAGGTAAGACCAGCTGTGGCGTCCACGGTACATATCCGTGAGGAAGTATGGATTAATGATAGGGCCTATCAAATCTCTGTGGAAGAGGAATATACATATGTGGATTGTAAACAATACAAGTGGCTCAATGAGGACTCTATTTCTGAATCTAGTTCCGCAATGGAATCTAGAGTTGGTGACAGTCTTCTATCCTTGGATGAGGAGTTGGAAAATGTAGACACCGTGGCCGGTGCTATGAACACTAGTACAGGGGCTGACCGGGGTCGGAGCTCTTCCGATCATAGAATTCTAGGACAGGCATTGCAACGGGGAGGAAGTGAGGTTCAATCTTTTTTGGAAAATAGTCAAACCTTGGCGAATTACAGAGGCGGGCAGGTGAAGGGTTGCACGAAATGGTAACGCTGGTACAACCTAACTCATTTGTGGAAACTGTGTCAAATGATCAGCAGGGTGCAGAGATGGAAGAAAGCATTTACGCAAATTGGGTAATGCCCCAACGGAAACATGAAGCTTGTGATTACTCTCCTTCTAGGTTATTGTTGTGTGTAGATACCCAGTGGGCCTGTGGGGGGGTGCGGCAGAGGCGGGTGTAGCAGGTAAGGGGTGGTTTGGGCCCAAAGCCCAATTCGAATCCAAGGAGGGGGAATACCCAATTGTAGCAGCACCACTTTGTAACCTAATGCGAGGTACAGGAGGTATACTCGCGAGAGGCGGCGTGGCTTCAGGCTCCTTCACCGGCGACGATGGCGGCGACTCACGTTGCTCGACGGCCATGCCCCTTGCTGCAGCCGGGAACATTGACGTCGTATCGGTCGTCATGGTCAATGACGTGTGCTGCGAGGTGCTGGAACGTGAGGAGGGGGCGGCGACCGAGTTTTTCGGGGCTGTCAGTACCGCTGACGGACCCAACTTGGAGGTGGTGGGGACCAATGATAATAGTGTTGTTGTGGAAAAGGGTGCCCAGCAAGTGTAACATGGCCAAGAAGTAGCGTCTATGCTGAAGGAGGGCAACGGTGTAGGTGGGTTTAGTGGGTCCGACTGTGTTGTGTTGCAGGTGACGACAAATGTGAAGACATGGAGAAGACTCATAGAAAACATCATCCTGTTGATTTCAACAGTGGGGGCCTGTAACTTACTCAATATGGAGTGCATTCGCCAGAGGAGGTATTAGATGAGCCAATTGACATTCGTGATCATGGACGCTTTCAAATCATGCTTACATATCCAATGGATTCTCATGTGGTTCTTAAATCTAGAAGGGTGTGGCAAGGAGAGTCGAGCTCCAAGCAGGAACGACTTATTCAAAGCGGGTGTAATGATCTGAGCTCGAGGTCCAGGTTGGATACACATTCTCTATCTCAGTCTTTTATTGATACCAGTATTGTTGATGGCAATAGGAGGTTGAGAGGTCGAGGCAAGGGAGAAGAGGAACTTAGGTTGTGGGAGATTGCCAAGGAGCTAGGTGTAGTATGCCAAGTTAGTGAAGAAAGGGTTATTCAAAGGTTTTCGAAGTTGGAAGAGAGGGATAATTCTATGATGAGAGAAGCATCACGTGAGGAGGGAAATCGCACGTCATGAAGATAATTAGTCTCAATGTTAGGGGTTTCGAGGGTGATGTCAAGTGGAAGTACATGAAAGAGCTAATTAGTAAGGAAAAACCTGGATTAGTGTGTTTACAGTAGACAAAGCTTATTAGTGTGAGTGCTTTTAAGTGTTTTGGCCTTTGGGGAAGCAATGATGTTAGTTGGATTCATGGAGGAATTGATAATGAAGGTGGGGGAATACTGACGTTGTGGGATAAGAAGGTTTTTAATTGTACCAAATCTGTGGATGGGAAAGGTTATGTTCTAGTAGAAGGAGTGTACAATTGTGTTTCTTCAGGCAAGGATGTCAAAGTAGTCATTATGAATATTTACGCTCCTTGTCCTAGCAAAGAAAAAATGTTGTTGCGGAGAGAAATACAAGACATGTTGGCAAGTGTAAACAGTTCTATTAAATGTGTGATTGGTGACTTTAATTCGGTCAGGGTCGCGTCCGAAAGGAAAGGGATTGGTAATGGGATGGTCAATAATAGTGATATAGCTAGGTTTAGGGAGTTTTTAGAGAGGTGTGAATTGAAAGACATTCTTGCAGTAGGAAGGAAGTATACATGGTACAGACCTAATGGGACTGCTAGGAGTAGATTGGATAGAGTTTTGGTGTCTGATGAATGGATGATGCAATGGCAGGGAGTAAAACAATACATATTGAGCAGGCAGGTGTCAGATCACTGTGCGATTGTGGTTAAAAGTAGTATTGTGGATTGGGGCCCGAAACCATTCCGTACCTTTGATGTGTGGCAGAACTCAGAAGGTTTTGGTGATGTCGTAAGGAATGCATGGGAAGCTTCCACATCACGTGGGAATAGTTTGGAATGGTTAAAGGGTAAGTTAAAAAAGGTGAAAATAGAGGTCAAGCACTGGAATAAGGAAGTTGTTAGCAATGCTAGGAGTAGTAAACAGCAGTTGCTAGTGGAGATAGAGGATTTAGATAGGCAGGATGATGAGGGGATTCTTAGTGAAGAGATGAGAGTCAAAAGGGTGGATTTATTAAGCCAACTGAGGAGTTTGGAGGAAAAAGATATAGCGATGTTAAAATAGAAGGCGAGAGTTGAATGGCTGAAAAGTGGGGATACAAATTCTAAGTTCTACCATTCTAGGTTGAGGAGGAGGATAGCAAAAAATAATATAGTGGGACTTAGAATTAATGGTGTGTGGTGTGAGGAAGTGCCTATAGTTAAAGGCCAGGTTAAGGAGTATTTTGAGAGTAGATTTGGTGTTAGTCTGTTGAGTTTGGTTAATTTGGATGGTTTGGGTTTTAAACGTATTTCAACAGCTGATAACGATTTACTGTGTGATAATATAACTGAGGTGGAAGTTTTAGAGGTTGTGAGTCAATGTGGTAGCTCAAAGTGCCCTGGACCAGATGGATTCAATTTTGCTTTTGTTAAAAAGTATTGGGAGGTTATTGGAAAGGATATTGTTCAGGCCATTCGCGATTTCCAGAGTACAGGTTTTATTCTGAGAGGTTGTAATGCATCATTTATAACTCTGGTTCCTAAGAAGGATAACCCGTCTGACTTGAACGAGTTTAGACCTATTTCACTGGTAAGTTGTGTATATAAAATTTTATCTAAGATTTTGGCAAATAGGCTTAAGAAGGTATTACCTAGTATTATCGATGTAAATCAATCTGCATTCCTAAGTGGGAGGGGTTTGCTGGATAGCATTCTTGTAGCAAACGAGACTGTGGATTATCTTAAGAAGGAGAAGAAAAGTGGTGTGATTGTGAAAGTCGACTTTGAGAAAGCATATGATTCGGTGGATTGGAAGTTTCTGTATTATATGTTGCGAAGATTGGGATTCAATTGCAAATGAGTTAAATGGGTTAAAGCATGCATGGAATCGGCCACAATATCAGTATTGGTGAACGGTAGCCCTACGGAGGAATTTAAACCAAAAAAGGGACATAGGCAAGGTGACCCTTTGGCGTCGTTTCTGTTCCTCATAGTTGAAGAAGGGCTTGCTGGGTTAGTTAGGGAAGCTAAAAGAGTTGGGTTGTTTAAAGGAGTTGAGGTGGGCTCTCAGGGAGCGCAGGTAGACTTGTTGCAATTTGTCGATGACACAATCTTTTTCTGTGAACCTTTATATCATAATGTATTAGTAGTTAAAGCAATATTAAGGTCGTTTGAGGTGGTGTCAGGGCTTAGGGTCAATTTTCATAAGAGTGTGGTGGGGTCGGTAGGTATATAACAGCTTGATGTACTTGTGTTCGCTAAGTGCTTAAACTGTCGACAGATGGAATTACCTTTCAAATATTTAGGTATGCTAATTGGCGGCAATCCTAGGAGAATTGAGTTCTGGAACCCGGTTGTGGATAAAATTAAGACAATATTGTCTAGGTGGAGGGGCAAGACGTTATCTTTGGCAGGTCGTGTATGTCTTATTAAATCTGTTATTAGTGCTCTATCTCTATTTTATTTCTCTTTTTTCAAAGCACCTATTGTTGTACGCAACCAGATTAGAAGAATTCAAGCACGGTTCCTTGGGATTTGAAGGAAGGAAAATTGCCTGGGTGAAGTGGGCGAAGGTTTGTAGTCCAGTTGCTGCAGGAGGGTTGGGTATAAAGGACATTGGTTGCTTTAATGATGCTTTGCTTACTAAGTGGAAATGGAGGTTTGAGTCGGTAGAAGAGGGCCTATGGAGAGAATTTTTGGAAGCTAGGTACGGTTCGTGGAGGAATTTAGATATTACATTAGGGCATAGGAAACAATCCTTATGGTGGAAGGATTTATGTGGGATTTACGGTAAAGGAGCGAAAGATAATTGGTTTGATTGTAAATCCAAGTGGATTTTGGGTGATGGGAGGAGTGTTAAATTCTGGGATGATAGGTGGGTTGAGGATATAGTTTTGAAAGAAAAATACCCAAGGTTGTTCTCAATCTCTACGTGTAAGGATAGTTTGGT
>Ga0209489_108104_pt1 | contig 14776 bp, 10 predicted proteins | sample SiratrowhiteBW_FD_187527 | JGI IMG/M metagenome (GOLD analysis project Ga0209489, IMG submission 187527) | Root nodule microbial communities of legume samples collected from California, USA - Siratro white BW (SPAdes) (version 2) | ecosystem: Host-associated > Plants > Roots > Nodule | place... | reverse complement strand
TATATATATATATATATATATATATAAAGATGAAAATAATAAATTACGAAAATCTTATAAATATACTATTAAAATTAAGAAAAAATATTATTACTGGTTAAAGTTTTTTTTTTCGTAGGTGTCTTTTTTGAATTTAGACTAATTAAGGCATCTTTAAAATTAAAAATTTTAAAAGTTTTGTGAATGAATCGGATTTTATCATCTTGAGACAAACTGATTAATAAATTAATAAAAAAGATTGGATTTGGTAATAGATGCTTGTTTTTTTTTTTTGATAAAATTTGTAATTCAAAAGTATTTGTTTTTAGAATTTATAGAATATTTTAAAAAATATATTATATTATTCAATATTAAAAAATTGAATAATTTTAATATTTCATAAATACATATTTATTTAATAAATTAATAAATTAAATTAAATATATAGTTTTATTATTGTTTAATAGTTTTGATTGGATTTTGTTGAGTTATGTATCGACATATGAATTCGTTTATCTGAAGAGATCGGTCACGTTAAGACTGCTCCAATAGTAACAAAATCCAAATTCTTTTAAATTGTAACACAATATATTAATATTCTTGAAATTTCAAAATACTTTTTTTTATTATGATGATTTTTTTACTTAATTGCAATTAAAATTTATATCTTCCACTTATGTATATGGTTTAATATGATAATAGTATATTTTATAATAACTAATATCGGCTGCCACTAAAATTCATTTGTATTCACGCAATTGGTGGCATTTTATCGTAACAAAGAAAAGATATAAATATTTGTATTTTTTGAAATGAAGAAAATTATAACTCGATATAATCGTTTGAAACAATACTATTTCACATTTTAAAAATATTTGAAAGTTCAAAATTAAAAATCTAAATCATAGAAGTATTTCCAAAAGAATATAAAAAATAGTAGACTCGCAAAAAAAGTTTAAGAGTTTTTTTGAAAAAGTCTTTTCAAAACTCAATTTTTTAAAATATACTAGACTTTTTTTATTAATAAAAAGTCTTTTGAAATTTGAATAAAATAGGTTTCCGACTTTGTGTACATTTGATTTTTAATATATTTTATTTTGAATTTATGAGATTGATTTATTCAATTTATGACCAAGAACAGTATTTGTAGGAACATACCCTAGTTGACGACAGAAGGAAGGGTGGCGTGTGAAAGAAAGAGTCCAACTGTGCCGGCGCTTCTCTCTCTTAGTCTCCCGTTTGACTCTCTTACGCGCACAAATAACCCAACCATTATATATTTATCTTCAAACCCTTCTTTCTTCACTCACTTCTTCTCTCTCTCATTCTCTCTGCAACTTTCAATCATACACTTCATATACACAACACAATTTTATATACTACTTTGGGTTAAGCATGACTTTTAAAGGGTTTTTCGAAGGTGGCGTTGCTTCCATCGTTGCAGGCTGCACCACCCACCCACTCGACCTCATCAAAGTTCGCATGCAGCTGCAAGAAACGCACAACCTTCGTCCCGCGTTTGCGCTTCACGCGCCCACGCCAATGCCGCCTCCGCCTCCTTCCGGTCCTATATCCGTCGGCGTCCGCATAGTCCAGTCAGAGGGTGTTGCCGCGCTCTTTTCCGGCGTCTCCGCCACCATGCTTCGCCAGACGCTCTACTCCACCACCCGTATGGGCCTCTACGACGTGCTCAAGCGCCAATGGACCGACCCCGAGCAGGGCACCATGCCCCTCTCGCGAAAGATAACGGCGGGCCTCGTCGCCGGAGGGATCGGCGCAGCCGTGGGGAACCCCGCCGACGTGGCCATGGTGCGCATGCAGGCCGATGGGAGGGCTCCGGCGGCGGAGCGGCGCAACTACAAGGGCGTGTTCGACGCGATACGGCGCATGAGCCACGAGGAGGGGGTTGGCAGCCTGTGGCGCGGCTCAGCGCTTACGGTGAACCGCGCGATGATCGTGACGGCTTCTCAGTTGGCCTCGTACGACCAGTTTAAGGAAACTATCCTCGGACGCGGGTGGATGGAGGATGGGCTTGGGACCCACGTGGCAGCGAGTTTTGCGGCGGGTTTTGTGGCTTCTGTTGCGTCGAACCCTATTGATGTTATAAAGACAAGGGTGATGAACATGAAGGTTGGGGCTTACAGTGGGGCCCTCGATTGTGCTCTCAAGACTGTTAGGGCTGAAGGACCTCTTGCCCTTTACAAGGGCTTCATCCCTACAATCTCAAGGCAGGGCCCTTTTACCGTTGTGCTCTTTGTCACCCTCGAACAAGTCAGGGAGCTGCTCAAGGATTTTTGAATTTTTATATTCATACCATACGGACCACTTCCTATTCAATATTCATTCATTGGTTGAGATACATATTCAGATGATGACGAACCATTTGTAACTTTTTATTCTTTTTTATTTACGGATTAGTTATTCAGGTTTTGGAACTTCTTCAGATTCATATTTTCAGATTCCAATTGCATCAAATATACTTACCAACAATGTAAACGTTTATGAATTAAAATATACTCAAATTCTTTAAAATACAGATCAGTAAACATTAAACTATTGTAATTTAAATCATGAAAATAAAACACTATCTAATCATTATAGTGTTATATTTTATATCTTTACCACAAAACATAGTATATTAAATATTAATTTGTAATGTTTATTAAAATTCTTGCTTAAATAGCTAAAAAACGTAACTCGGACTTTTTCTTTCTAAAACCATATTTTTTTACATAAAATTAATAGAAATTATAGTGATAAATTATCAAACATAATATAAAATCCATAATATTTGTAATTCCAAATTAATTTAATCATAGAAGAGAGAGTGTCTACACGGGGAGCTTTGAGTTATCCAAATTAAGAGATTCCTTGAATCCGATTATATTTAGACATAATAATGAGGTTCTGAATTAAAAAAATAGGTAGAACAAAGGAATTTGGACCAAGGTTATCTGCCTAGTGTTTTGCCAGCTTATGCCAAACAACTCAAACGTTATTGCAGTTACAAATACGATGATGTAAATGCAAATGATCATGCTGCTCACTGAGCAAGTAAAAATCAGCATGCTAGGTTACAAACAGTTTGGCTTATGTCACGGGAAAGGGTGCTTTTGGGGGGAAAATGAATGCTTCTCTCGTTTGAATAAGGAGGGGTCGTGTGGCAATCTTATCAAAGAGGGAGTCTTCTCACTGTATTTCTATAAATTACACAAAACATTGTTGAAAGACATAAGCAAATCCCAACATGGACAACAATAACACTGACTGCATGTAGATCTTGTTTTGGAACAAAAGAACACTGAGTGGCCTTACAATCACCGGCCTTTGTCCACATTATAAGTCTGATGGCCTTCTGACCTTCCTCTTTCCAAGTGTTTTGGTTGTTGATTCCATCCCTCGGAGTGGTGGGCCGGATGACTGTCCGATTTCTTCAGTTTCTCTGATGAACTGTGATGAGATGATTTTCCTTTGCTTGATCCTTTGTCAGATGATTCTGACCCCTTACCTTTTTCTGGGTTTGGCACAGAGTGAGCTTCAGACCCTCCATATGGTTTTGGGGATGGAAGTGATTGATGACGCTCGGATCCTTTTCCTTTTTCCGCATTGTGTGACGAGCGACTTGAGTCTCGCCCTTTATCCAAGTTTTGGAGTTCATTTGCAATCTGATTTCGGGCCACCTTCAAAAGGTTCAGTCTGGATGTCAGTTTTGTGAGTGCAGAAGGAGTGGAATTTCCTCCCTGTTGTGAAAGCATTTTGAATAAATAAGTCTATCTAGTCTATCTAGTCCTATCAATTTGCAATATCAAGGTTTATCCCCGTGATATACACTAGAAACTATTTAGTTACGAGCCTAACAGGTAGGTAACTATCTTCAATAGAAACCCAAATTTTACCTTGCATTAAATAACTAATTTCATTTATTCATCCCAATACTAAGCAATGTTGTAAAAGCGAAAATAATGCTGGATAGAAAATAACATGGATACAAAACTATTACATTCTTTTATGAAAAATGTTATATATATAATGAAGTTAATTTGATAGAATAGGAGCTTGAAACATGATAGACTTGTCATTTTACTGACTTTTGGATGGATGAGGGGTATTTGGTAGTACTTATGATTACACAATAAAGAAAATGTTGGAGCTACTTGAAATAGATCAAAACTAGATCGCTTGAACTAGATCAAGTTTACGAAACATACCTCGCCCTTTGAACTAGATCGCTTGGAGCTACTTGGCGGGTGTTTGTTCGGCAAAGGTGTTGACTCTGACTTTCTCTCAGTATCACTTTCTGCTCCGGCAGTATGACTGTCCTGTTGGGCCATTACCGTACCCTTGGTTTAAGAAATGATAAATTGCGAGTTACTATAATCGTTTTTAGCAAATATATTTTCTAATATAAAGCCACATGAGAAATAAATGAAAGACCACCTTTGGCTTTAAAACGAGAAAAGCTTAGAGGTAACAACTTAAGAAAAGATGCAATTTGTTGTCTAGCAAGCAACTATAAACACCATAAATATGTTCGGGAGAAAGACAAAATGTTCTATGGAGTTCAAATAAGTAACCAGATAAAGCATGTCTGGGGTATTGGTTTCCTATTACAGTATAGAAAGAGAAAACAAGACCTGAGCCTTTTTTATTATATTATTGAGTTACTTTTGGTTTTAAAAGTATCTTAATCATATTCTTAATTATGGATTTATGATCTCTCCCTGCAATATTGCTCGCAAAGATTGACATTTCTGCATGTGGCAGATACTTTGGAATAAATCCTCTATCGTTACTGTAGATTTACCTTACTTAATGATCTATCAGATTGTGTTGAGGTAGCAGCTTCAGCATCTGCCTTGTATTTTCTGCTAATACAAGTAAAATTTAATTATCCGTACAATTTCGATGGAGAAAGAAACAGTTAAGTGGAAACAAAAACCATAAAAGCAAATTGAATAGTCAAGTGCCAAAAGGACTTCTACACAGACGTGGGAAGAAAAATTGCGCACAAAAAATGTTATGAAAATTGAAGCAATTAGGCGTTATAGATTGTTAAAGAAGAAGAAGAAGAAGAAATGCAATATCAAACATAACAGTAATGATAAACATACAATCTTCTTTCCTGATTTGACAGCTGTCGTGGTTGATTAGAGAAATCCGAAGTAGTTCCAAGATTCCGCTCAAGTTGTGCATTAAGCCTCGCCCCAATTTCCTCAACCTTCCACTCTAAATTGGCAAGATCTGCCTCTACCAGAGCTAATTCCTCAAGCTCTGCTTTGTTCTGTATAAGATTTAGATATTATGAAAGAGTTGCATGATCAAAACTCAAACCGTCTTTGACTGAATTTGACGAGACTTTTCACCAATATTGGGTAAATCATAAACAAGGTCCTACCTCAAGAGCTGCCCGAGAATTCTTTTCCTTGTTCAACTGTTCCTGTAGTCTAGCAACCTGCGAAAAGAGAATTTAGAAAACAAAATCTCAATTTATTAATGCGGAGGAAGACGGTAACTTCTCTCATAATGGACATACCTCTTGCTCAAGAGAATGACGACGCTCGTCCAAGGCTTTCTTTTGATTCTCCACTTGAGTTTGCAGCTCTGCATTTGCCTTCACCTACAAGGGCAACCCAAAACTCATCAGTTGACTTGAAAAAATTGATAGATATTTAAACAATCTGATTCAGAAAGGAATTCAATAACAGACCTGCTGTGCAATTTGAGTTTGTAATTCTGACCTGACAGCTTCAAGCCTTTCAATTTCATCCCTACCGTAGAAACATAAATTAGTCACAGAAACATGAAGAAACTAACGATAGACATGCACACTCTCTGCTCCTCCTTAAATCAAAGTGTTAACAACAAGTTATGGTAAAAATTTAGAACCACTAAGATAAAATTTCTCTGAATTTATATTTAAGTGGCTATAAACTTCCAGAAGTTATGGACGAGGTCACTCTAACAAAAGATTTGGACGCGGAAAGACAGTCAGACGAAGGAACTTTTTCTTGCCTACTCAATTTTCCTGGTTCTTATATAAGAAGGGAAACAAACTAATGGATTTTGATCTTTCCATGAAATTCCAGGTAAATATGGGTATGATACTAGATTCTTGTTGACATAAATTCAAGCATACAAATATATAATAAAGCAGTTAGGCAGGAGAGTTTGATCCTTCAATTGCATAGTTGAGAAATGCAAAAAAATAGGCAACAAATTAGATAAAATAGGAACTACATAAGAGCAAGATAATCACATACAATTGATAGATGTCAATTACTTACTCCTCTTCAACAGGAAAATCAATGGATTCCATGGATAGATTCTTCCTTGCCTGCAGAAAATGCAAAAGAAGAGAAAAACCACTAACTTACTATACGGAGGTAATTTAACTCAAAGAATAGCAACTAAATGGAAGTAAAATTTAAAATTAAAAGAAAAGTTTTAACCAACTTAAGGCAAGTGACAAAGGCATAATTAGCAAGATAAAAAATCATATCACCAATTTTTAAAGATTTACTTACTGAGGTGCGCCCCAATGTGTTGCGATGACGAGGTGCTGGGCCATGGGACATGGTATTGGATTTTTTTATAAATGAAGCAGGGCTAGGAGAATTTAAATTAAGCAATGCAGCTTCATCAATAGCATCTCCAACTTTATCAGCAGGCTTATTGGACTGATCACCGGAGTCAGTCTTCTTTGGACTCCTGGGATGTTCAGAGCTTTTGATATCTTTTTCTTGAGCCAGTGAGCCTTCCAGTGATTTTGATGATAATTTTCGAGTGGCTTTAGATTTTTCAGTCAAAACTGAGGATTTCGAACTTGAACTAGCACGGTCATGCTCCTGTTCATTACCAAAAACAATCAAATTAAATTTTCGCCCTTCCTCTCTACTAGTTCTCCACATACAGGTTGCAGTGATTGCAGCCACATAAGCAAGAGTCTTGGAGTAAAAAGTGTAAGGATGCTCAATGAACAACATCAACATTATATAATCAGTTCAAATAATAAGTAAAGTTATTGGAGTAGCTTTAGAGCTAGGGTTGGGGCCCAATTGAAGATAGGAACTGAAGATTAAAAGAAGAAATTGTGGAAAGATCTAAGGCAAATTAATTACTATGCTATGTTCATTGTTTAGGCCAAAGAGATTACATATCTTTCCTTCTAGGAATTAAGAAATTCAGTACAAATACTACTTTTAGTTTATCCTTTTTGCATTTATACTAATTAATGATAACCAAGTCACTTCTTGTCTAGTCATGGAATGAAATAGTACCAAATAAATAGAAAAGCACCGAAAGAATTTTGGAAACAAATACTTTTTCAGTGGTAGCGAAATAAATAAAATCAGGTTTGAACCTCATCATGGCATGCATCATCGGCCTCTGAATCTTCGGATCCAGTGTACGATTCACTGCCAAGATCTTCATCTCCATCACTATCATGTACTGATTCCTCATCATCTTCTTCATCATATTCTTCATCATCATCATCATAGGACAAATCATCATCATCAGTTGCCTCCTCACCCTCAGATTCACTCTCTTCATCTGAGTCAGTGTATATGTCCGGGGACATGGAACCTTCCTGTTAGAACACTAAGAACTTAGCAATGTGAAGAGAAAATTACAATAACAATCAAGCATTAGCCCATTAGGTAGGTAATGCACTACTTATAAATTAGAAAAAACAAATTGTACCCGAGCCAAGTTCAATTCAACATGCAAGCATAAAACGTCTAAGAATGATTCAAGAGTCTAACATATATGAATACGACGCAGTTTCATAATTTTGTATATGGAAGCCATGAAAAAAATAAAAACATAATTACCCCAAATATGCTGCTATATTCTTCTAATAAGGTTATACAAATTGCTTGAGCATGGTTTGCGGCAGCAGCAGCTTGTAGAAGTTGAATAGAACCATCACCTCCTACATCAAAATCATTTTCAATTTCACATTCTCCGGCTAAAAGTGGCCGAAGAAGTAAAGGCGCCATGCAAGCTGCCACAGCTGAGGAGCTCATTCTATTCACAGATTTGCGTGAAGCCACAATTTGCATCATCATGAGTATTCTGTACAAGAATCAAATCAATAACTAACACTATCAAAACATGATCTGAAAAATAGAAATATATGGTGCAAAATAAAAATCTATTCCATTGTATAACCCTAATTGTAAGTATACTAAATGAACTTAACCATTATCAAAGAATGTATTACTAACATGAATTCAACATAGATATTCGACTCATTAATAAGAGTATTCATATTATAAACCTCAAAATTAAGCATATAAGATAACCAAAAAAAGCAATAAATGGGTTATAACTAAAAAGAAATTAAATGAAAAAAATTATAAAGTTGTCAATCAAACACCTTTGCAATAAGCGGCGATTTGGTTCCGGGAAAGTGTCATTTATTGCTTCACGCATAGCAGCAACCCTATTACCACGCTCTGTTCCTAGTCATTGAAGCAATTTCAAATAACGAAATATAATTAAACAAATTATTGCGGTATTTTCTAAATAAAATTAAACAAGGAGGACCTTATTTTGAATAAATTGACAAAAAAGTTAAAAAATTGCATTAAAAATAAAAGTTTTGGTGTGGCAGCTCATACATAAATTTCAATGGAAAAACTTTTCACTTTACAACCATTACAGAAAATAAACTTTAGAAAGACATAAACAATGTGAAGAACAAAATGCAAGATAACACTTACGACAAGCTTCTAACAGTGCCTTGCAACAAGAAGCGGGGACTGGAGAAGATGGCAATTCGCGAAGTACATGCTAAAAATTTGTAGAAATAAGAAATAATAATAATAACAATAATAATGTATCACTAACATGGAATCGTCACTTTGGTTTACCATGACAATACCTTAATACAGTCTCCAATAACATGTGCATCCTCATCTGGAGAAAACTCAACTTTTCCTGCAACCATGTGTCATACCCAAGAGCATAAGATCATATGAATAACACTCAACATGTGAGAACATATAGTTAAAAGATTAGCTATGAACAAAAGAACAAACCTTGTTCATATTCCCGAACTCTACGTTCAACCTCATCAACATCAGCTGCTTGTCGCAATATTCCTTCCACATTTGCTCCTATATTATAATATTTATTAGATTCATATCAAACACATTAACCTTTTACCAAGAAAAGGTTAACATAAACTGTTTTGATGCATTAAACATGCATTTACAAAATTATGTCATGCAGAAGATTTGTGAGAAAGAAAACCCACCATGCTCTTCTATGAATGTTAGGGCTTTCTCCAAAAATGATGGAGTTCCATCAACATCCTCCAACGCAAGTAAAATTGGTCGACCAATAACAGTAGATTTAACTGGTTCTCTATCCTTCACTATAGAAGTGCAGAAAAATCATATAAAAGAAAAATTAAAAGTCGTAGTCTTTTACTATATTAAGCATAAGTATTATCCCATAAAAATTCGCAATTGAGACACTCTAAACATTTCATAACATGTTATAAAAGCAACCCAGATGTACATAAGAGACTTGATCAGATAATATAAATTTAATACCATTACCACTCTCACTGTAGAAATAGAAGTGTAATATTCATATCAAAGATCAAATAGGAAGGAAACAGACTTAACAATAGTTGTTGTAAGAAATATTTATATATAGATTATGAAGAGCATTTGTAGTGTATGAACCACGGGGTATGAACTCTGTGGCCAAATGCATAGGTAAAGCACAATTATAACAAGAGCATACACTGGTCCAAAGAAAAATCAATTGAATCATTCTGATCGTTCCTGGAGATACCATTTTGCTCCGTTCCATTGGTAGCACTAGGTGCCAGTGCTAAAGCATTCTCAAGTGCAGTCTTCCACTCATATAAATCCTCCATAGTTTCAGCCTACAACACCAATAATGGAATGATATTTAGAACACAATACAAATTTGTTCATCCTACATTCTTTGTTTATGTTTATCTTTGTGTCTGTTGAATCAATGGTCATATATATAATGCACATAGAGAACATGAAATTGAAAAGAAAAAAAAAATCAGAGTATCATATAAGCAAATATCTTTCTAATGAAAAACATTTCCTAATTGAAAATTTATGAAAAAGGAAAATAAAGCACCTTAAGTGTGAATGCTCGTCCATCATGAGCATCGGGAAATTGTACAGTCAAAAGTTTCTTATCTGCTTTGACAACAACACTACAAAATTTTACAAAAAAAAAAGAAAGTTACAGGACGTCACGAAACTTTACAATACTGCTATTTTGACAATACAAGCCTAAACATTAAATAAAAAACAATAATGTGTAGATGTGAAAAACAAGCCAACCTGCCTGAATTGTTGAGGTCAATGCCTCCAAGGGTCAAATTAACTTCATTCCCCTTTTGAGGGATTGCATTCTACAAAGCAAAAAACACAATGATGAAGAAATAAGAATATGATAACAAGTTTAGAAACAAAAAAAATCCTAATAAACATGTTAGATTTGCATATGGGTATGTTTATAAGGTTTATTTTTTTTTTTACATTACTCACTTAAAGTTATTTATGATGAAATTATGCAAAGAATCCATTTTTGGCAATGCAATGATGTTCATAATCATAAGAAAATCTTGTTGTAAAAGCAAAATTGCATCACCCTATCCAAAAAGGTATGAGCAAGAAAGTTCAAAATTCTAACCTCATAGTTAGTTAACATTCTACTTATTTTTCTTATCACAATGGACATCAATTTCAACCGCAAGCAATTCAATTATGATTTATGCCTAATCAAATAAGGACAATTATAATAGTGCTTCAAGTGGGAAGATACCATTTTTCCTCATAAATAATTATAAAATATTATGACTCTTGTAAGATAATGATAAGTTTCATATATAATTACAAAAACTCCAATGTAGACAAAAATAAATTTACTTCCATTATCTATTGACATAATCTTAATCAAAGCACCTAAAACTTGAAAAACTAAACCCAACACTTAAGTATTTGTTTTGAAATTGAATGAATCTGACAATCAATTATTGGTGTGCCTTATTGGTTAAACATGTAGGTTGTTTTTGGATGAGAGGATCACAATACAAAGAAATACAATTGAACAATATGAACAATGTAGATGCTAAAAAAATTACTTACTGGATCACTTCTAAAGAAAACAAGTGAATGTTGTGTTAAAATGAACCATCTTTTCTTCCAAGATGTCCATCCAATTCCTATACATTAAGAAATAAACACTACATCATAATAAAATCACAAACTCCTCAAACCTTATGCCAAGAGTAGAAATCTAGTCTTGTATTCCCATAATACTGTACATTTTATAAACATGAAAAATTCAACTTTTTGAAAGGATTAATAGAAGAGTCACTAGAGGAAAAAAAATGCCAATGTTGATTGTAAAAGGTCTAAAAAGAAAAATAGCAACGTTATAATTTTTTTTTCTATTTCTTGTGTAAATAACTATCCCCTTGCATTTTTACTATACAAATTTTTCATTTCCAGTGAAACCTATGTGAAACTATATTACTTTGATAAAAACATTCTACAACTACATCCCAAAATGCTCTCAAGCCTAACAAAACTTTAAGGTAATTTATGCGTTAATACTTTCAAGTCAATCCTTTCCTTATATGTTTTTAAGCTCGTATCAGTAACACATGTAACTAATATATTAAATTCAAATGTTATGATATAATGTGATTCATTAATTACTTTGTCCCAAATGAATGAATTGTTTGTTATGGATCAAATTATGAGGATGAACAAAAGTATCATTGGCATTGTCATAAAAATCCATGAACAAATGCTAGGACTTTTACATTTTTTGTGATTTAACCAAAGTGCTACCGAGACACATCATCGTGTTTTGGATTAGGATTATCCAATAAGTGTAAAATACTTCAAATTTTGTTATTTTGTACTTAAAGACGGGTGTCGAACAACTCACGACAACATCTTGTGATATTGAATTTAATAAGGCAATACAAATTGCATTTTGGAATTGTTATGATTACAAATATAATTTTTGTGTGGGTTGTCGTAAAGAAAGGTTATGTTTACAAAGATACAAAATACATAAAAAGAGAGTGATTTAATATGTATAAGGTAAAATAATATATTCATCATTTTTTACACCCATTTTTTTTCCTACTTTACTTTTAAGCATTTTTGTTGAGTTAGGATTAACATTTATTCCATAAAAGAAAAGACACAAAATTCGCTCCAACTTGCTACTACAAATCACATAAGTATTTAGCTTCTTAAAACAAAAATATCTAAGTTAATAGAGAAAAGCATACCTTTGGATGATAAGAAAAGTGGTCCACTCTTGAAAATCTACAAAAATAAAATTATAGAAAATTAACTGAAGGATACATGAGCATAGAAATATTATTCACTTTAAAATACTTACATTCAACCATGATTTTGTTTTTTAAATTTGTGTGCCTTTTTATCACCTAGGCAAGTTTAATTACAATATGCTTGAAGTATGATAAAAGAAAGGTATGAAGAAGAAGGATTGTCACAAAAATTTACTCATGCAAAGTGTCAACATGGACAAATTTATAATGCCAGAATCATGTTTACATCAAGCAATAAATTTTTCAATCGATCCAAATTCACACAAAATCACATGTTTGCAAAGGACGACTATTACCATATTGTCAGCGCCGCCACTTTGAGAACGTTGTGGATGCTCTTGTGACCCAGATTGGGAATTAATAGAACAAAAAGTAGCACCACCATTTCCCTATAAAATGAACAAGTAATTACATGACTTTTCCTCCACCATTCACATAAAGAGATAATAAAAAATTTCATTCATTACAAATTATTAAAAAAAAATCTTCACCTGAGACAATTCTGCATTTGTGTTGGTCATATCTGTGATTGCAAAATCACAGAAGTATATCAATATGCTTAGCTAGCAAAAATCACCACATTCAATTGATCAGACCCTATATTCACATTCATCAAAATGACATTGAATTAATGGTTATCACATGCATTAACAACCAAAAAAGGTGTAAACATAATAAAAGGTAAAAAAAAAAAAACATTATTCTAAATGAATAATATAACATACCTGGCTTTGAAATCAATCAAACGCAACAAAGTGTGAAGAAGGAGAACATCTTAAGAGGTGTTGGAGGAAAAAAACAAGGAAGGAAAAGCGTGAAAGTGAAAATAGTATTTGGGTCTTTCTTTGCCTTTGGTTTTGTGTTTCTCTCTCTTCTCCAAATGGAATGTTAGGCGATAAATGTTTGGGTGGTCAATCAAAAACTAAAATCCTCAATAGAGAACGAGTCATACTAATCTATAACACATGGACACTTCAACCTTAAAACACGAAGATAAATGGAAAATATTACAGAAGCTTCAACAATAAATCATTATCTGGTCATTTGAACCCACCTCTTATATTTTTTTTTGTGTTATTATTGTATTCTTATTATAAGATTTTCACACGTTATTTTATATTTGTATTTCTTTTTGTAGAGCTTTAAAATGTTTGGATATTAAGATTCGACAATAATATAGTACCTAAAAATATAAATATTTTATATTAAACAAATTATAGAATATTTATAAAAGAAAAACTATGTTCATATAATATAGTTTTTAAAAATATTAAAATAATAATACTTAGTAAATAAGATAATTTTTTTTTCTTCCGAAGAATTTGTAAATACTAAAGAATAAGAAATTTCGTGGACCCGTGATCAAGAAACTGGTATTGATAGTAACGTAGATAGAAAAAAAAGACCAAAAAATATTCTACTTAGGATTTGAAAATAAAATGTGTCAGTGAAAAGTGAAGTTATTTTCATTGAAAATTAAAGTCGTGTTAAGAAATGCTTTTAAATACTAAGTAATAAATAAAAATATAAAAGATATTTGACATTAGATATAATTTTTAATATACTGAATTTAACACGCCCCTTTTTATTTTTTTTATTGTTTATTTCATTAAAAATGATTTTTTTTTAATTAACAAAAGTTTCTTATATTCATGTTCCTACTCTATTGATAACTGATAAAGATTGTGACATGTGATTTTGTTTGGCTTGGCCAATAACAATATTCAGAACTAAGGGAAGTTATTTACTATGGTAGAGTGTTTTTTGAAATGTACAACTCATATACATAGAATACCGAGCTTAATTCAATTTTATCGTTTGGAGATTAATTAGGAAAATGGTAATAAAATGAGTTTAATTTGACATATTAAGCTCGAATAATTTTACATTGCTAGCTAAATACTATGATAAAATTTCATAGTATTTATTGTGTGATAATTTATAATTAAGTGAATATGTAAATGTTACTTGCGTAATTCACGTATTTTAATTAAATGATAAAATTAAACAGTCACATGACAATTTAATTGGAATAAACTAGCACTATTTATTTTGTACTATCATTTAATTATATAATCTATGATCAAATTGCTAACTTGTGTATATTACAAAAACCATGTTCAAACGAAACCTACTTAATAGACGATGATAATCAAAAAATGAAATAAGTTTTAAGTCTTTATATATATATATATATAATATAATATTTTTGTTTTTGTATGTAATAAATTATTCATTAAAATCAAGTATCAAATAAACTATAAATTTTAGTTTAAATTTATGAAAAAAATATTTTGTATATATTATTATATTGACTTTTTAATTGATTCTACATTATTTTAAATTTTTCTTTTGGTCTATTTTTATCATAATAACCACTATCTTTTTTTTTTTATCATATATATATATATATATATATAT
>Ga0209489_108102_pt1 | contig 14782 bp, 5 predicted proteins | sample SiratrowhiteBW_FD_187527 | JGI IMG/M metagenome (GOLD analysis project Ga0209489, IMG submission 187527) | Root nodule microbial communities of legume samples collected from California, USA - Siratro white BW (SPAdes) (version 2) | ecosystem: Host-associated > Plants > Roots > Nodule | place: USA... | reverse complement strand
ATATATATATATATATATATATATATATATATATATATATATATATATATATTATTTCTTTGTAAGGAAAATAAATTTGGATATGTAGATACGTAAGCTTATCAAGTTTATTTTATAATTTTAAAAAATTATAATAAAAAACTAACGGAATAATTAACATATACTAATGTATATATTAAAAGGTAAATTAAATTATTTGTCGAGATTTACCTATTCTTATTTTTTTAAAATGAATTTTAATTATAGTTGTATTTTATTTTAGTCCCTTTTTCTTAGCTTTTGTCTTTGTAATACGTGAATAATTTTGTTTTAATCCATAACAAATATTTATCTTACAACGAAAACTCTTAAGGTGTAATTTAATATTATATTAAACGTTTTGTTTGTAATTTAATTGGTAAAATTTTTTTCTCTTTCATCTACTTATATATTTTAAGTTAATTACATCATTATTAGGTGTAGAATTTAAAAAAAAAAAAAAAATTGTATCCAAATAAGTTATCTTGATGAAAGACATTTTTTTTTGACTCGTTATAAAATATTAGTCTTTTTCGTTTTATTCGAACTTAATAATTTAAATTCCCTTAAAAAATCAGTTTATCACTCTAATAGTTTACTCACACATGAGTATAATGAATAAACAATTACAAGCACGAAGATATTTTTGAAGAAAAAAATTAGATGTAGTGATTTTCTATTTACACATGTCTCCCACTCTCAATTAGTGAATTAAAATGATTAAGTCAAAAATGATTTTTTTTTATGGAAGAATATTAAGATAATAATTATGAGTTGTATTGTGATGCTCGCGAAGCGTTTGGTAGAATTTGATCAGATTGACGCGTACGATTATGACTCCTTAATTATTAAATAAAGAATAATTAATTAAATAAAGAAAATTTTTCCCAACTTATGGCTTTTTGACGCGGGTGGGACTACTTATATTTAAATAAAGAATAAATTATAAATTTTTTTAAGATACTAAATATAAATCTGAAAAAAAAATTGTATTATTTTTATTTCTAAAACTTAAATATATTTTTAATTTTTTTCTAGAATTTAAATACATTTTCAAGACTTTGTTAATAAAAAAGTATAGATGAAAACCTTACATAAATGATATAATATTTTTTCCAGTGGTAATTATATATTTAAATAAAATAATTATAATTATAATATTCGCGTTGTTAAAATCTTTATCCACCTCACTTTTTTTATGTTAGTATTATTATTATTATTATTATCAAAATCTAAAAAATAAAAATATATTTACCTTTAGAAATGAAAATAATACCAACTTTTTGAGAAAACATATTTAATATATTTAAAATTTTTGATGAACTATTTTACCCCAAATAAGTTATATCCTAAAGTGTGATTACATAATATACTTTACTTTTTCTAAACAAAAATATTTCCATCTTTTATTTTGTAATTCAAATATTTATTTTCCTTTGAAAAAGTAGTTGTTTTAGATTTTGGAACTTAATTTGATATAACTTTTATTTTACATTAAATTCATCTATATAAGATTTATAAAATCCAACATATGTTTGAAAGAAAAAGAAAAAACAGTCGTAGACGCTCTTACTATTTAACTTAAAATAAATCAAAATTCAAAACATAAAACATAATAAATTCGGTGTAATTTGTTGACTCAAACAATATTTATGAAAAAAACATAACATTGCATTGATTTTAGTAGAATATATAAGAATGGATTTTAAATATTATTTATACTTAAATATATTAGGTAGAAACATATGATTAAAAAGAAACTTCATTAAAAATAATTAATTATAATAAAAATAAATAGATACTTTATAATAATAAAAAAGTATTTAGAGTTGTCTCTTAACGCTGTTGTGGTCTTTATCATTGCGTAATGTATCTTCTTCCGAATATTTTGATTCACTTTCTTTATTTATATAATTTAACGACATGGCTGTTGAGTGAACAGAAGAACGCGTGCATTATCTAACATAGTTCAATCTCATGTTCATTATTATCAAAAATAATAATAATAATAATAATAATAATAATAATTTAATTCTAGAATGTTCTCGTCCATTTCTATGCATTACAACAATATATTTACTATTCAAAAAGCATCAAATATTTATTATAGAAAGAAATAAAAAAATTGTAGATATTTTAAAAAAAATAGCTGCTACAATTTGTTTGTTTAAGATTTTGTTAATTTTTAATTGCTAACATACTTCATAGCTATGTTAATATATCACTTACGACAAGTTTAATTGGCATAAGAACATCATTTCATTGAGAAATTTTGTCATCTCTGGAGCAAATCACATGGATACATAATCTTGTATGTTTCTTAAATTCATGCACCATCTTTATGAGTCCGGCTTAATGTCATTATTAGATACTTTTAAACCATTATATGCTTTCTATATAAAAGAGACATCTAAAATATTTATTACATATTACAAAATCATAAAAATAATTGCATTGACGACAATATCACAAAAGTCATATGTTGTACATTGATAATGATACAGTTAAAAAAAAATATCATATGTAATGGAAAAAGTTCTATTACATCTTAAATTTTACAATTAGAATAGATGTCTTGCATAAGTCAGCATACATTTTCTTTATCTATATCAAACAATCATATTTCTGAATGTAGGTTGTGTCTTCAACCATGAATAAGTGTTAAGTATTATTTAATTTGCACTTGTCAATATCATGATTTGAAGTTTAAGTGGTCTCAAACCAAATCATTCAAGTCATTTCTCTTGATCAAAGTTATCTTGTATTTATAGGAAGATTCTTCTTATAAGGTTTAGGATTTAGGTTGGTCTGCTCGATTGGAGACTAACCTTAAAATGATTAAGGTCGGTAATGATCATAACTCAACTAGAGACTACCCTTAGAAGAGTAAAAAATAAGTAAAATGACTCCAACTTAATTGAAGACTAACATTACAAGGATTAAGATGGTCCACAAAATGACCTCAACTTGACTAAAGTATTTCTAAAGATGATAAGTAATAACCACCAGTTTGTTTACAACCTACTTCATCAATAACAAAAAAAAATATTTAAAAACACATGATAATTTGAGAATTTCTTTTATGAAACAACACGACATTTAAAATTCTGGTAAAAGTTTCTAAACGTCACTTTTAGTTTGGCCTTTTTGCTTGATACCTCATAAGATTGATTAGTAATCCAACTATCATAATTCATAATCTGAATCTTAATATTCGAAATAAATGATTAAGTTACCTCACAACCAAATTGTAAATTATCTTTAAGCAAACCTATATTGATCTAGAAGCATATTCACACCAACTATAAAAAATATTATCAAAAGACTAAGAGTTTAACATAATGAAAAAACGAATTTGTTTTCTAGTGTTCCAAGTTTTTCACTTCAAGAATTTGTTTTTTTTTAACCTAAAATTTTAGTCCAGAAAAAATTCAGAACAATCTTCCTATAAATAAAAGACAACTCTATCCTAAAAAATAGACTTAAATGTTCTAACTTAAGACCACTTAAACTTTGAACTACAAATTCATTTATAAATTTTAACTTTTATGTTGTAAGCCTAAAAAAGTATTTAAAATGAGACTTTGATAAATATATTTAAAATGAGGTGTATATTTTGGAAATAATAAAAAGTAAAAAGAAAAAATAAAATTGAAGTGAAAATAAAAAATGTAAAATCTATCAAGTGCTTGATAGGATCCATATTTTCAAATAATGGAAATAGTAAATGCAAATCGAAGTTTAGTACTATATCGAAAATTGATTTTGAGTTAAAATTTATTTTTGATAACTTTTGAGTTAAATAGAAATTTCAGAATAATTTTTGTTATTTACTTTAAAAGTAAAAAAGTTGAAAACATAAATTATTGAATTTTGAAATATTTGTTTAAAAAGGAATTTCACAAGCATTAACTTTAACATTATGTAAATAATGAGATAGAAAATAAGGAGAAATATTTTAAAGAAGAAGAAAGAAATTGAGTTTTTGAAAATTTCTCATATTATGAATCCTAAAATCTAGATTGTATATTTTGAAAAAGGATACTCTTAAAAAGATAATAGAACTATGGAGAGAGTGTGTATAGTAATTAATGAAGGAATGTTTAACTTGTCTACTCTCAATCATGTGTTTGATCATTTTTTTTTTCTTCATTGGGCTGACTGCTTCTTGACCCAATCAGTGGTTTTACTTCCTGCACCCCAAAATTTGAACTTGTACCCTTCTAATTGAGTGAAATTACCAAATTAAGGGAGTGCAGGAAGCAATTGATTTTTGTTTATTTCCGTTGGGCTGTTGAAACTGTCCAGATGAAGTAAATATTGGGCTGCAGTAAAGGACCCAATTTAGTGTATATAAAAAAAATATGTACGGTAATTATTTCTTTCAGTCAAATAACACCAACAACGTTCTCACCACGATTTTCTTTTCAGTTGACTTTAAATTTGATTAAGATTTGAGAGAAATTTGAAATATTTTCTTAAATAAGAGTTTTATGGAATTTAATTGATACTTTTATATAATATGTATATTTTTTTATAGTATTCAATTTGATAATTAGAAATTTATTTGATGAAATCAACAAAATTCAGTTGAATTTAATATTTTCACCGCTAATAAAATATTTCTTTTACGTATAATATACTATTTTTTTTTTGCTCTCATGAAAAATCGATGTTTTTCCTGTAAAATATTCTTTTAGAATAATTTCATAAATTTATCTGTCTATAAACTATAACATTACAAAATTATATATGTCTATATATTTTAGATTGTATAATTTTTTAATTAATTATTCATAAAAATAATAAAATTATACATGTTCTATATAATAAGAATATAAATATAGTAAAATATTACTCATTTGGTTGTTACATCTTAACAACTTACACTTAATAAACTATATGTTTCAGTCCTTATACATACTATTATAAAAACTTGACAAGTCAATATGAAACATCATAAGATGGTACAATTATAAAAGCCCACTTCGCGTGTCCACGTCATCATCCTCAACCTCTCCGAGAGACAACCAGAAACCAAGAACTCAGAAAGAAGAAAAAACGCGTTTTTGTGTTATATCTCTCGAATTTGGCGCGTTCAATCTTTACATCACTCTTTCTCTCTGGATTTCTTGTTGAAGATGCGACGCTCTTCTGCATCCAAAAAGACGGGTCAATCCTATTCCACTCCCACCGCCACCGATCTCTTCCGCTCCGGTACGCCATTCCCAATTTCTCAATTTTACCCCTTTCTTCCATAATTGACCCTTTCTCTGCATCTTCTATGACCTTTTCCCTCTTTTCACGCTTTACTGATAATTGGAATCGCCATTTCTTGAAGTTCGGATTATGAGTGTTTGGTGTTTTCTTTAATTAAAATTTGTGTGCTTATCTTGTGGTCTTTTTAAATTTTGTTCCTTTTCCTATTTTGTGGTCCACTCTGCTTGTCTGTTCATGGCCACAAACTTATCTTCTTCTTTTCTATAGTTTTTTTTTGTTATAATTCTGTGGGGTTCGGGGGTTGTGGTAGTTGGGTAAGGGCTAGTGGAATATAATTCTTACTTGAGAGTTTAGATCTCAAGAAGGAAAAAGTATTTCCCCTGTATTTAAAGTCAATTTAGTACTTTTTCAAGTAAAGACTGATACTTTGAACATGGACGGTACTACCCAATTAGTCCTCTTTAATTTATAGAACGAGGCACCAGGATCAAACTCTTCAATGCCTGGTCATTGATGTCCTCCTTGTGTATGTTCTTGTTATTTTATCATGTTTATTCTTTTGGTCAAACGTAATTGGACTGGTATCTTAAGCAAGATTTTTTGTATAGAGAAATTTCTTGTTCAATATTCTAATCATACAAACATGATTTTTCAGCTTCAAGCAAGGCAAGCTCGAAGGAATCTGAACGGATAGATAATCTATTCTATTCATTTGCTAATGCGTCTACTGGGATGATTGAGTAAGTGTGCTTAATCTAAAAATGTTTTTTCTTCCATTCAATATGTATATATCAAATTGCATTAGCCTTTTGTGGTTTTTTTAATTCAAGTTTCAAACTTTGGACTTGGATCTGCTGAAGGTAGATAGCATTTAATCAAGGATTACTTGCTTTTGTGAATGAATGTTACAGATATATATCTCATCTAATATAGCTAGGTGAATTTATACAAGTAGTTATGAGCTTAGGGGGTATATGTATGGATAAATGACTATACAGCCTTTCAGCTGCTGCCTGCTGCATTATTTCTTTATTCCTCACAAAAAAACTTGCCCCTCTCACTTCTGGCAATTTATTCCCATCATTTCTTCCTACCCACTACCTGTTCTGGCACATTTGGTTCCAGCGACAAAAGTCTCTTTATTGTGCTTCTTGTCAGGTACATCACCGTTCCCGATGTTGGCAATGAATATTTACCTAGATGACGTGAAGCCCTCAACAGTGGTGGCACGGATTAGCTTGTGATGTAAGTGTGTCAGTGGAAGTCAGAAGCTCAGGCAATGGTGGTTCTCTTGTTTCTTCTCACATAGTTTGGCTATGGCAGCTCCTTTTTTCCTGCTGATGACATGGATGATGGTTTCTTCAATTGGATGGGGTATTTAGTAGTGATTTGAAATTTAGTTTGGTTTAGCTCAAGGGAAATACTTGTTGATTAGGTCACTTCATTTAACGAGTAGAAATGGTTTGTTTGAAATTTGGAGTTGTTTTTTGCGTGTTATGAACATTATTAGGTTTCAGATTTAAGTATGTAGGCTTGAAATGTAGTATACCACCTTGTTTGAGTGATTGCAATCTGCAGTGGTCTTGGCAGAGGGAAAGACAAAAGGGTCATGTGGTGACTGATGAGGTAGAGGATATGGTTATCAGGTGGTAATAGGGTTAAAATCTTTGATCTAATTTGACTATACTAGCAGATAGTTGCACCAAATACTTGATAATGTCAGCTTATGTACGACACCAATCCTTTATATTAAAGGAAAACAAAAGAAACAAAAAGATCAAATGAAGAAATAACGTGTTTAAACTGAGATAAAGTGATTTTTGGTGTATAAGTGCTATTTTCTATGTCCTTTCTAGATGAAAGTGTTTACATTTTGAAAGTAGGTTTGTTATATTTTTATAAATTTGTTTACAGCCCAGAGGGAATTGAAACACTTTGTGCTGCTATGGAGGTTAATCATACAGATGTGAGGGTTTTGATGCTTGCATGGTAAGTTATTTGCTACACTTAATTGCCATAGTATTAATTTCTTATATCGTTATCTTAAGTTTGTGTTTGGAGTTGACGAGACTAAATTTAACAGGAAAATGAAAGCTGAGGAGCAAGGCTATTTTACATTGGTATGTATATTATCATGTTCATTGTTCATAAAATTTATTTTGGAATTATTGCAATTTTTAAATACAAACTCACGCATAGATATTTGAAAGCCACTAATATAATGTAAGTTTCTTTAATGTTTGGTGCACAAGCATGTAGTTTTGGTAGTATCTTTCTTAACCATCCTTATACTGAAATCAAGTACATATTCCAAAATTTCATAGGACGAGTGGAGGAGAGGCTTAAAAGCATTAAGGGCAGATACAGTTAGTAAATTGAAGAAGGCACTTCCAGACCTAGAAAAAGAGGTACCATTATTGAAGTGATACACTTTTTCATTATTCATGTAGAAAGTAGTTTTTGGCCATCGTACTTTATTTATGGTGGAGTTATTTTCAGTTGCTAACATTTTTAATTTGACATCTGCTGTAAAGGTCAGGAGGCCGTCAAACTTTGCAGATTTCTATTCATATGCTTTCCAATATTGTTTAACAGGTAAGCTTTAACTTATTTTCTGTTCATTGATTTCAACTTTGGAGTTTTTTTCACAATTCAATTAATTCCAAGATTACATTCATCTGATTTCAACCTTTTATTTTATTTTCCCTATATCTTGTAGTTTGAAGTATGATCAGATTGGTTAGAAAATCTCTAACCAACTCTAATATACTCTTTTGTAACTTGGATTGCTCAATAGAGAGTTATCATTTCTTCCCCTAAACTACTATTCATTATATGTCCAATATCTGATTTGTCAAATTTTGGCAGAGGAGAAACAGAAAAGCATTGATATAGAGAGCATTTGTGAGTTACTTACACTTGTTCTGGGTTCAACATTTCCGCCCCAAGTCAACTCATTTGTGGAATATTTGAAGGTGAGTAATGGCTTTAACACAATTGGTTATGACATGAATTTTAAATGTTTACTATTTATGGCAGACTCAAAATGATTACAAGGTCATAAACATGGATCAATGGATGGGATTTTTCCGCTTTTGCAACGAGGTAGCCACTTACATGGTAGTTAATTAGAGGAAGATATTTGTTAGCCTTTTTCACTCAAAAGTATTCAGCATTGTTTGCTTTCTTTGGATCCTTTTTTCTTAAATTTTCTGCATATTCCAATCTATTCACAGATAAGCTATCCAACCCTTCATGACTATGATCCTGAACTTGCCTGGCCCTTGATCCTGGACAATTTCGTTGAATGGGTGCGAGAAAAGGAAAAATAATCTGATAAGCCACATGATTCTCTGTAACTGCAATCATAGATACGTGTGTTCAAGAATGTGGTGTTTGTGATTTTTGAGGTTTATGTTCTAACTGATGCAAATTGGTTTGTGGGCACTTGGCAGCTCTTGGCAACAGCTAAATCAGACAGACAAAAAAGTCATGCCTTGTGGCTCCTTTATTGTACTTACAATGTCTCTTATTTTTGGCATTTTAAACACAAACATTATCACTTGTTTTTAAATTTTTCATCATATGCTATATAGGCGCAGTTGAGGTTAGATACAAGCTTTACATATATTCTCATCACTCCGAATCTCAAAACCAATACCATTTATATCACTTATTCACTACACCATTTTTATTTTCTTTTATATTATTGCCCCTTATTCTATTTACACGATTCTGGTTAGATTTTGGATAATAATTTCTTTTCAATCAAAATATACAAGACACTGAAAGTGAACTTTAAATATATCATACACATATGTATTGTGTTCTATATAGTATTTTTTTAATTACAAATGCATTAAGCAACTTAACCATAAGTTTCGTAAACAAAAATGTAAGTTATGTTTGAGTTTATGAAGTTTCTATTTTAAAATAATGGAATGAAACAATTTAATTACCAGATTAATAGGCTAGGTTATACTTTAATTCCTTTTATTTTTCTGTAAAAAAGATTAGAGTTGGTGAAAAAGAGTAAGAAAAGAAAACATAACGAATATTTGATGAGTAATTATCTTTTTTAAGAATTGGTGAAAAAGAGTAAGAAAAGAAAATATAACGAATAGTGTAATTTGAAATAATTTTTCAAAATTGAACCTTATAATTACTTTTCCCGACAGTTAAATTAATTTGAAATTCATTTAATGACATAAATGCCATCGAATTGTATATATGATTCAAAACAGTAAGTCATGATATTTTAATAACCATGACAGGTGTAACCCACATTCTATCTTCAACTTCTACCGTTTTGGTGAGATTGATTTCTTAAAATTGATAACTAATTTAAATGAAAAAGTAATTATGTATATTCTTTAATTGAAAATTAACAATTGACATGCATTTCGGTTAGCTATATGTCCAACCTTGAGTTGAGAAGATGAGTTACAACATTGTTTATTTCATGTTTAAATTTAGTGACATCATTAATATTCAAATTATGGATTCTTTAATTAAGGATATAAACTGTTACAAGTATATAATGTTTCGTTGCTTTCGCTTAAACCTGTTCAACTATTGTTACGAAATCTCTATTAAAAAGCACTTATAAATTTTACGTACAACAATACAGAACCCGTTGTTACTTCATTTGATTTGAAGGTTGGTTTTGTAAGAGAAATTTACTTAGATAACATTATTTTAACGTCCTCAACCATGTTGTTCTTAGCCAGGAAAAATTGTTGGGAGAGAAAAAGAAAAAAAGGAAAAAGTAAATGAAAACCTAAGTGTTTCATTGAGTCCATTATTGGTTTGGTGGTCAAAAGTTGGTGTTCTAACATGCAGCTTTGTTGACTCTAATAGCTGCTTTGGAGGAAAAAGTGGAAAGTCCAAATAGCAAAAGTCATGACCCTAAAAAAAGAAAATGAAGAATAGGGACACAGATTGACAGAAAATGACACCACCAAAGTTCTTCTGTAGTTCATGTCTCACCATCTCACTGCTTCTGCATTGCCAATTACATTATTATGTGGTTTATGCAACAGAAGATGATGAATCATGGTGCTTGTAATTTGTCATTAGTTCATCATCATTTAAGAACAAGAAGAAGATAATGTCTGCTTCTATACACACTCAATGTGTTGCTTCCACTGACTTAAAAAGACTTCAAAAAATTGCATTACTTTAGGAGAACACTAGCACATTTTATCATTTGAAAAAGCATGTATATATGTGTATGACATGCACATACTCCAACAAGGAATAATAATACCTGCCCTTTTTCTTTACCAAAGTTTTTCAATCTTCTTAGTTCACCCCAAATCATCATAACATAATAAAACTAATTTTATTCTAAAAAAATCATGAATTTTGCTTTTGTGTTATACAAAAAAAAATAAAAATACCTTATTTTAATTTTGACTTATGATTTGAATCTCGACATAAATTTTCCTCAGTAATCTATCAAGTAAACAAGTTATTAAAAACCATAATTTTTTTTTAACATGTTTAATTGATCCAACTATGATGGAATTATATTGATAAAACGAATGAAGTGGTTTAATATGATATGGATTTCATATTAAGATAATAAGTCAATTAAATTAGTATTTGATTGGTTAAATTCATGTTAAAACAAGTCAAGTTTCTGGCAAAGCAATAATACAACGTGGGACTGTTTGTTATGTTAAAGCTTGACAGGGTAAAACTTGTCGGTATAGAAAGGCATGATTATATTTGAATACTATACTATCTATAAATTATTTGGAGTGACAGACACTGTATAACATGATATTATCTTGCATGTTGTATAATAGTAAACAGTGTAAATGATTAAATTCATAAGGACTTGTCAATTTAATAATTGATGTTTAAAAGTGAAAAATGTGTTTCAATTTAAATTCATTATAAAACCAAATTTTTAAATTTAACTTTTTGTATATATATAATAGTTGATGATATTTTATAAGGACTACTCTCTAATTGATTGATGATTATTTTGATTCATTTATCCAAATTTGTTGTGTTTATGAAAGAACTATTTTGTTGAACTTAAAAGTTTGAAAATCCTTGACAGATTTTTAAAATCGTATGTTACTTATGAAAATATAAATTTTGTATAGTATTAATTTGATTATAAAACTATTCAACTAACGAGAGAGTGATTATTCGTATTTGTTAGTTAAATTCATTACACTAATAATAAAAATTTATAATATTTTAAATGAATCTTTAATCCAAACCAAACAATTAATTAATATGTATACAATGTGAAAAACTTATTTTAAGTTTTTACGATATTTAAAAGAAAATGCTAAAAGTTTATTTAAATTTTAAATGGTCAACTTGATAAAAGAAAAATATGCAAAGTTAAACTAACCAAATTAAAAATAGTTCAATTCAAGTTAAATCAACATCTATAATAACAAATGTTTGGAAGAATTAAATTAAAAAAAAATGTAATTATATATATATATATATATATATATATATATATATATATATATATATATATATATAAACAAAATTAGATAATAACTTTTTTTTCGAAATCTAAAATTGGAAAAGGTATATTTTTCATTATTGGTGGATTATCCACCTAAATTAGAATAAAAAATTACTTAATAAACAATATTACTCTTATCAATTGTTTTTCCTATAAGGTGGGTCCTCTCTTTAGTTTCAAAAGAAAAAAGAAGCATTAAAGAAAAAAATAATAAAGCAGATTTTGAATCCGGGATTCCTGGCCGGTATTTTTATAATGTTATTGGATGTAAAGAATGAAGAAAAACAATTTTAAACTCAGAATCAAATCTGTTGCTTTTCTTCTTCGATAGAGCAACTTCTCTGTAATTGGGCAAAGAGAAAATCAAAAAGAGAAAAAGAAAAAGAAAAAGAAGATTTTGGACATTCATGAAGATCATGAAGATGACCCAACAATCAACGGCGAAGGTGGAGGGAGGGGTCGGCGGGTTCTACTCCTTCCCCTGCGCCCTCTCGCAGGGGATGGTGTTGAATTTCCTGCGCCATTCTTCTTTCCCTCACTCGCCAATGCTTCCTTCTCTCCCTCACATTGCTTCTCTTCCATCTTGTGATGCCTAACTTTTGTTGAGTTCAATGTCACAGGAAGAACACAATTGCATAAAAATCCTACGACACATCGAAAAATTGAAGTCAATAATAAATATATTTAAAATTTACTGGGAATTTTCGTCTATGCTATGTAACCAATTCATACATCACTCAATATTTTTATGGCAGATACGACAACCCTCTTGCCATTTTCAAATTTTGAAATTTACGCAAGCAAACAATAACACCTGAGATGAAAACGACAGGTAATGGATTAATAGACACTACCTAAAAGTTTTTTTATTGAAAAAAAAAAAAACAAAAAAGCATGTTCTGTTGGGTTAACGTCGTTGTTGTGGTTGTTGTCGATAGTAGTAATGAAGAGTGAACAGTGAATAGTGAGTTACCACTTACCGATTCGGGCAAGACGATTGACCCAACTCGGGATGGGATTTCCGGTGAGTCTCAGACAAGCGGCGTTGCAGAAATGGTTGCAATTCTTAGTGATGAGATTGTAAGCATTTCCTCTGTATTCGGCGGCGAGTTCTTCCATAACCGCCTTCACCTCGCCGGGTCCCATGTCGGTTTTTCCGATCAGAATCGTTTTTCTGAAAGTGAAACCTTCGCACCTCTTCGGTTCCCCCTCGAATATCCCCGTCGACGGATACTCGTGCGCCCCGAACGCGAATTCGACACCGTGAACTGTACCAGAGCAACGCAATATGAAAAATTCAATTTTTGTGAGAATTAAGGGGAAAGAGAGCGACCCCGAAACTTTTTTTGGTTGCGGATCGTAGATCTGAGGTGGGTTCTTGCGGAGATTCAAAAGGGGTGGAGAGTGAGTGAGAGAGAGAAAAAAAAAAGACGAACCTTGCACGCCGGAATGGTACACTCCGAGGCCGAACCAGTAAGCGTAACCGTTCATTGGAGTCAGATCGTAGACGTTGAGGTACACCGGGACCGATCCCGAAGCGACGCCGTTTTTGGAGCTCTTCCTGCACAGCATTCTGCGGCGTCGTTTTGATTGCAAAACGCCAACTACTTCATCGCCGTTTTTGAGAAGAAGCAGAGTTCAATACGAAATGAAGGTGGAGGCTTTTCTGCAAAGTTGTTTGCTTTTCCCAATTGGGTATGAGAAAGATGAGGAGAAAGAAGAAGGGAATGAGAAGGGTGTGGTTGTGTTGGCTAATGGGTTCCACCGGCGGTGGGTGGTGGTGGTGGTGGCGGTGCGTGCGTGTGAATTGGGAGCATATATAGTGTGTTACATACGCATGTAAATGTATTTATAAATCAACCTTTTGGAAGTGAAGGGGTTGTGACTTGGAGTGAAATTACGGTTGTGCCTGAGGCATGAGCTGGTGGTCTTGGGTGCAGGATCTGATTGTGTCTTGAAAATAATTTCTTAGGACAAAGAAAGTAACGTTTGCTCATAATTATGGCGTATGGGTGAGTGGTTCCATGTTATGTAATGTGTATTGTATAATGTATTATGAAGTGTGATTAGTGGAGTTTTGATCTTAAAGTAAAGAAAAGGGGAGAGTGATGATGGGTTTCGGGGAAAGGGGAGTGGGGTATGGACCTATGATAATGGATTCAATTAACAACTTTTTTTTGGATTAAAGAATATAATTTTTTGGATTAAAGAATATAATTAGGTAAACAACATAGAAAAGACACTGACTTAGTGACTTTGACCCTGGAAAGTGGTAGATAATTAGGGTTCTCTTTGTTTTAGTTTTTTGGTTTATGGGTGATAACAATTTTGCTTTAACTTGGTCCTCAAGTGGGTGTGGTGAATAATAGCACTTGCAAATTCTAATCTCATGTGATTGAGATTCGTGACATTGATTTTTAAACAGGAATTGATATATTCCACAACCAGGTTTTTGGTGGTACAAGGAGGAAAGTAATTCCTTAACCGGATTTGAGAGCATGCATGGAATTGACCTAGTTCTAATAAAATAACCAGAAGGCTTTTCAGGTAGAATTTAGGGACTGAATTGGATAAGAATGAGTAGCTCAGAAAATTTGAACTAGGGACAATTGATTTTGGAGTTGTTATTCTCCTGGTGTATTATAATAATGGTGAAATTGTTATTTAACTATTTTTTTCAACATGAATTTTGAGTAAATGATATATGGAATAATAATGAAAATTGTAGGTTAGGTTTAATAATAATAAAAACAAAGTTTTAGGTTAGGTTTTGTGGATTTAGAGTATATTTTATTAAAAGTGGTCTCTCACAAGTACTTTAGTTTTACACATTAAATAAAAATTAAAAAGTTGAATTTAACATATAAAAAATAAGTTGAAAATGAATAAGCATTAATATTTTATGTGGATTTACTCATATTTTATTATTGTTTGATCTGGCTGGTATTTCCTTCATAAATTTTCTCAATATGTAATATTAGAATTGATAGTTCTTAGGATTGACCCACTCAAACTTTTTTTCAAATTTGTATGTAATATATA
>Ga0209489_108101_pt1 | contig 14785 bp, 5 predicted proteins | sample SiratrowhiteBW_FD_187527 | JGI IMG/M metagenome (GOLD analysis project Ga0209489, IMG submission 187527) | Root nodule microbial communities of legume samples collected from California, USA - Siratro white BW (SPAdes) (version 2) | ecosystem: Host-associated > Plants > Roots > Nodule | place: USA... | reverse complement strand
AGCAACTCTAGAAGGCAATGTTGTTACTGGAACCAACCCGTCTCTTATTTCTTCATCTTCTTGCTTTTTCTTGTTTTTATTCTTACTTCTTCTTCTTCTTATTCTTATTTTTTCTTGTTCTTGCTTCTTCGGGTTTTTTTTTTTTTTTTTTTTTTTTTTTTTTTTTTTTTTTTTTTTTTTTTGTTTTATCTTTCTTGCTTCTTAACAAGAAGAAAAGAACATAATAACAAAAAAAAAACAAGAACAAGAATAAATATAAAATTATAAACAAAAACTTAAATATAATTTTATTCCCTTAAATTTGATCTAAATTTGTTTCTTATTTATTGAATTCAAAATTAATTATTTATTCCTATAATTCTAGAAAAAATATTTGTATTTATTTATCTAAATATTTTCTGCTATAACGTTATCAAAATTAACCCTTCAAAGAAAATAAATATATGATTAAATAATTATAAGAATAAAAATCAAAATATGAAATACTTGTAAGTATTAATCAAATCATATAAATGAGAAATGAAAAATTGAGGCAAAGATTATAAAAAAATCAATTTTCATATTATAGGAGTAAGTATTAAACATAAAAAAAATTACTGGAAATAGACAAGATTAAAAATACATTTAAAAAATTAAGATCTTATAAAATAATTTTAGAATAGAAGCGTTATAGTAAAATAACACTTAAATATTTTATTATATAAAAATAAAAAGTTTATATAACAGAAAATTCAGTTATTCAGTTTTATTTTATTATAAATATTATCTCTATGGAATTTTTTTTATAAGTGAGGATCGTTTGTGAGTGAGGTATTAACATTTGAAGAATGTTTCTGCTCGAGAAGGAATGTACTAATGTGAAAGAGAAACTCTCACTTGAAAGGAAGATTGTTAGGTATTCAAGTGTGAGTCTAAGTCTCACATTGAATATAAACAAAAAAATTGAACATTATATGAGAAAGAAGACCTACAAACCTAATGTCTTAAGGTTTCGAGTTGAAGGTGATGTCATTCTCTTATGTGGGTCTGACTCTTGTGTCATTCTTGTTTAATATCCCCGATTCTCTCTTTCTTAGAGTCAAAATTAAGTATCATGTTTGGATTATAGGATTTAAAGCTCTTTTTAAGTGACCAAGCTTCTATTCAGATAAGGGAAGTTATTTTAGTTAGAAGTTTGTTTTATTTTGAAATGAAACGCTAAGTTAGAAGACCTGTGGGGGTGATGTAGCCACCATGTTCCACAAATTTCTTGAAGGTTTTTGTCATGTATTGAATTGAAATTGTGTGATTGATGATGGTAGTATAAATATTTTAGATTTTAATGATTTAGTGATTTACATGTTGATATTGAAAAAAATTCTTGGACGTGACTGAATTGTTTGAAATGAAATCAATAATGAAAGTTGGTTGCTTGAATTTGAAATTAAAATAATTCAAAATAATTAAATAAAATTAAAAATTATCATGAAACTAAAAAAATAATGTTTAATCTAAAAGAATTTTGGTGTCAAATTTTTCTACATGACATATACTTTTAAAAAAGATTATGAAAAATTTCTTTGGGTTATGAATAAAAAACTTAGAAGAAATTTATTGAGAAAAAAATGTGATAAATATTTCTTCTAGACATATAGTTCTTATTGGTAATTTAGAACTTATGTTGTAATATGATAGACTTCTCGTATTTAGATAATGTTGGCGTATTCAAACTAGTTAACACGTATAAAATTCTTTTGACGATCAAGGCAATTGTTTACTGTTTGAACAAGTGTTAAAGGAATAATAGTCTTACTTTTAAGAGGGACTTTTATATTCATAGTAATGATAATGGACTTTCCTATTATGGGTTCGTGCAGGGTACTCTTTACGGAGACCCATAATTATTAGTGTCCTTAAGTAAGATAACTTATATTAATTTATGTTTTTCTATTTAATTATGAATATGTATCTACATCATACACTTGGTCTAGCCTAAGAAAAGAGGCTGGTTATGATAACGTTTTTTGTCGCACTTCTCAAAATGTTTCAAAGCTGACTTCTACTTATAGGAATTTATATACATATGATACACATATTGTTTATGAATTTTTAAACTTCAGAAAAATTGAATTTTTTTATAATTTTTAAATATTGTTCACAATTTTTTTGTGTGAAAAATATCATTTTTTTTCTTATAGTGTCATGTAAGGGAAGATACAAATTTAAAATTTTAATATCCATATATATTGTAACACCTCAATTTAACACTAAGCTACACTAACAAGTGATTTAAACATACATATATACATAAATATATTAAAATCTATACATCCCTCTTTTTAGGGATTTTAAAACAAAATCTATTTACATATAAACATAATGAAGAGTTTTTTAAAATATTTAAAAAAAATCTATAGTAGACTCAATCAAAAGCGTCCTCGATTGGTTCATCACATTACCCATTCTCAAGTATAACACAATCATCATAAATAGAAAACTAATCCACAAACACGAGTAAAAAAGGATAAGCTATGAATTAAAAGATTTGTCATATAATCTTTGATCCCATATATAATAAATATTTAACACATATCAATCTATTCATATAATCTCTCATCCAACTCATAATGTCTTAACTCATGACATCAAACAATAAACAAACTTAACTCTATTTCTAGAATACTCGTGTATTATATAGACCCCAAGATATGCACTTGTCATATAACTTCAAACTTTGTGAATCCACAATCTTGTATGACAAAGTTAGTCACCCCTATATTTTAAGTTACACTCATCCAATTCAGACCTCTTTTGACTCTCACTACCTACCTAGTAATGTTTATTTATTTAATTCCTATTACTAGTAATTACTAGTAGACTTAGGATATAAATCACTGTTGAACATATCCTTAGACAATACACGTTCAAATCAACCTAGGCACAGATATTATTTTCCCTGAAAATATTATGCCTCGATCATGACCAACTCAATCATCTCTTTAACATATCATATCCTACCACTATATCACACACAACATTCACTATCCACATGTAGTTCATATCAAACTTATTTAATGCATAGACTTTCATAAGCAAATTGTATAATTGCTTCAATACCATCTAATTCACAGGCCATATTAAACTCACCTCTATCAAAATCAATTTATAAATATTGCACTACTAATTCAAGTATTATTCTCCTACTCAATTCAATTCAATTAATCACACAAATCAAACAATCAAACTCATTCATTAGTCAAAGACCAATTTAGATATGCAAAAATAAATAAATAAATAAAAGAATTTAGCACTAATGATCAAAGATTTATACATTCAAGTATTTTATCCCAGGGTTATATTTAAAGATAGCTAACTAATATAAAACATGAAATTAACTTCTCTTACCTGTCTTAAAATAGAGAACTTTCCAAAATAGTTCCAAAGCCTACAAATCACAGAGGATCTCCTAACCTGCACCACAGAGCTTTGATCAAAGATCAGACTACACCACTAAGATCAAGAACTAATAGAGACCCCTACTGATGCCTTAAATGTCATATGTAAGCAACTTTTCTAAAGTACCTAACAACACTTGAAGATTGACTTAAAGAAATATGAGCAAAAAATGAACTTACTCTGATCAGACACTCTTGCTTTACTTGATGTTAAGAGCTTAGGGGTAACCTTCGATTGTCAGTCTGATGAGAAATGGGGTTAGAAATTTAAAAAGAAGGGAGAGAAACTAAAAAGAACTATTCGTAGAAAGACTATGATTTTGTGAAAATAAAACTTGAATATCAATTTTTTCTATAAATAGGAATTTTTCATTTAATATTAAAATATTCACTACAAAATAATCTTAAATTATCTACGAAAATTACATACAACTGAAAATCTGTATGTAAAATTTGAGTTACATACTAAAATTTACATACGGATTTGTATCCATATGTAAAATCAACATTACATACGAATTTTTACATATGGATTTGCATCCAGGATATTACATACAGATTTGCATCCAGGATATTACATACGGATTTAATCCATATGTAAATTCGTATGTAATATATCCATTTTAAAAATCAGCATTACATACGGATTTGCATCCGGTGTATTACATACGGATTTAATCCATATGTAAATTTGTATGTAATATAACCCATATTAAAAATCAGCATTACATACGAATTTGTATTCAAAGTATTACATACATATTTAATCCATATGTAAGTTTGTATGTAATATAATCCATATTAAAAATTAACATTACATACGAATTTGTATCCAGAGTATTATATACGGATTTAATCCATATATAAATTTGTATATAAATATTTACATTATTATTATTAATTATTATTATTATTATTATTGTTAATATATTATTATTATAATAATATTATTAATATTAATATTATTATTATTATTAACATTAATAACGTTATTATTAATATTATTTTTATTATTATTAATATTTTAATATTATTATTATATTATTATTATTAACATTATTATAAATATTATTATTATTAATATTAATAATGTTAGTATTAATATTATTCATAGTATTAATAATTTTATTAATACTATTATTATTAATATAATAAAATTATTTTTGTCATAAATATTATTAATTATTATTATCATAATATAATAAAACTAACTAAAACAGTGGTAAAAATAATCTTAGAAAATAGATATAATAATTATTATTATATATGGATTTTTAGTTATTACATACGGATTTTGTTGGATATAATGTGATTTAAGTATTCACTTTTACCATTTTTACTAACATTTTTCAGAATGTTACATCTATTCTGTCAAATTTATCGAGCTTAGATAAACTTACGAGGTAACTTGTCCCAAACTTTTTTACATTTTTAATTCATATAGGTATTTTAAATAAATTATACAATAACTTTTAATTATATGTTATTCAAACAATACGTAAAAAAAAATTTAAAAAAGTTAAATATAAAAATTTAAGAATTATATTATATTTTTTAAAACTTACACTTATAAAAAAATATTTAATTATTTTTCAATTTAACTAATAAAATGTTTAATATATATTTATACAACTATGAAAAGATATAATAACAAAATCTCAAAGGTGTGTGTGATGTAAGAAAAATATATCAAATGCGTAATTGGTAACTTGTTAAAAACGGATATTGGTCGTCAAATTTGAAATAAGTTGGTATTGATATACGTGAGTTTAAAATTGTTTACGATGTTTAATAAAACCTGCCTTGATTTTATATTTATATTGTCAAACACCGTATGAAATATTTGTTTTTATTTAAAATATTATTTATATAACAACTATGAAGAGAATATTCACAAAAAAATATTAAAATATTTTAAATTTAAAAATAAGTATATGTCAGGAAAAATATACTTAATAAAAACAATAGCATCTCTTATTATTTTTGGGGTCCTAATCTCAACCACTTTTTCAGCAATCACACCAACACACATAAATGTGTTTTACATTTAACATTGGTCATCTTGCATTATTTCTCTCTTGCTACTATTATTCTGATGTTGTGCCCACAATCTCCAATGAATGCTTATTATAAAATTACATGTTGTTGAAACCCTAATCCTTCCCCCTAGAGAGTCCTACCTAGTTGATTAAAATGGCCAACCCTTTGATGTTTGTTTAACTTCATTGAGACTAAAGTAGTAAAGCCTCCTTTTAGGTATAGTTTTAGGTGAGAACTCCAACATTAGAAAAGAGGAAAAGAATGTTTAGTGAAGTAGGGACAAGGGTAATTGTTTATAGTATACATCACTTGCCATGCATCTAGGCATTAATCTAGTGAACTTCAATAAAGCTATTTATAATATTTTATATTGTTTTTGTCATGATAGAATAAATATATATTTTTAAATACTTTCGTTTTACAAGCAAGTACATAGTAAAAATGATGGTCAAAGGATGAATTTACATGAATTCAGCTTTATAATTGGATGTAAAACTGAACTTTACAGTCAGTAAAAACAAAGCACTGCCAATTAGGTATTATTATAATTCATAAACATTTTATTTAATGGAATATTTCATCATTCAACTATAATTATTTCATGAACTTTCTCATCCAAATTTTTTCACTATTTTACCATCACTTTTCAACTTTTACACATTTATTCACATATTAAATGTCTAATACATACTATTAAATTATCTAGGCATATAAAAATTCTTATTAGTTATTTTTATAAAAAAAACATTTTAATATTAAATAAGAGAGTTGCTAATCAATTTTAAGAAATTTATATTTATGAAACTTGTATTAAGAGGCATTTTTATTAATAAATAATTTATATAACCTACTCCCGTTAGATGCTCTTATGTCAAGAAACTATTTTAACATACTTAAATACTGACATTCTAAAAAAATTATAACAAAATAATAGCATTTTATTTATTCTTTTTAACATTCTGTGTGGCAGATGAGCATATCATAACGCATTTAAACAAAAATTGCAATATAATGATAAAATATGTAAAGAAAATTGAATGTTAAAATATAGTATTAAACTTAAATATTCATTAACCAATCCATCAAAACATATTCAAGTTGATAGATTTGTACCTAAAGCCAAAATAATAAAAACGACAACACATTATTAAATAGAATTTAAATATGTTTACTCTTGTCGTGTTTATAAATTATTATTTTGTTGTGGACAATCATACTTTAAAGTACAGTACACGGCAGCATTTTCCTAGATCACCATAAAGAAAGATAACGTTTTTCTTTTTCAACTTTTTGTGGTATGACTTTGTTTAATTAACCCTTGTTATTCACAAAATTCAAAGTTTCCTTTTATTCAAAGGTGAAAAGTCTTAAAAGTAAGCATTGAATTGCATTGTCATTGTCATTCATGCTATCTACAAAGTAAAATTATAAAAATAAACTATGCAGAATTCCAAATTAAGAAGATCTTGTAAAGGACAATAAAAACAAGGCTATTATATACCAGGAGTGAGTTTAAACTCTCATCCGATTTCTTATAGTTTGAGTTAGGTTAAATTGAGAAAAAAATAAATTCTTTTAATATATATAAATTCTGAATTTTTTTTTTTGTTCAACTAAACAATATTTTTATATTCTAATAAATAGATAAGTCAAATTAGATGAATTGGAAAGTAAAATATATTTAAATTGAGTTATAAAATTTTCAACTCATTGTAAAATAAGTTAAGTTGAATTGATCAACTTTTAACTCCACCTATGACAAATGAATCCTTATAAGGTAGGGTTTTTCACTTTCAACAACTCCTTTCTCTTTATATGTGACCAAAACATGTTCCCATATTTGAAAGTAAAAAAGCTTATGCAAAGAAAACATGGTTTGTTGAAGTTGAGTTGAAACTTTCCCTTGTTAAGTTTTTCAATTTGTTGTTTTCTTTTCTTTTTTCAACGCACCAAAATGCACGCCATGATTGTTTATGTCATATTTGTTGCTGTAGAATGACATTGATTCATCGTCAACCGTGCGTCACGCATGTTGCCAACAATGGTTTTATTGATTTTGGGTCTCAATTTTCTTTCTGATTTTCGATAACTCCATCTCAACCTCATGTTAATGGTGATGTGATGATGTAACTTGCTACATTTTAAGTCTAAAATTGTGGCTCTTCTTCTCTTAGTCAAACATCAAGACAAAAGACTCTTAATTGTGAAAAGGACTCACAAATTTTGAAAGCTCATTCTAGATAATATTTGTGATAATGTTAAAAATAGAGTTTACTATTTTTTTTTTCATATTTATAACATGTATAAGTTTAGTTATAAATTCTATTTTTAACATCAACTTATGAAGAGATGGTAGATTAAAAACACACTTTAAAAAATTATATATAGTTACTTGTCAAATTTCTTGATGTGTGACAAGTCATTGGATTATCAATAGTTAATAATCACAACAACAAAAAATGTGTTTAGAAAAATTAGAAACTTTTATTGATCAAAATTTATATTAAGGATTAAAAACATAAATTTGAAAATGTTCAGAAAGATCATAACTATGTTTGCAATGAGTAACCATCATATAGGTATATAATACTCTCATACCAACATGAAATTCTGCTGTAAAGTCTAATCTTTCTGCTGGATTCACATGGACTTGGTGCATTTGACATATCAAGAAATATTCTATTTTGACAAAGCTGGTTCCATCAATATCAGAAGACACACCATGCTGAAAAAGAAAACTATATGAATTATAAGTTTGCAGATTTGAAGAGACTGCAGCAGTAGAAATTAATGGAGTCATTTAATCATGACATCGATAATTTAAGAGTGGCATGATCTAGAAGAACGATCATTTATGCTAGTAAATTGACTTGTTGATTTGAGAACCTGGTATTTGATATTCGTATGAATTACAATATCTTGTTAGTTATATAAAATTGAATATATTTTATGTAAAATATATTTTTTATTTAAATAATTTTTATTCTAATACATCTAATTATTCTATCTCGTTTATGAGTGAAAATAAAAAACAAATTAAATACATATTTTAAATGAGTAAACTCCTAAGAAAAAATAAGCCTATTTATTTTTTAATGTCTGTGTCCAATGTATGGTTTCTTAATAAATGCTGAGGAAAGGTAATGTTGACCTTAAGATACATAGAGACTTATGTAATCAAGACCTGAGTCAATCATAAAATGATAAATTTTGGTATCCCACCAACTTGCAACCTATAAAATCAACACAATATCTGAATTTGATTTTTTTTTATCTACAAATAACATCTTAGTAGCAAGAAAGTGATTGAATTCAGTTTTAAAAAATACTTGTATAAAAAAACTTTTTATAAAGAGTTTTAGACAGAATAAGAAAAGAAAATATTGATTCCTCTCATTACTTAGTACTATATTTAGTTTTTGAAAAATATTTCACTAATAATTACATATTATAATTATAATTATAATTATTGCTCTAAATTATTTCTGATTAAAAATTAAAGTACTCTTTTTTATTTATTTATCTAATAAATTGTATTAAACATTTTTATACCACAGTCCCTTATGTTCTGTACACTCTCATAAAATAGTAGAAAGATATCATAATCCAAGACGAATAAGATAAAAAAAAAAATGAAATACGGACTTTAATTTAACTAAAATACTTACAAAAAGATTATATTACAAGCTTTTTTGCCAAGCTTAACGTATCTTCTAGTACATATTTTGATGGTGGTACATTTATTTATTTTTTCTGTAAGGAGTTTTTTCATAAATACTAAAAAAAATATACACAAAAAACTTAAAAAGAATAATATTAAATAATATTCATGATATATCATCCATTCTTACATTTGATAAGGTATATCAATTAATCTACTATATCAACTTTAAATTATATTTCGTCTCCTCTTGGAGATCCTACATTGATTAGAGATAAAGTCTTTCAATAGTTTATAATGTAGATGTAAACTTTACTTTACAAGCTAGTTTTGTAAGGTTGAGGTAGACTTAAATTCTATTTTTGATATGGTATCAGAGCCTATCTAACATGGTTGTTGGGCCTATTATGTCACCCACTATCGGACCACCCTTAAATAATATAGTCTCACGCACGAGTTGAGTAGTATGGACATGAAAGGGTGTATTAGAGATCTCACATCGACTAAAAAAATGATCTTCCAATAATTTATAAAGTTGAATTAGACTTAATTTTCATTTCTGATGGTCTCCTACTTTAAAATATATTTATATCTAACATTTGTCAAAGTCTTCAACCAATTTTTATTTATAACTCTTAACTTTTTTCTTATCAATGTGTTAGATTTTAAAACATTTATTTAAAATTTTATTTCGTCTCCTACCTTAAAACATATTTATGAGTTGTGATATGTTAGACACCTTTAACGGTAGTTTACGTTGATTTAATAACTAAAAATAATATTATTTTATTAAAATATAATACTTTTTATTATAAAAAAACAGGTGTGAGATGGGTGTAATTTTTAAACAGTAATATTAAAATATATTTATTCTTTAATTATATCGATATATTCAGGCCAAAACTTTAAATTATATTTCGCTTCCAAACATTAAACATATTTATTCATATAATATTCATCAAAACAAAGGCTTCGACCAATTTTTTTCTATAGCCCTTAATTTTTTTGTTTATCGATGTTTTGGATTTTACACAGTAACGAAACTTTGAATTTTGGCCCAGGAGAAAAAGACCCATTAATTTGTTAGTCAACCGCACTAATTCACCTACAAAGTTTGTTTCCTAATATACTTGTACGAATCATGAGTAGAATGTCTCTATTACAACAAGAAATGAGATGTGTTTGTTTATAAGAGAAAAATATACAAATAAATAAATTCCTAAGTTTTTATGATGGTTTTTATTCATTATTTAATGTTTTTATTTGTCATAAATTTCTAATATTACGTTTGTATCTTAGTGTTTTTTAACCAAAATATACATAACATGTATCTTTGAGTTTAAGTATTGTTAATATAAATAAATAATTAATCAGAAATGAACTTTAAATATTAAAAGATAAATATTATAAAAAATTAAGGTTGGATTATTTGTTTGATCTATTATTATAATATCACACATTTATGGTCAAATATAATATCACACATTTATGGTGAAATCTCTAGTATAATCTATATATCAGGGCATTTCCTAAACCCTATTGATCAAATTTTTATCATATTTTTTTCTTATTATGAAGAACTATTTGATGGAAAGAAAATATAGGTCCGATAAAGATGTTATCTATAAAAGAAATATATAAAAAGAGGTTGTTCAAGTCAAGTTGATTAATAATGACATTATGTGATAACATAGAACAACAAAAAAGTTGCACCTTGGATGTGTTGTTTTGGAAATATTGACAAGTGAGTCTTCAAAGAGAAGTAATTAAGATTTGTGTAAATAAATGTAATTATAAATAATTGTTTAAATAAATTCTCTCTCTCTCTCTCTCTATATATATATATATATATATATTATTTGTAATTTCGACTGTCAAAATTTACTTTGTAGTGACAAGTATTGTAACAATAAAAATTGAAAATTGACAATAAAAAAAAATCAGAAATGATAATCTACAAAATTTTACAATTTCCTTTACATATTTATGTTTTAGTCTTGAGAATTTCTTATTTTATATTTTTTTTCTACACTTTCTCATTTTTTTTTCGCTCTTCACTTTTTAGATTGATTTACTTACTCTTTTATTTTAACATCTTAAAGTTTCATTATTTACTTGCTTTCCAACTTTTTTTTCGTACTTATTCGATTTTTTTTCCTTTCTTCATTTAGCAATTTTTAATTCAATTTTCTTAAAGAAATTACTTTAATCACACAATTATCTTAATCTCAAAATGATTTTATATACAAATGCAGTTTAATTATTAAAAATATTATTTATTTAAAACAATAAATGAGATTTATATTATAATAATTATAAAAGATATTTTTGGAAAATTTTATAAAAATGATGTAATTTTGTACCGATTTTATATTTAAAAAAATTATAGAAATAGATAAGTCCTGCTCACATTTTTAAAGTTGTCAAGTACAAAAATACAATTTTAATAACAATTGAAAATTTACAAATAAATTATTAAAGCAGATCATAACTTTGGTTGAAAACAAACTTTAAAGAAGTTATGTTCATTGAGCATATTTTAATTTATGTTAATATGTTTTAAAAAAAATTTCTTTAAAAATATGTGAAGTCATTAAGGGGATAACTATTTTAGTATAAGAATAATATACAAAAAGTTATGTATGATGTAATAACTCAAAAATTCTATAACATTTCTCTCATTTCACTTTAATAAAAAATATTATAGATAAACGAAATATAATTTCAAACCGTAAAATAATTAATAAACAAAAAAGAGAAAAAAAAGAAAAAACAAAAATATAATAACTTTTTTCAGCTTGAGCGAAAATTGACTCAAGATTATATTTTTTTTTTAAAGTGTTCGCTCGGATGAGAGTTGCAGATTTTTCTGCATAATTCGGTTGCGAGATTCCTCCGTTTTAAGTGAAAGTATCAAAAAATAATTTCTTAACTAAATTAACTTTTATTTACTATCCAAATATTAACATGCATTCAAGGTTCAATGTACAACATAAAGTCTCCAAATACATAAAACCTATATACAAATATATATATATATATATATATATATATGAAAAAAGAAAGACCAACCTAAAGGTATAAAGTATTTAAATACATCAAACATATATATATATATATATAAGGAGAAAAAGACCAAATTGGGTATCTACTCCTTAAAGTGCTTTAAAATCTGCATATGCGTCTCCTCATGTACATAGTTTAGTTGTCACAATTCATAACACAACAAGATAAATAAGGGTAACCTAGTAAAATAATGTTTTCATAAGGATAAGCTAGTAAAATAATGTTCTCAATATGAGAAAGTAAGAGGAAATGGAGTGAATAGATTTAAGAATTTAAATATCAACTCTTAAGTCAAATAAAAATAGGCTTATCATCCAATCACAATTTGTATACTCTATTTTAAGCCTACTAACTTCACAATGATTCATTTCTAAGCATTGTATCTTGATTTCATTTCAATCCCTAGTACTCTGATTTCATTTCAATCAAAATTATTGCATATGGACTGATCATTCAGTCATAACAATAATCATATCATTTCAATCATTATGAAGCTTATAGGTGTATATGTAACCATGATATCTTGATTTCCTTTCAACCCCCAGTACATCGGTTTCATTTCAACCAAAATGATTACATTGAAGCCTATAAATCAATAATCACACAAAGCATATCAATTCAATCATACTGAAGCATATAGATACATATGTAACCATGACACCTTGATTTCCTTTTAACTCTCTGTACACTAGTTTCATTTCAACCAAAATGATTTCATATGAGTCTACAATTCAGTAATCACACATAACATATCAATTCAATCATACTAAAACATATAGATACATATGTAACCATGATACCTTTATTTTCTTTCAACCCCAAGTACACTGGTTCCATTTCAACCAAAATGATTACATATGAATCTATAATTCAGACATCACATATATCATTTCAATTCCATCATATACAACTGTACTGTACGGTTGACCAAGACATAACCAAATATCATAACAACTTAAGAATTATAACAAATTAGCAAATCATAACATATTAACAGATCGTAACATATTAACCGAATATAACAGATTGACCCAAATACTTCAGGCCCATTACAACACTTATAAATATAAGTTCAATCACCACACATAAGGTACTTCTAAACTTTGACCTAAATCATCTGCACACTCTAACCCTAAATGACTTGAGCGTCGGAGTGCCTGCACGACCCCCTCCTGGGACAGTGGACTTTGGAGCGATTAGAGCAGCAGCAAATAGCAAACTGAGGAAGCGATTGAGGATAGACAGGAAGACTTTGTTGTTGTTGGAGCTAAATGGTCTCTTACAATAACAACAACTATATCAATCTAACTATTCACAATGTTCAGAAACAGTTATTATCTATCAAACTATTAATATCACTATTCATACTATATATAATAAACTAATTTCATAATAAGACACATCTGTAATTGAAATTGAAACTTAGAACCAAAACCCATCACAATCAAAGCTTTTAACCTAAGTTACTATTAAAATACTTAAAACTAATCCTTACCTATGACGACAATGTCCAAATCAATCATTCCAACCAGACAATGACATCAATCCAAACTCTAGGGATCTAGAACAAGTTATCCAAATAACACTAAATTTCAATATGATCTTAATTGAGTTGAGAGAAACACTTTTCTCAATTGTTCCCACTGAGATCAATGACAAAAACTTAAAAGGAAAAACAGAGAACAAATGATCGTCAGTGTAAATAGGAATTTACTCTGATTGAGATTCTAATCAGTTAGAAATGGCCCTAGGCTCCTCAACTACTGCAAGACTTCAAATTCTGAAACAGATAAAATGTGGAGAGTGAAATTGAGAGAGAAGGGAGAGAGATGAAAAGGTGTGGAGAGAGAAAGAGAAAGCTAAAGAGAGAGAGGAAAAAAAAACTATAGGGGCTACAATGGCTATGACAGTTAGGTATTCAAGTTTGAGTCTAAGTCTTCCATTAAGTAAAAATGAGAAAGTTGAGCAATATATAAAAAAAAAAAAATCACAAATATATTGTCTTAAGGTTTTTGATTGAATGTAATGTTAATTTCTTGTGTGGATCTAACTCATGTCTCCTTGTTGTGAGATAGATGATTTTTGTATATTATTTTTACACTAAAGTCATCATACCCTTTAATAACTCAGCTCAATTTTTTATGATAATTTTTTGTTTAAAAACAAAAACCAATTTTGTAAAAATGATGAATAATTTATAAATTGTTTGAGAAATTTAAAAAATTATTTATTATAATGTATAAGAAGTAAGAAAATAGTGAGTAGTAGTATGAAAAAAAATAAATTCACAAAAAAAAATTGTGATAAATTATGTAATAATTATGTTCAATTATTTATCAATTTTTATAATAAAATGTTTGATTTATGTAAATAATTATTTAAAAAAGATACATTATTTCTATAAAAATAGAAAATAAATTTATGTAAATATTTGTTTAATAATTTGATTGGTTTTTGTAAAAAATTTAATTGTTAATGTTTTTTATTACATTTCTATAAATAAAGCTGCAAATAAAATGAGTTAATAATAACAAATTAGCTGTAATGATACACTGCACTCTTTATATATATATATATATATATA
>Ga0209489_108100_pt1 | contig 14785 bp, 10 predicted proteins | sample SiratrowhiteBW_FD_187527 | JGI IMG/M metagenome (GOLD analysis project Ga0209489, IMG submission 187527) | Root nodule microbial communities of legume samples collected from California, USA - Siratro white BW (SPAdes) (version 2) | ecosystem: Host-associated > Plants > Roots > Nodule | place... | reverse complement strand
GTATTAATTTGCAGTTGATCTAAATCTTTAAAGCTCTTGCATAATTCTTTAAACTACTTACTGCTTACTGCTTTCCAGAAAACTGCTTAACAGTACACTGTCTGTTCCTGAATTTTAATCTGTTTTTTCAGTACACTGGTTTTCCAGATTTCATATTTGTCTGCAGTGCACTGATTTTGTTTGATTGATTTTCATATTTGTAAATTGTTTGAACCTTTGCAGATTGCATTCTAAGTTTCTTTAAAGATTTTGTATTCTCACATTGAAAAGCAAATTTGCAAAAAGATTTTAAAAGGGTTCAATTCACCCCCCCTCTTGAACTTAGGCCAAACACTTATTTTAACAGGCCACCATGCAAAAATCTGATAAAAGAGGATTGATAATCAACAATATGAGCTCCTAATTGCTTTAGCCAGGTCGTGCCTATCACCAAATCACCGCCTGCAACATTTACAACATAGACTTCAAGAATTTGTACCTTGTAACCCTAGATCATCACTTCAAGGGAAGGAATATATTGTTCTGCTGTTATTAATTCAAAATTTCCAACCATGATACAAAATCCCAAGGTCGGTTGCATTGGAAGATTTAGAAAGTTAGCAATTTTGGGTTGGATGAAACTATCGGAATTGTCCCCATCTATAAGAGCTTGAATTTCCATGCCTTGAATTTGCACTCGAATGCAAATTGTGGCTAGTCCCGTGGTACCATACATTGCATTATAAGATAAGTGGTGTTCAAGCACTTGGTGCTCTAGCTGGGAAAAAGCATTCCCGTCTCCTTGACTGTGGTCAATGGTTGTTTCATTTTCTTGGGACAAAACTCTCCTCTGTTTCCAGTTGATACAACATATATTGTCGGTTGGGACACTTGTGTGTTGGTGAAATTATCATTATACAAAAAACAGAGACCTAATTCACGTCGGTGTTGTTGTTCAGTTGGAGTCAAACGTTTGACGGGTTGTTTAGTGTTGATGGCTAGTTGGTGAGGTATAGGTAAAAGAGGTGGTAACCCATTATTAGGTGGTGGCCTTGTGAGTACGGGAGGTTTTTGTGTATTGTGGTTAGGGTGGTAACGGTTTGGACCAAAAGTGGCTTTGTTGACAGGACTGAATTTATCTTCATATAGCCTCGCTAAACTGATTGCCCACATCAACGAAGAAGGGCATTGAGCCTTCACCTCTTGCTTCAAATCGGAACGTAAGCTGCTTATAAAGTAGTCGCGAAGAGCATCATGAGGCTCTATGTGTGATTGGCCAAAGAAATGAACTCCGAATAATACTCTTGGATTGTGCCCTGTTTGATGCAACTTGAATAATAATTCGCAAGGGGATTCATACAAGGAGGGACCAAACTCAATCTCAACCGCGCGCTTCAACTGAATCCAAGATTGAAAAGGTGCCATCCTTTGTGACATTTGGAACCACGGTATCGCTACCCCTTGCATATGAAATGTAACAATGCTGATTTGCTCCTCCAGTGGAATGCTGCATAAATCAAAATATTGATCCATGGCAAAAATCCACCCTAAAGCATCAATACCATCAAACTTGGGAATATCAAAGTTCATTCTGCGACCCATGACTAATGGTCGAGAAACATTTGAGTTTGTTGTGCTTGAGCTCACACCATGAAGTTGCTCATGAGACCTATGTTGGTGGTTGTCTTGGTTATTCAAAAGTTGTGTGAGGGTGGTTTGAATGGCATCAATCTTTCTATTGGTGATTTCTACGATGCGTGCCTAATCTGTGCACTGTGTTTCCTTAACTTCTTCAAATAAATTAAATAACTTCTTAATTTTAGCCTCCATTACTTTCAAGCGAGTATTATCAGCAACAACTATGGTCAATGAAAGCATCAAATATAGTGAATCGAACTAAATGTTGCTGAGATTAATTATAAAAACACAATGAAATAGTGACCAGTGTCCAAGAGTTCAGTAATTCAAAACAAATTATAGAATTAAAATAGTAACAGAAGTCGTTAACACAATCAATCTATTAAAGAAATAAATCTTTAAGTAGTTATGGAATTCATCAATTTCCAATTCTTTCATAACCTCGACAAAAATAAGGATAAGGAGTAAGCAGAGAAAGACAATGCAAAGAATAACAGAACTTCATATGAATGTCAAGGGAAGAGAAAGAGAGAGTACTACGTGTATTTCCCCAAGCATAACCCTCCAACCTCCTATTTGTTTTAATTTTCTTTAACTTCTACTTGGGTCATTGTATTAAGAGTCCAGTGCCACCTTGACACTCAGGGGTGGCTCAAGGCCCGAGCAGGTAAAACAACCGCTTTAGGCCTCAAGGCCTCAAAAGAATTTAATATGCTTTAAACCTCAAGGCCACAAAGGCCTAAAAAATTTAATATGCTTTAGGCCTCAAAAATATTTAATACTCACATATTATAAAATAAAAAATATTTAATTTTAAAATTATACTAACAAAATTTTAATTAAAAATTTAAATATTTTAATTGACTTTAAGTTTACATGGTGCTATAAATATTATTTAATGACTTTAAATTTATATTGGTGCTATAAATACTATTTAATGAATAATATTCTTGAAACTTTCTTATAATAAATTAATAATATTTAAAAAAATTGAACAGTCAAGGACTCTTTCGTATCAAAACTTTCTAATTTATCTCTTCCCTATATTCCAACATATTGATATAATTTTTTTTATATGTCCTATCATTGTCTTACTCTTCCAGTTCTCTCATTCTTTCTTCACTTATCTCCTTTATTTTTCATTATTGTTTAATTAATCTTAAAATAATTTTGCAGATTCAAGGAAGAGAATTTAGAAGTTACAAATTATATTTAAAGACATACCAATGACAGGATCGAAGGATAATATCATAATAGGAGACTTGAGACTATAAGATCAAGTTTATTGTCTTAACAATCAGGTTTTATCTTTTTAACTTAGACTTATTTATATACTTATAAGTTATATTCAGTATGATATATATATATATATATATATATATATATATATATTTATTTTTTTTTTTATATATATATATATATATTAATTTTTATTTTTATATAAAAATATACAAACATTACAACTAGAAAATTTGAATAAGGTAAACTTTAATAAAGAAAAAGAGTTGAACTTTTTGTTGAATCACAAAAAGGGGCTATAGATAACTTTATAAAAATAAAAAAAATAAATTAGAAAATACAGACAAGTCTTCTTTGAATGAAGAACATAACAATATAAATTTAGGTGAAGATAACAATATAAATATAGGTGAAGACAATAATAAAGTAGTTAACGAAGATAATAATTTTGATTTTCAAACTCAGGATAATAATTTTGATTCTAAACTCATGATAATAATTCTAATTCACAAACTCAGGATAACGAGAATGAAATTGGAAGACAAAATGATTCTAATAAAATATATATGATCCAAGTTAATGGGAGGATATTGATACAAAATTAAGAGACTTATTAGTAGAAAAAGTTATTGGGTTGTGTACTTTTGAAAGAAAAAAGCTTAAACCTTGAAAAGTATTTGAAACATGATAATTTATTGGATCTTTATGGCTTAGATTTATTTTCAGAATTAAATATCTTAAAAGGAGATTATAAGATTGAAAAACGATAAACCAATTGACATTTTTAATTATATAAAAGAATAAATTATTTTCCAAATGCATATATATCATATAGAATAGTGTTAACAATTCCAGTATCAGTTGCTTCAGCTGAAAGGAGTTTTTCAAAACTTAAACTAATAAAATCTTATTTAAGATTAACAATGTATAATCAAAGATTAAACAGATTAGTTTTATTGTCGATTGAAAAAGATTTTTTAAATAAAATTAATTATGATAATTTAATAAATAATTTTATATCACAAAAAGCCCGAAAATAAATTTTAAATAAAAATATTATAATTTTAATTATTTTATTAATTTATGAAAGACATTATTTTTTTATTGACTATAGATTTCCTAAAACCTTCAACCGCGAATGTCTTGACTCTCTCATGATCTGTCAACCTTTTTTACTTAGGGCTTAATTATTGATGTTAGTACCCTAGTCACTCTTGGTGCTGAGTTTGGGACCGTGTAATGTAGTGGGATCTGCTCTTCCATGATGAAATGGGAAAAAAGGTTGTCACCATAACATAAATCGAATTTGAATCAACAGACCTGCTGTAAATCCTCATTGGCCGTTTGAAGCTCTTTATGGGCTTTAAAACTTCTTCCATCAACTGCGCGATTGCTCCACATCTTCTCGCAATCATTCCTGCTCTACTTGTGCATTCTCTCGTAAGCGCTCTTATTCTTTCCTCTTCTTCTGGCTGGGTTGCTTGCTGTTGGTTTCTCATAGTAATTTTTAGGTGATTAAGAAAATCAAAAGTTTATCTGGTGGAGACAGGAAAATTTTTATATTATCCCATCATGTGTACCAATTTGTTCTCGTTCAAAGCTTTAGATTCCTTTAAACTAATAAAAAAAATAATTATCTCGCTTCCATAATTTCTCTATTTATCCTTTGTTTTTTGGATTCACACCCTTAATTTAGTAGTTAGATACTAAAAAACAAAAAAGATCAGGTTTCGATATTCATGCTTGATAGCGGAAAAACCAAATTTTGATATTTGCGGTGGATTATGATAGCTCTCACTTAAAAGCCAATTCTAAGCATATATAATAGGCGACCACCTTTAATTTATATACATATTACCATATGTTTTCACAAGGACCGGTTGGTCTAGCAACAACAATGTCTTCAGTGATTGCTCCTTGATCGTTTCTAATGTAGCTCCGAATTTCACTACCATCCCTTATATACATATTACCATATGTTTTCGCAAGAGACCGGTTGGTCCAGCAACAACAATGTCTTTAGTGATTGCTCCTTGATCGTTCATAATATAGCTCCGAATTCCACTACCATCCCGGGAGGGGTGCTGCAGGTACTCCAAATTCCACTACCATTCCGGAAGGGTTAGGGTGTGCAGGAATATAAATCAGAATTTAGAAGTACCCTGTTTAAGGTAAGTGAGCATATATTTATGAACATGTATTTATAGACGTAGTACTGGATTTAATGAGTTTAGACCTATTTTGTATTGTGTTATTCTGTTAGGATTCTATAAGAAAATCTGTTATTGTAATCTAGTTATGTCTTCTATACTACAGATTATATTAACACAACATGGTCTAAAAAGTGATCTATGACACCATCTAAAAACGAGATATCTAACGAGCGAGTTTAACTCATCTCCTATAAAGTGACATCTCTATTACCTTACCATGGTTGTCTAACCACCCTAAAGAGTCCATACGGTATACTTATTATCCTTCCAAGTTTTGATATGAAGTCATAAAAACTAAGCCTTTTCTAATATTTTTAATCTAATAAAATCATTCTCTTGGATAAACAACCACACACTTTTATAAACCCACGTGCTTAATATAAAAATTCCATGCTGTTTTGCTTTTGTTTGTCTTTGTCGCCTTGAGCCTTTTCTAATATTCTTAATCCAATAAAATCATTCTCTTGAGTAAGCACCACCACACCACATGCTTCGCCATATTTTTTTTATTATAAAATAAATTATCTTCTCTAACAATTTGTATTTCAGGCATAGTGTTGGAGACTAGTTTTTCTGGTGAATTTTTTTTCTATTATTATGAAAATAGATATATTTTTACTTATAAAAATAAATAAATTTCATCTAAAGAGTTTGTAGGATAAAATTATATTAAAGTGATTGATGTGAAAAAAGTAAAAAATAATACAACTGAAATTTTATTACAGTTACAGGACCTCAATGAAAAATAATACAATTAAAATTAAGCTATTGGCGTGACTTCAGTTATATTATTCTTTTTTCTAATAAAAATCATTTTTTTTCTAATAATTAAAATACTTCTATGAATCATATAATCTTTTCACGTAAAATCCTATTTATGTGATACGATTTAATTTTTTTATAACAACAAATGTGATATGATTTACTTATTTTAATAAATAAATAAAAACTTACTTTAGTAATATATCGAAAAAATTACACTTGCAAAAAAACCATTGGATAGTTTTTGACAGTTTTATAGACTCACGTGCTGATATTATTCTCCCACCAACAATGTAATTCCATGTCGTTTTGCTTTTGTCCGTTTTGGGGAATCGGCTTCATTCTTTTCTAATATCTTTAACCCAACAAAATCATTCTCTTGGATAAAGCACCACCACATGCTTCACCGTATTTTTTTTTATCATAAAATAATTATCTTCTCTGAGAACTTGTATTTAAGGGTGGTGTGACACTTCTATAAACCAACGTGGTGCTAACATTGTTCTCCATCTAATAATGGCATATTCCCAGTTCCATGCTGTGTTGTTTTTGTCCATCTTTGTGGGAATTGGCTTATCTTTCCCCATAAAGGACCAGTTCCGGGATAGGATTAACAAGCTCCCAGGACAACCAGGGAATGTGTTTCTCTCTCAGTACTCTGGCTATGTGACTGTGAATAAGGAAGCTGGGAGAGCCTTGTTTTATTGGCTGGTAGAGGCACCAGATAGTACTTCAAAGCCACTAGTTTTGTGGCTTAATGGTGGCCCTGGATGCTCCTCTGTTGCTTATGGAGCAGCTGAAGAAATTGGCCCTTTTCGAATCAACCCTGATGGGAAAACACTTTACTCCAATCCTTATGCTTGGAACAAGTGTAAGGGAAACTCCCTCCTCCGACAGTGTTTTTTGTTTTGATTTTTTGTCTTTTCCGACAACATGTTTTAATGTTCTTTTGTCTTCTGCAGTGGCAAATATACTCTTCCTCGATTCTCCTGCTGGTGTTGGCTTTTCATATTCCAACACCTCATCAGATCTGTATACAGCAGGTGACCAAAGAACAGGTATGCACAAAAATAAGTTAATTTTGATGTTTTGAATTAACAGTAGTATTGTAGAAAGAAAGTATCTTTAATATTCTTCTGACTTATTTTGGATTTCTTTTTCCAAATTTGCAGCTGAAGATGCATATATCTTCCTTGTTAATTGGCTTGAAAGGTTTCCTCAGTACAAGCATAGAGATTTCTACATTGCTGGAGAAAGTTATGCAGGTAAAATACTAGTTTTCCTCCTAAGAATTTCCCTTCCAGAACTGTTAACTAAAAAGCTTCACAAACTCATTTCAGGTCACTATGTTCCTCAGTTGTCTCAAGTTATTTATCGCAGAAATAAAGGAATCGAGAACCCAGATATAAATTTCAAGGGGTTTATGGTAAGCTTGTGGCATTCATGAAACAAAGATGATATCTTTTAGATCTATCCCAATGAAATATGCAGACACTGCTTTAAAATCTTCAGAATCCTCAAATGGGTGTGTTTTTTTCTGTGATCATATCAGGTTGGAAATGCTGTGATTGATGATTACCATGATTACATTGGAACATTTGAGTACTGGTGGGTGAATGGTTTGATTTCAGATGACACATATAAACGACTGAGAATTGTGTGTGAGTTTGATTCTTCTCAGCATCCACCAGAGAAATGTTCGGAAGCTATGGAAATTGCAAGTCTTGAGCAGGGGAACATTGATGCATATAGCATTTATACACCTGTGTGTAATGCTACTGCTGCAACATTCAGAAGCCCTTTAAGGGGTAGCTTGGTAAGTATAAAAGGACTTCTTCTTATCAGTTTCTGTATGAGTATTTCCAGCAAGAATAAATACAATGGTTTTTTTTTTTTTTCCCTAAGTTAATATTATCTTATTAATAAATTAAAAATAAAAATTTAAGAGAATTAAACAAAAAAATTTATTGTTCAATTTACAAAAAAAAAATAAAAATTAGTTAATTTTTATTTTTTTGAGAAAAAAATCGTTTAAATGCATCTGTATGAATTTACCCAATACCATAACATGTTATTGAAGTTTCGAAAACAAGAATAACATAGTATTAGAGACACCGTTTTTATTGCCAAATTTATTATATTGTTGTTTTTAATTTACTTTCTATGATTTAATTGTTTCATATTAATTGTTTATAAATTTTATTTCAATAAAAGTTTCATAATATTGATATTTTTAATTAATCTTTACTTCTTTTGTTAATATTTTAAGACATAAATCACTTTTTATACTTATAATCTAAAATATTAAATTTAATATCATACTAGTATAATAGAAAAATATTATAAAAATTAGGTGTTAATCTTTTAGTCTTAGATATTACGGTGTTATTTTAACATATTATCTTGAAACTAAAGACGAAAAGGAAGTGGAAGTGAGTCGTGTGAAATAATAAAAAATTGTGAAAAAGAAAAAGAAAAGAAAATAATGGAGAACCATCTATATCATTTTATATAAAGAAAATATACTGTTTTTGTTTTATTGTCATCTTTTAATTAGACAATTTAATTATTTAATAAATAAAATATAATTTATTTATTTATTTTTTTAATAAAATAAATAATTGAATAATTTTTTTAAAGTAATTAAATAACTTTTTTAATATAATGTTATAATTTTTTATATTATTTTTATAAAATTATTTATATTTTTAAATTATATTATTTTTTACTTCAATTAATTATTTATAATAGTAATAATAAAATTTTAAAAGAATAAAATTATAAAAATTACAAACTCATATGTATTTATAATAAAATTGTGAATAACATGCATTATAAAAAATAAACATAGTGATATCAATAATAACTAATAATTGCAAATAATAATAGATTGTATTTGAATAATTTTATCATTGTTCTTTAAATAAATAATTTTCATTATTCTATTTGTCTCCTTTTTTCACTTCCACTTATTTTTTCCTTTCTTTACTATCCATAGTAAAAAAAGGGCAGGAGCATTCTTTTTAATATTTTATACTCATTTTAAGTTGACTTATTTCAAAGGTAAAAGCACAAATAACTTTTAATGATATTCACCTGAAACCCTTTAAGTGTTTTGGGGAGTGTGGTATCCGAAAGTGTCCCGCATATCAACAATTCCAACAAAAGAGCGGTTTATACACAATAAGAATAGATGATATTATTCTCATTGAATTTGGAGTTTTATTTTAATACTTTATAATTTACTGAAAACATTACAATTTTTAAAATAAAAAATTTCATTTAATTTTAACAAAGCAAAATATGTACTTATATATAAATTTAATGAAAAATAGCACCATCTGAACTCATATTGCATTATAATAATTTTGTCCTTGTATTTTTATTGGTATGTACTAAGATGTCGGTTTTTATTTTTATTTTATGTATGAGTTAATTTTAAATTCTGCAGTAACTGTAGAAATTTATATTTCCATTATTTTGATTTGAGTGTTTGGTGATTAATTTAAAAACTCAGGCATGGCTTTCTGGAGCATACGATCCCTGTACTGAGAGGTACTCTAAGGTGTATTTCAATCGTCCAGAAGTTCAAAAGGCTCTTCATGCCAACGTAACTGGGCTTCCTTATTCATGGAGTGCATGCAAGTATGTTTTTATGTGCAATATTTGAGACGCATGCTTTCATATAATCACACCTACTTTCTATATTCACTTAAACTCTTTTCTTAACAGTGACATTGTTGTGGAAAATTGGGGTGATTCTCCGCTTTCTATGCTTCCAATATATCAAGAAATTCTTGATGCTGGCCTCAGGATCTGGGTCTTCAGGTATTCTCAAAAAACTGCTCATTTCAGTTATTTTAGGTATCTCAAACTATTGAAAAGTTATTGATAGTAAAGTTATGCCCATTTTCTCTTTCAATAAATTATATTTTTAAACAATTTTTCCAACATTGTTAACCATGGTTCTGTGTTTCAATTTACTATCTGCAGTGGAGACACTGATTCAGTGGTGCCTGTAACAGCTACTCGGTATTCAATTGCTTCCTTGAACCTACCAACCATCAAAAATTGGTACCCTTGGAATGATAATGGCGAGGTTGGTGCTACCTATCATCATAAATATTGCTACCCTTCATTATTTTGAATAAATTATAAAACTATTATATGATATATATTTCCTTAAATTATATTTTAAATAAATTATAATGATATTTTTCGGACGGTGATATTTTGAGATTATTATTTATCTTTGACATTATTTAACACTAATATATATTATTATTTTATTTATATATAATATTTTATTAATAAAATACAGTATTAAATAAAAATATAATATGATAAGTGATATCAAATTAATATTTTTCACATTTTTTATATTTTTTTAATTATTTGAGATATGAGTTTTATATGATGTGGATGTGTTTATCTCTTAAGGTTGGTGGCTGGAGTCAAGTTTACAAGGGGCTTACATTGGTTACAGTAAGAGGGGCAGGGCATGAGGTTCCACTTCATAGACCTCGTCAAGGTTTTATCCTTTTCAAATCATTCTTGGAGAACAAGAACATGCCATTCTCAAGTACTATCACTCACCCAACTCACTCACTGAACCATAAAATTAGATCAGTTAGGCCAAAAAGAAAGATCACTATGCCATCATCCATGCAGGACTTTACTAGTTAGAGTTCTATATTTGCTATTATGTAATAAAAGATCCCTTCTATGTAGTTAGGAAGGGGATCATAAGTGGATCATCATCCTTGAGTAATAAATTTCTAAGTTCATATTATTTTTGACTTTGTTATTGTTGCAAATTAGTTGAGTTTAAACAGATATAAAGATATTGAATTGTCAAAACTAAACAAATAGGTTGAGAATAATTTCAAATATAAAGATATTGTATTGGGATTTAGCAAATATTTAAAAGCTGTGTATATAGTGATGAACAAATTTTTAGGACTAGAGGTTCACATAATGAATTATTTTGTTATTTAATTTTATTGTCGTAGGCTCAAAATATATACTAATATTAAAACAAATGTTTTTCCAATACTTGATTGTTTCTTATATTTTTCATTTAAGGTTCTTACATAGAAAGTCAAGTCTGTCTTTTCCAAAATCAACCTCAAATCTTCAACAACTAATTGAAACTCATTGTTAAAAAATGTGCAAGAGCTTAAATAGAGAGACTTTATTTATTCACATTTTGTTAGAGATCTTAACCCTTCTTCATATAAGAACTCAAATCAAGTTATTATACTACTTAACCTTATTTAATTATTATTGAAGGTAAAATAACTTTAAGTTTAATATATTACTCACCAGATTTAATTCTAAGTTCGTATGATGAAAGCCATCATGTGAACTAATTAAAAACTTCCAATAATTTCTGTTTAAACTAATGGGTCTGAAACACAAATTTTGGAAGAATAAAAATGAAATTTCAAATTTTATGGTGATGTAATTTTAAAATACGGGACGTAATGGTCACACTGGTGAGAGTTTTTGTTGACATTTCCATCACTGAAGTGTATTTGGATGAGGCAGTGAAGAGAACTTTGTAATATATCGGTGGAGACACCTCCATGATAAACCTTTAACTTTTATATTTAAATGATCTTAGAAGTGTATTGAGACATTAACATATTCTTTCATAGTATAAAAAACTATAAAATCTTTATTAATAAATTTTTGAAAAATATAGATAAAAGATAGAATTATAAAAATAAGAATTAAGATAAAAGAGAAAGAAAACACCGTTATAACTAAGTTTCTAAATAGAGTAATCTTAGGAATAAGAGATAGAGTAGAACTTCTATTTTCTAGAAACTTGAATAATTTAGTATAACTTTGTATTGAGAGAATAACAAAATCTAAGTCTCTAAAAAGATGAAAGTTCACTCTAACAAATACTATGCACAGGAAATAATTTTGTAAAAGAAAAATAGAACTTCCAAAGAACCTATATCAAATAAAGATAAAAGAAAAATAACAGAACAAGCCTTCTACCTACACTCTTACTGTAATTTAAATGCTTTAAGACTGAGTTTGATTCAGTAAGCCGATTTGCGAAAAGATTGAAGATGTGTGGAATTGCGATAAAGCTCATAAATCAATAAATAAAATATTAATAAAAATATAAAAACGAGACAAAAATATAAGTTGTCCTATCTTTCTTTGTATTCTCGTGAAGATGTCTGAAGAAAGTTTCACTTTCATTTTTGTATATATTAATTTTTATTATTAATTAATAAATATTTTTATTTATATTATAATAAATTAAATATAATTAATTATGTAATATAACATAATAAAAATAATATTAATAATTATAATAATCAAAATAATAATAAATATAATAAAAGTATAAAATAATAATAAAATTATAAATAATTATTATAATAATAAAATTATAAAATAATATAATTATAAAAAAATATTTTATCAATTACATTTATTACATCACTCACAAACTTTCATAAGCTTTCTCTTCATTTCTCATATCTTTCCCTTAATCCAAACACACATACTTTCTACTCAAATACATTATTTTCCACTCCCTCAAATACATTGTTTTTAATTGTATCTTACTATGACTTAAAGAAACTCAAATACATTGTTTTTAATTGCATCTTACTATGACTTAAAGAAACTGACAGATTCATATCCTAAATTTCTCTAACAAGTCCATCTCTTGAATCATTAATGTAGAAGCATGCTAAGATTTTTTACTTAAGGCGTCAACCACTACATTTGCTTTTCCTGGATGGTAATGTAATTCAAAATCATAATCCTTTAAAAATTCCATTCATCTCCTTTGTCTCATATTTAATTCTTTTTGATCAAATAAATATTTGAGACTCTTATGATCACTAAAAAACTCAAATTTACCACCATATAAATAATGTCACCAAATCTTCAATGCAAAAACAATGGCGGCCAATTCTAGATCATGGGTTGGATAATTCCTCTCATGTATTATTAGTTGCCTAGAAGCATATGCCACTACATTTCTATCTTGCATAAGAACACATCCTAACCTCATTTTGGAAGTATCACAGAATACTAAAGTGTCCACTGGGATCGGGTAAGGCTAAAATAGGAGAAGTGGTCAGTCTTCTCTTAAGTTCTTGGAAACTATTCTCACATTTTTTAGTCCATTCAAATTTTTGTCCCTTTTTAGTGAGTTGGGTTAATGGCATAGCTATTCTAGAAAATCCTTCAATGAATCTCCTATAATATCTAGCCAAACCTAAGAAACTACGAATCTCGGTCACTGACTTTGGTAGTTCCCATTATTGGTTTTTCATGAGAGAAATATTCTTTTGGTTTCTTTCGTATCCCTTGGTCTATTCATATAAGGTAGTTTCCATATTTATAGCCAAAAGTTGTTGCAAAGGCATTTATTAAGAGAGTGCTTGATGTCACATTAAGTGACGTAGTGGAGAATAAATTTTGCACCAAATTGAAAAACGTGGTTTATTAGCATTAATGGATTTGTCCTTTTGTTCTTAAACTACAAGAAAAAAACTATTTAGAGACCAATTTTTAGCTACCAAATAAAATGTTTGCTAATTGTGACCAAAATAGTCACCAAATTAAATTTTAGTTGCTAAATAACTACAAAATAGAAGTAATGATTGAATTCAGTGACTAATTAGGTCAAAATAATTGGTATCTAACATTAGCTACCAAGGTTTTAGTGACTAATACCATTACATTATAAATTGGTCTCTAACTAAATTAGATACCAATTTAGAATCTAATGGCATAGGTCACTAAAACCTTGATAGCTAATGTTAGATACCAATTATTTTGACCCAATTGGTCACTAAATTCAATCATTACTTCTATTTTGTAGTTATTTAGCAACCAAAATTTAATTTGGTGACTATTTTGATTACAATTAGCAACCATTTCATTTGGTAGCTAAAAATTAGTTTCTAAATAATATTTTTCTTGTAGTGTTATCTTATTCTAAATTTACGTGTGTGTGTATGTATATATAATATGTAATTATCAAAGTCTTTAAATTATTTAAAACGTATCACTACAAGAAAAAAACTATTTAAAGACCGATATGTTTAGCTACCAAATGAAATGGTTGCTAATTGTGACCAAAGTAGTCACCAAATTAAATTTTGGTTTCTAAATAACTACAAAATAGAAGTAATGATTGAATTTAGTGACCAATTAAGTCAAATAATTGATATCTAACATTAGCTACCAAGGTTTTAGTGACCTATGTCATTAGATTCTAAATTAGTCTATAACTTAATTAGATACCAATTTAGAATCTAATGACATAGGTCACTAAAACTTTGGTACCTAATGTTAGATACCAATTATTTGACTTAATTGGTCACTAAACTCAATCATTACTTCTATTTTGTAGTTATTTAGCAATCAAAATCTAATTTGGTGACTATTTTGGTCACAATTAGTACCATTTCATTTGATAGCTAAAAATTGGTCTGTAAATAACCTTTTTCTTGTAGTGTATATTATGTAATAGGTTTCGTTGATTGGTTTGGTCCATGAAAAGGAAAAGTAACAATTGCCTTGTTTGATAATACTAAGAATGTGAATAATCCAAAAATTTCCTTTTGTAATTAATATAAAAGGTAAAATAAATTTCAGAATATTTTAATCTGTCCAAATCAATAAATCATTTACTATTCATACAGACAACTATACTACTAAGTCCATTTTGCATTATGTTATAACGTTGTTCATGTATGAATTCACAACTGTTTATAAAGGCACTTTATAGGTTAAAAAGAAAGAGATATTTTGATTTCTAAGTGAGGTGAGAATTTATAATCAATCATAATTAGAAAAAATAAATTTATATTAAAAATACTCTCTAAACAAAATTATTTATATAGTGAAGTAAATAATAATAAATAATACAAAAGGTAAAAGAATATATATATATATATATATATATA
>Ga0209489_108099_pt1 | contig 14786 bp, 10 predicted proteins | sample SiratrowhiteBW_FD_187527 | JGI IMG/M metagenome (GOLD analysis project Ga0209489, IMG submission 187527) | Root nodule microbial communities of legume samples collected from California, USA - Siratro white BW (SPAdes) (version 2) | ecosystem: Host-associated > Plants > Roots > Nodule | place... | reverse complement strand
AATTTTCAATATTTATCCTAGGAACATATATTCTCGAAAAAAAAAAAAAACCATAGAAATTCTTAACCAACATACATTCCAATGCAACAAATACTTTAACATTGTTCTTATTTCCAATTAATTGTTAAAAACATGTATGTATACTTTATATTATTTCAAAACATGTTAGAATATTATTATTATAGAAACAAATCAAATCAATAGAATATCAGAAATAATCAAGAGAATATCGGTAAGAATATCAGAGAGATAATTAAGGGAATATCAAAGAAACAAATCAGTACAATATCAAAGATAACCAAGGGGGTATCAGAGAATATCAGCAGAATATCAGAGAATATCAGTAGAATATCAGAGAATATCAAATGTATTTATTTAGAATAATTTCCATATTTAGTTTCCTAGAATTTTATATTAAGTGAGCTATTGTAAACAAAGAGACATATTCAATAAAAAAACATTCTTCCATGTTATCATATTCTTTGTTCTTTTTTGTTCATAGTTATCATATCCTTGTCCAACCTTTCTTAACCCTCGATACCATCGCAAGATGATATCAGAGCGGTGTTAGATCCTGGAAACTTAAAAACCAACATCATTGTTCCATTACCCCTCACAGCCAAAAAACACCAAAAAACCAAAAATGTCATTTTCAGATGATGAAATTGGCAACACCATGAATCAAAACCAGAATAACTCCTCAACAATTACTGATTAGCTAACTTTGCAAATTGCAAATATGCTTCGTAATGGCCTGGGGATTCAGCAAACACAATCCAATCTTGACAATTTGTCAATTGGGTTCAAATTAAATGGAGACAATTATTCATTGTGGGTAACACTCATGAAGAAAGCTATCGGTAGCAGAGGAAAGAAGAGTCATCTGACAGGTATACCTCCAGCACCAGAAGAGATAGAACCAGCATATGAAAAATGGGAACAGGCAGACCAAACTGTCTTCACCTGGATAATTCAAAATATTGAGATTAGTTTGATAAACAATGTTTCCCAGTTCCCAACCGCCAAGACTTTATGGGAGGGATTGGCTACTACCTATGGAAGCGGCACAGACCCGATGCAAATCTATGATTTACACCAAAAAGCAAACACACAGAAACAAGGAAAGGATACCTTAGAGGATTTCTGGAACAAATTACAAGCTATATCGTTGGCGATTGACAGAAAGCAACCGAACCCTATGAAATGCTCAGATGATATTACAACCTTCAACAAAATCCAACAAGAACAGAGACTGTATCAATTCCTAACAGGGATAGATGAAAAATTTAAAGTCATCAGAAGAGATCTTTTGATGCAAGAGAAGACCCCTTCAGTAGAGTCGCCTATGCTGCTCTCCGAAGGGAGGCGGCCCGACTCCAAATTCTAAAGCCTACCACCAGTAGCGAAGAAACACATCATTAGAGGAAGTCGGAATTGGCTTAACCGCAAGAAACAGACCACCAGCACAAGGACAAGGATGGAGTCGCCCAGAAACTTCCGGACGACGTCCATCACAACGAGACAAGGAAGACAAAAGCCACCTCCATTGTACTCATTGCGGAATGAAGAAACATACCAAGGAGACTTGCTTCAAAATCGTGGGTTATCCCGAATGGTGGGAAGATTTTAAACAAAAAAATCACAAAGCTGCCACCGTCGTGGGCATCCCACAAATCACTAGTAACTGTAATGGTGACACCAAAAGAGAGGAAGAAGCAAAACCGCAAGTCATTCATGGAAGAGCCGCAATCACTCGTGGAGGTAAAAGAAGAGAGGAGGATACCAGCCCAGGAAAATTTGATCAGTGGATTTTTGATTGTGGGGCAACTGACACCATGACCCATGATCCTCATGATTTTAACAATCTCTCCACACCTATTAAAACTCATATTGAGACAGCCAGTGGAGAATTAGTTGCGGTCCAAGGAGAGGGCTCAATTGTTTTTTCAAAAGAATTAAAATTAGAAAATTGTCTCTATGTTCCTGCATTATCATCAAAATTACTTTCTATAAGCCAAGTTACAAAGGAGTTGAATTGTGTGGTTCTCATGTTTCCTACTTTTTGCCTTTTACAGGACATTCTTACGAAGGAGATCATTGGGTGTGGTACTGAACGTGAATGTCTTTACTACGTTGATGAGATTGCTCACAAGGGACATGCCATGCTTGCTCATGGAACGGTTACAAGGCAACTCTGGTTATGGCATAGACGTTTGGGTCATCCTTCATTTGGGTACCTTAAGATTTTATTTCCTAGTTTATTTACTAGTAACATTGAGCCTATCAAATGTGAAACTTGTATACGAGCAGAGAATCATAGAGTTACTTTTCCTCCCAATAATAATAGAGTCAATTCTGCTTTTTCATTAGTACATTCTGATGTGTGGGGTCTAGCTCCTAATTCTCATAATAATCAATTTCAGTATTTTTTGTTATTTGTGGATGATTTATCTCGCATGACATGGGTATATTTTCTTAAACACAAATCTGAAGTACCCGATAAGTTCTATGCATTCTATCAAATGATTCACACTTAATTTGGCAAGAAAATCCAAGTACTTAGATCAGATAATGGTGGAGAATTTGTTAACAAATCAATGCAAGAATTTTTCAGAGAAAATGGTTTAATTCATCAAACTTCCTGTCCAAACACACCCCAACAGAATGGTGTAGCAGAACGGAAAAATCATAAGCTACTAGAGATGACTCGGGCCATGATTTTTGATGCACAGGTTCCAACACGGTTTTGGCCTGAAGCTGTTGCTACCTCAACCTATCTTTTGAACAGGTTACCCTCCTAGACCCTTAACCACCAAACACCCCTACAGATCCTAGCTACTCAGACTAAAATCCCTCCTGTCCAAATGTTACCACCACGAGTTTTTGGATGCTCTGTGTTCGTTCATATTCCCAAAGCTAACAGAACCAAATTTGATCCATGTGCTGAGAAATGTGTCTTTGTTGGATATGATACACATCAAAAGGGGTATCGATGTTATAACCCAATCACTCACCGTGTATATGTGATTATGGATTGTGATTTTTTAGAATCAGAATATTTTTTTAGTAGCCAACTTGATATTTAGGAGGACAAAACTAGTGAACCACCAAGTTTGTTAAGTAAATTTAGTTGTCAAGAAACTGTTCCAAAAGAGCAAGTAGATGGCGCCAATGAGTATGTCTCTGTCAACGTAGGAGGGACCAACACAACCAATGAGGATCCTTCTGAGGATGTCCAACAAGAGGTAAATGATCTTCACTCTATTGAGTTGTCTCCTGTTATGAATGAAGTCACTAATAGTGACAGGTTAGCACCAGAACTAGAGCCTTTCACACTTCCGCCAAGAAGAAACAGAGGGATACCACCTGATCGATATTCTCCAGAACATGTTTCTCAGAATTCCAAGTATCCTGTGAAGATAACTAGAGAAGGAGTAACAGACATCGCAAGAGCTTTTATTATTTCCAAAACAGTTCATGAATCCAGTAAGAAGGGCGAATGACAAGAAACTATGAAAATAAAGAATCATGTATAACATGACAAAACCAAACACGTTAAAGTGGACAGACATTCCATCAAGGAGGTAAATGATCTTCACTCTATTCATACTAATGTTTTGATTGTTTTTCTAAAATTTATAGTAGTTTTATAGCAATGTATTTAAATCCATGCATTCGATCATATAAGAGAAAAAAAAATAGTACTTGCGTATCTTAAATTTCAAGGTGTAAATACCTTATACAATGTCAGTAGATCTGTCTAACTAATAAAAAGTAAAAAAATATTATTTTTCAAATAGATTATGATAAATCAATATAAATTTAATGCTGAAAAAAATATTAATAACAAAATGAAAAAAAAAAATAATAGACGACACTTATATTTTCTGTCTATAAAAAGGAAAAAAACTTATAAAGACTGTAAAAGGGAATAATAAAATGGTTGCCTAAAGAAAAAAAAATATTATTACCTTCCTAATAAAAACTATATAAAAAATAAATTATTAATTTGAAAAAAATAAAGAAACAAACACCCTCAGATTCCGTTATATCTCTAAAAAACTTTAAATATTTATCTTATTATATATAAAATATATATATTAAAAATTTAAGGAAAGTGAGTGGGACCAAGAATTCAAGAGACGGTATTTCCATCCCTGCCTATATTGCATGTGACATGTGCACACTTTCCGTCCATGGTTTGCCTGCATTTTCAAGGAAAAGTATTTTATAAAAGCCAACCATAGAATTTATTTTTTAGTTGGGTTTAAATTAAGATCTTACCAAGGTTCATACATTCGTTGTTTTAGATTCCAAATTTCCATTTATCTGGAAAACTTAAATCATGAATAATTCTAATGTAATTTAAACGACCCTTTGAAAAAATGCGTGATTGCGACGGAAAAAAGCTTCCCTAACTAAGCAGTTAGGTATTAGCAAGGTAAAATACAATAAACGAGAAAGGTGTGTCTTTTTTAGTGCACCAAAAAGTTATTGTCCCTAAATTAAAGTTATTTATCAAAATAGATCATTTTAAAAGATGCTTGGTCATCGCCCAAACACCAAAACCCCCCACATTTGCAATGACGAGAACAACATGATTTGCGTTTAAAGCATTTTGCCTTATGGTCACGTAAACTAAATTTGCTTCAAACTTTAATTCAACAACAACGACACCTATGAATATCAAGCCCTTTCTTATTTTATTTTCAACATAAAAGACACCCCTTAGAAGGACCACAAATGCCACCTCTATATACAAAAGATATTTCACTAAATTCACGTTCCAGCCGCGTATTCCAACAACCGTGTTTTATGCTTCTTTTCAGGCATATTAATCTTGCAAAATTAATAAGTAGGTCAAACTTTACACACTAAAATAACATTTTTGTCTTCTCATTTTTTCCACGGTAAATCATACTTTGCCCTCGCTTTAAAAGTTACTCACATTTGATGATATTATGAAATTTTTTAAAAATGTATGACACACAATAAAAACCTAGTACGTTCATGTTTTTTCTCATTTTTTAAAATATACAATTATAATATTATTTATAATATTATGTAAAGTAAAAATGTTTTAAGTGATTTTTTTTATTTTGATATATAATTTGTTGATAAATACTTTTAAAATTTAAGTAAAAAACAAAAAATAAAACACTTAAATGAATAAAAATAATAATTTTTTTTGCCATATAACAATGAGAAATAGAGGTATAATGACAGATAAGTGTGTCAATATATCACAGTCCTTTAATTTCAACCGTTCTTAAATCTAGCTACACTTGTTTTTATTACCACTAGTTTCTACATTTTAAGAGAATTCCAATTGAATTGAAGGGGAGAAAGTAAACTGGTGATTTTATTGCTATAATTTAACACTTGATTGGTAGTTGAGCTAAATAGAGTAGTGTACACATCAACACTTAATGGCAGGTACCCATCAAAGCCAACTAAAATACAATGCATTGCCCCCACCTAGACCAATTAGTGCAACCAACAACTATTTAACCTCCACATTATACTATGTTAATAAAACATCTTTCAGTTCCATCTATGTCACAATCGACCCTTCAAAAAGTTCACACACATTCTCTTCCAAGCCTCCTTATCTGGATCCCACAGTGCAGCCCTCTCCCTTGCTTGAATACCAAGAGCATCCTATCATTCAAAACATCAACTCTTGGTAAATTAATTCAACACATCACTCTACAGTATCCTTTGACATAGATTTGTACTAATGATATAAATGGTTTTAATACTATTAGTAGCTCATACACCCACATTCTATAAAATTAATCTTTTGATATATATATGGAGAGAGAGAGGAAAATGAACATACTTTGATGCACTTTCCTTGAATGAGACGGTCAATAAGGTGCAAAAGAATGTCTTTGGAATACTCAGGGTGACCTTGGATTCCCATAATGTGATCTCCATACTTGAACATTTCAATTCCAGTCTTTTCCGACCAAGCAATCACCTCTGCCTTCGCAGGTAGCTCTCTGATCTATTTTGATACAATACAGAAATGATCGGTGAGGTATTAATTATATCATGGTTGTAGATAATGAGAGAAAAAAATGTGAGGCAGTGATGATCTTTTGTTACTAAAACATACACACCTCATCCCTGTGGCATTCAATAATGGAAAGCCTTGATGGAAGATCAAGGGAAGACAAAGAGAATGGCAACGATGGTGACAATGTTATGGTTCTGACACCAATGTCCCAACCAGTAGGAGAACGAGTCACCTTCCCTCCCAATGCACGCCCAAGTATCTGTTCAAAATAAGCAAACATCTTTCTTAGTTCATTCTTATCTTATCACACTGTTATGCCTTTGATCATACCACACATAAAACAAACTCTTATATTTTCATACACATATACAAATTAGTCGATTAATTTACTATGTGGTGCATGTGACAATCGCATCATAGTGGTCCACAGCCTCGTGATACACTTTTCAGAGATATTGATGTGGCGTAAGGTGGTAAAACATTCTTCAAGAGAACAAATTAATATTTATTTGGAGTTACAGGACAACATTGATAAGAATGGAGATAAATAGAACCGACAACAACAGTATATAATCTTTATTTTTTTTATTCAAACTTATTTTCTTATTTGGGTCAAGTAAAGATCCACTTTTTATCAACCGGGTCCGTGTTAATCTACAAATCTCACAGACACATCGCCGAGTCAGGAGGTGAAGTGCAAGACAAAAGTGTAGTCCAGATCAGATCTTTTGACACTATTCAAGGCATTATCTACTACACCCTTTAATACAAAAGTGGAGAAAATGATCAAACCGACGAAGCTACTGTATCCAATTTCAAAGGGCGATTTGTAAGACATGAAAAAAATTAGAATTTTATTGAACGAATCTTTAAATATGTGGGAAGTATTTGTCCAAGGATAAAAATACCAAAGGTGAGGGAGACAGAGAACTGTGCAAAAACCACATGCTGAAATTCGTGTGTTTTTTTGATGTCTCTATTAATTTTTGAAAGTGGACCACTTGCACCAGCGCAATGTACGTACAGCTCAACAAATCAAGATAAGCTTTTTTAAAATATCCAGGAACTGCTTCGGATCAATGATCACACCTTCATCTGATTCATAATTCAGGCACCGATCTTCGAAATACGAGAAAAAGTAGAAAAAAAATTGGTGTTTGATTGAATGAAGAATAATGTACCTGATGGCCGAAACAAATGCCGAGGAGTTTTTTGTTGAAGGAGTGGAGTTTACGAAGCAAGATGAGAAGTTCGGCAACCCATGTGTCGTTCCCATGTGCGTCGCTACAACTTCCGGTGATGACAAAGCCGTCGTAGAGAAGCAACTCATGATCCTCAGGGAACTCCCCACGCGCCACCCTGTACACGTCCCAAGTCTCTCCTTCCTCCGCCAGCATTTTCACGAACACCCCAGCATACCCTCCGTACACTTTCTTCACGTACTCAGAATCCTCTGCGCACATCAACACCGCAAACCTCTTCTTCTCCATACTCTGACCCTCCAAGTTTCTCCTCAGATTCCTTCCGGATCTTTCTCTCTCTAGAACAGATTCTAGAGAGAGGAAGTGCGGGTGAGGGAGAGTGGCTCACAGGCAGGGGATTCTGGTGTGGTGGTGAGTTTGGGGGAACGACAACGTGGGGGATTTTATAAAGGGGAGGGAGGTGACCACGGTGGTCACGTTTTGTGTTATTACGAGGTTGTCCTTGCTCTTAATTTTTTCTAAACAACGACCCTTTTGTTTCGACCAAAAAAGTGTTTTCTTTTTCTTTTTTCCTTTTCTTTGCAAAATTAAGTTGGTTTTGCTAAAATTAGGGGAAAAGATTTTTGTGTTGATGAGTAACTGAAAAACGTGAACGTGACCGGAATGTTGGGTATGGGGTAAAATCTCCAATGAATCTGTTCACGAAAGTGATATGAATTAAGATAATGGCATCATATTCCATGGTGTTGTTGTTACTTGATATTGTGAAATGTTGTTATAATGGATACCCATCCATTTCGACTTCCTTTCCTTGTTTAAATGGTTTTGAGAATTAACATTTAATTATTCAATTAATTAAAGTTAAACTATCATCACTATTGGATAAATAAATAAAGTTAATAAATGAAACACGTAGGATATGAGACACTTTTTAAAGATTAATTTATTTGATTTTTAAAATGATGAAATAAATCATTAATTTAAAATTTAATAGATAGTTAATCTTAGAAACCAATTTAAATTCTAATTTAGAAATTAATTATAGTATTATCAAATAAAAATTAATTTAGATATCAAATTTATTAAAGCTAATTTAACTACCAATTATATATAAATTAATTTAATTATCAATTATATAAAAATATAATATAAAAACTAACTTTATTGAAATCAATTTAGAAATTAAATATATAAAAGCTTATTTAGTGACTAAATATATAAATACTAAAAGATGGAAAGATGATGATATATTGATATCTAAATAATGATAATATTATACTTAAAAAATCACTTTATTATTATTAAAATAAAATTAAACATAAAAAGAAAATATATTTTTATAAATTTGTTTAGTATAGGTGTAATAAATTTATTTTCCTTAAAAATATAATAACTAAAAATTCAAAAATGAACATGGTGTTGCGAGTTGATAGTATGAAATGTTAATAACTGGATATCTTGGATATCATGTATTTCAACTTGCTTCCCTAGTTTAAATCCTTTTGTGAAATAACATTTTATTTTTCAACTAACTAAAGTTAAGCTATCATCAATAGTGGATAAATAACAAAGTTAATAAATGAAACTAGTGGGTAGGATACCACAGCATGAATGAGTGATGAAAAAAACACATGTAATAGATCATATAAGAATATCTTTGACCAACATTTTTTAGACGAGCTTGTAATTGTTTTCCTTTGTAAATTATTCAATTTTATATAAAAAAAAAAATTGAATTCACATCTGGATCTCTAATAGAAACAAATAAACTAATGTAAAAAACATATTAAGGAAATAAATTATTTTTAGTTGTTATAGTGTACAAAATATTTTCATAGAAATTATCAAGATATTTTATTAACATCCCTAAAGTTGGAGAATTAAAATTGTAAATGCCCAACTTTTGAAGAAGAATAGAAAATTGTGATATACTACCAGATTTATGGTCAAAATATCTTAAGTTGCCCGCCATGAATATGATGAATATGAAACGGGTACATTGTTTTATTTTATAAGACATTATGAATAAATATAATCATTATAAATATTAGTAATTCAAATCTTCAGTTTTGTAAAATAATAATTTATCTGTGAATTTGATAGAACCTATGTATGTGTGTATATGTATGTGTGTAATTTTAACTTATCATAAGTAACCAAATTAATCTAAGAAAAAAATAAATTAATATACAAAAGTATATAAAAAAACACATGTAGACTAAAAATATTTTTCTAAAATATTAATTTCTACATTGTTTATATGATTTATTATAGTAGTTTATATTCTCTTCGGCACGTTGTGCATGCTTTGAAATGGAATAGTTTAGGCAACCTTGATAGTGGTATATTCACATGTGAATATGCTTTTGAATAGGGTTTTTAAATAAACCTTATGGTTTGGTTTGATAGAGGTTAAAGAGGAAGAAGAGGTCTAAATAAAGAATAAATCAGTTGTTTAATTGGGTAGAGAAGAGAGAGGAAAAGAAAAGCATATTCTCAGCCGTTTTCCTCCTTTGCAAAACAGTGAAGAAATAAAATGGTTGTGACAATATGGTTGTTAAGAAAAATAATAAGATGCTATATTTTTCTTTTAATATCGTATATTTTGCTACAAATTTGATTTTAAAAAGATGCTATAATTTTAAAAAAATTAAATTTACGGTTGTTCCTCTAATTCTAATGTTTTTGAATTTGAATATTCAATGTGAACAGTTCCTTCCTTTACTATTCGGATAGTTACTTCCTGGAGGATACAAAATAATTTCTGTACTTAAAAAATTTTCAAAATATTAATAATGTTCTTCTTATTTTATATTAAATAATTTTTCTTTTTCTCACACTTATATAAATATTTCTCTTATATTATTTTTTAACAATAATAAAAATAATGTTAGATATTGTTAAAATTTTACAATAATTTAAAAAATTCAGTTTAACACATTATTTTTAAATATTTAGTTTTATGATAACTAATACAATGTTGCTTGAAAAAAAAAAGATATTTTTTAATATTTATTATATTTTTTTATTATTTATCAAAAAAGTTAGATTTTTTTATTATTTATCAAAAAAGTTTGTTAATATTATGAGAGAAGTTAACAACTTTTTACTTGATTGCACTTATTTGTGTAGGTGATTTAGTATGAGAGAAAAAAAATCATTTAATAAATAAATTTTAAAATAAAAATATTTAAGAGATTGTTAGCATATTGAGACTTTGTTATGGGTAGGAAAAATCATTTAATAAATAAATTTTAAAATAAAAATATTGAGGAGATATTTGGCATATTAAAAAATTGTCAAGTGTAGGAAGCAATGTATATAATGTATAATGCAGGAAGCAACTACTTATTATTGGAACGATGTCTTCCACTTAACAAATTTTTAATATCTTAACATATTTTATTTTTGAAATTTATTTATTAAATATTTTTTTTCTTTCAATGCAGAAATATCTCTATTATATATATAGTACTTCTAAAAAATATGATATATTATCTTAACAACAATAAAAATAATATTATTAATTGTTTCCTACACAATTATTTATTTTATTTTTTATTAGTTTATTAAAATGATATATTTTGTTGTTAAGATATTTATAATTAATTTTAAAAGTTTAGTTAAACATATTGCTTTTAAATATTTAGTTTTGTGATAACAAATATTAAAAAAAATACAGATATTTCTTAATATTTATAAAATTATTTTTTATTATTAATAGTCTTTTTCTCATCGCTTGACTCAATTGTGAGTGGAAGAAAAAAAATATTTAATAAATAAATTTTAAAATAAAAAATAATAAGACATTGTTGGCATATTACAAATTTATTAAATGCAAAAGGTAATATAGTACAGAAGCAATTGCCTATAATGTATTTATTATAATTATTTGTTGATCGGGAAAAAGAATCACTCCAATTATTATTTTTATTATTTAATTTTCAAATTGGATTTTGAAATACAAAATGTTGATCTAAATTTCAAAATTCAACTTTTAAAATGCAATAGTAGATATAAATTGAATAAAAAATAATATTTAAATTTAAAATAGATTACAGTATACTATCTGAAATATTAAAAACTAAATTATTAATTTTAAATTAAAATTGAAAATTTAACATTTAAACTTTGAATTGAAATTGCAATTTTAAAATTCAATGATAAAAGAAAAAATATATTTTACTATTTTAATTTTTAAAGTATATTTTTGAAAATAAAATTTAAATATTACTTTTAGAAATAGTATTATTTAAAATTTGATACACAATATTAGAAAATAAATAAAAATTGAAATATAGATGATTGTAAATTGATTGTTTTGGATTGTAAGAAAGTGATTGTTTTGAAACTTTTTTAAATATAAATAATGGTGCGTTACCAGTAGCTATAATAATAAAAATAATTAATATTAAAATTAAATTATAAATTAAATAATACATGGATGTATTAGACAACTATTTTGAAGCTGAATTCAAATATTTTCTATATGTATTGTTATAATTAGTATTATAACCCCTTAAAATTTTATATTCACAGCTATAATATATAATTAATGTATAACACTAATATTTTAATACTTAGTTTATTTTGGAATAGTCCATTTTAAGATATTTTTAGTTTTATTTAATTATTTTTTAAGTTTAATATATTATTATTTTTTAGTTAATTGTATATTTTTTTTCATTAAATTTTTATTTGATTTGTTTTTATTTTTATATCTTTAATATGAAGAATGGTAACACTTTAATTTTTCTTGAAGTAAAGGATAAATACACACGCACACGTATATACATGCACTATGTATCCATGTACGCACACGTATATGCATGCACTATGTATCCATGTACGTACTTGTATCTATATGAGAAAACATATGAATAATTTTTATTATAATTTTGGAATGATATGAAATAATGTGTATGATACTAGAAATTCATATGCATTTATTTTTAATATAGTTGATGATTTGAATGGTGGTGGAGTATGTTTAAGTAGCCATTTTGTTTTTCAGTATTTTTTTAAGAATGTTGTTATAAGTTGGATATCCTCTTTAAACAATGGTTCACCATTTATGTGACTTAGTAAATTCAAGCCAAATGACATACAAGACATACAAGGGTGTGTAATAGTTACATTTACTATTTATTATCACTCAATAATAGTGTGGACACTTAAGTTATGAAGAAGGTAATTCAAATGATAGTTTATAAACTAAGAGAGGAAGTCTTCACAACTCTCTCTCCTTTGAAAGTGACGCTCAAGTGACGTGTTGGCCACTTGTTGCTTAAGCAAAAAATGTAAGAATGTTGCATTGGTTTTGAAATCTTGAAAATCATGTCATTAGGTTAGAATACTCAAGCACTAATAAAACAAAATAATGAGTTTCATGTTTGTTTATGGAAATTATTCAATAAGCATATCACTTAAGCATTACAAGAACTCTCAATTATGAGACGTTTGAGCTAAGAAGAGACAAATCTAGTTTTGATCTACAGGGTGAGATCACTTAAACATGGAAGTCTTCCCTAATTGTGGAAGGTAAAATGGCTTAAGTGAGGAAAATCCACTCAAGATAAAATGGCTTAAGTGAGGAAAATCCACTAAGAGATTATGTTTTAGGATTTATATTGTATGTGTGTGTGTGAGATAGTTTGACACTGTCAACCACTTGACAACTACTTGACAACTTGATGTTATGGACAACAATAATAATTTTTTATTAGAATATGCTAATGGATAAAAATATTATTATTTTATTTTGAGGATGGGAAAGAGTGAAATGTGAAGATGAAATTAGGTTTAGGGATTATGTTGTCTCTATGCCATTCATTATGTCACCCTTTGTGAATGTTGTTTCCCTTTCCTTTTTCTTGTGCAACCATTGGTAGTGGTTTGGAGTGGTGGTTGCATCAAGTTTTTCTTGCACAATTATGTGACAGAAATGGCAACGTCAAGCAAATTGGAATAAACTGTCTTCTTCCCTAACAAAACCATCCTCGATCAATGTTTCCCAATAAAATCCTTTCATTTCACGGCTTCATAACTTTTTCCCCCAATATATTCATGCTTTCACTATAGCACTTTGATACGATCTTTCTTCGTCTCTCCCAATCCGGCTATAGAAACTCCTCATGTTTTTTGAAGACTTAAAATAGTCTTTAATACAATTTTATGTGTCCTCCACATGCTTGAGGATGTTAAACAATTTTCATTCAAATTCATTTGAAACACAATAAAAAATACAATTTTATCCTAAGCTATGCTTGCCCGTCACAATTGTCAAAGTCTGGTCATTTTTTAACAGTTGTCTAAGAATCATTTTCCAACTAATAAATAACAAGGGAAAGGATTGTTTGTCATAGCATGTCTTGAATAAGTAGAGGGCAATTTTGGTATTTCAAAATATGTGCTCACTAAAATGAAAATGTGTGAATAAAAAAATTAATTGCTTGGGGTGGGTTTACAAAAGCAGAGGTCTTTGAAAGAGAAAGGAGAGTTCAGAGTTTCCAAAAGGGAAATAGGGGGAAAACCAACCATGGAAAACCTAGAATACACCGACAAACCACCAACAAAAATGGACAACGATAGAGACAGAGATCGAGACGCATGTCGACCAACGAAGACCTTAGCGCAAACGATAAGACACATGAGACGCAAAGACAAACTAAGACGCAGAGAGAGACCGAGAGGAAAAGACAGACCGAGACTGAGACGCAGAGAGGACCACAAGAGACAGAGATAGACCGAGATGCATAGAGAAACCGAGAGGTAAAGATAGTTCAAGACACAAACAAGACCACAAGAGAGGCAAGGAGACCAAGAGGCAAAGACAAACCGAGATGCACAGAGAGACCGAGAGGCAAAGATAGCTCAAGACACAAAGAGGACCACAAGAGAGGCAAGGAGACCAAGAGGCAAAGACAGACCAAGATGCACAAAAAGACCGAGAGGCAAAGATAGACCACAAGAGATAAGGAGACCAAGAGGAGGCAAAGACAAAGACAGACGGGGATACACAACAGAAAGACCGAGAGCAAAGATAGACCGCAAGAGACAAGGAGACCAAGAGAAGGCAAAGACAGACGGAGACACAAAGAGGACCACAAGAGGTAAGGAAATACTAAAAGGAACCTGCTGCAAATGTGAATGGCAAACTTGCACTTTCCTAACCCTAAATAATTTTGAATTTCAAAATTTTTTTCCAGACTCACACTATATTAAAAATCATATTTTTTCCACATCGCCTTCACGTGTGTGGTTGCCATTTGGTTGTTATGACAAGTTGTGATGTGAACATATTAAAACCCATTTAATAAAAGTAATAACAAATTACTAAAATAGGTTGTAATATATCACTAAAAAGAAGTTAATTAATTTAAATCCAACACAAATATAAATGTTAACTATTAAAAAAAGTCTCAAGTCCATGTAAAATATATCCAACATTTTTTAATTATATGTTAGCATTGTCTTCATAAAAAAACTGTTTAATGTTACCTAGATTGTTAAAAAGTATAATTTGAGTTCCGTTTTTTTTTTTTTTTTTTTAAAAAAATTTT
>Ga0209489_108095_pt1 | contig 14809 bp, 4 predicted proteins | sample SiratrowhiteBW_FD_187527 | JGI IMG/M metagenome (GOLD analysis project Ga0209489, IMG submission 187527) | Root nodule microbial communities of legume samples collected from California, USA - Siratro white BW (SPAdes) (version 2) | ecosystem: Host-associated > Plants > Roots > Nodule | place: USA... | reverse complement strand
AAATTTTTAAAATTAAAAAAAAAAAAAAAAAGTATAAATTTGTTTGATCTGAAATAGAGTTACGAGCTATCTCCATTTCTTGAGTTGACCAATTATGTTGATTTTTTTTCAAAATAAGTAATAGGTTGTTGAACGAAGAATGTTAAAACTTTAAGAAATTTGAGCTGTCTTTATTTACTTTTAAGAAAAATCAAACACACTTTCTGGATAAATCATTTTACATTTTAAATTCTAAGTTTGGATAGTATAATTTAACTTTTTTCCATATAATAAAAATGAAATAAATATTTTAAAAACTATTTATATTAAACTTTATAAACTAAATTAGCGGAATTTTAAATTTCCAATAATTAAAAAATATGAAAATATTAACACCTTTTAAATTAATTAAAGAGAAAGAAAAAAAGAGAAAAAAAAAACACGAGGAAGACAGAGAAAAACAAAAGATCGAAGAGAAAGAAGAAAGATCGAAAGAATAAATAAATTACAGAGATATCGGAGAGATAAGGAGAAAATATAACTGGAAGAACAAAATTTAGAAAAAGAGACACGAAGATAAAAAAAAATATTGTCAAAATTTGTAAATATTTTTTATAGAATTTAATAATTTTAAGTGATTAAAATATTATCATAAACTATAGAGGTTTGTTTTTTTCATAAATATTCTATCTAAATAACTTATCATGTAAAAAATAACAAAAAACACCTATAAAATTAAAAACAATATCTTGTTAAAATTGATTCTCCAAAATGATATGACTAGAAGGTACAAGAACGTATAAAAAAACAGATAATTGCTTAAGCCAATTAGAGTCTCGTAATAGGGACACTATAGTAAATGTGCGTAATAGAAAATGACATTATGAGGGGCCTGATGCCTTTATTAGAGAAGTTATCTTATATGCATCGTCTTTAGATATTATTTTAAAGTCCATAAAAAAAATGTAAAATAGATTAGACCTAAACCCCTATATGTAACAGTATCAAGTTAAGTGATTAAAAAATTATGATATTTCCTTTGTTCAAGAGAATATCTAGTTTTTAAGTGAATGTATTATTTTTTTGTCATTTATTTATTTTTATTTTTATTAGACACGTGTTCCAATAATCATCGTTGACTTTAGTGATATACTTATCTTTTTTAGTGTAATGAGCTGTATTTAAGCTCAACCATCATTGAGGTTTGTTTATTGCACTCAATTGGAATTTGATTGGTTTTTGAAAATGATAATATCGTCTAGTTTAATTTAATTTGATTATATAATAAATAAATAATATAAATATTATCCATTCAACAATTATACTATGAAAAATAATTTTATATTTTATTATATGAGTCTTATTTATGTATCGACTGTAAGTATTGTTGTTGACCTATAATTATAAGAAACATTAGGAATATTTATATTGAGGTATTTTTCATTATTATTTTTTAAATTATTCAATTCTATGACTAAACTTGATCTATTAAGTTGCTAAATAAAATAAATAAATCTGGCCTAATTAAATTTAATTGAGTTAGGTTAAAAATAGATTAACCTATATTGAGCTAGAAGGATTTATTTTAGTATAAGAAAAAAATAGAGTATTTGCAAAATATTTTATGCTTTAAGTCCACAAGAGTTGCTGAAAGAATATGGTAGTAAATATACGTATATAAAAAGTACAAAAATATACTATTTATATATAGTTTATCATTACAGTATTTGCCTTTTGACTTGTTTATTAAACAGAAATTATATAAAGAGAATGTCATCTAACTTTCTTTTTAACATGCTCATAAAAATTATTTAAATTAATTTATTTAATAAAATTTATCATTTTAATTATTAAGAAGCATTTTTCAATTTAAATATTCTTACAAATTTATAAGATGATAATTCTTTATATTGATATATAACAAATTTGATATTATTTTTAGTTAATATAATTTTTAATACGCTAATTCACTTATATATATATATATATATATATATATATATATATATAGAGAGAGAGAGAGAGAGAGAGAGAGAGAGAGAATGAAAATAAATATGTATAGGTAATTCAATAATATAATAAATTTAATAAATTTTATTAAAATAAATAAATTTAAAATAATAATTATCATAAATATAAATTGACTTTTATATAAATCTACACAAATTATATTATTTATTTGGTTTAGTGATTTCACAAATATACACTTTAATGTTAATATTGATTTAGAAACATGTTTTGTTAAATTTAACTGTCAAGTTGATTTTAATAGAATTGGTTTTACCTATTTACAAAATCCCTAGCCTCAATGGTGGTTACAGATTATACTTCTACTAACTATTTCGTTTATTAATTTATTAAAACCTGAGATGGATAATATTTCAACGTATCATAAATATACAACGAAAGAATGGGAAAACCTCGTAAAATACATAAATAAATCATTTTTAATGGTGTTATATATAGGTGCAAATTATTTATCGATTATATTATTGATTAGTCTTTTGTAACAAAAGAAATATTTAACTGGTTATTTTTAGTACTTTTTTTTTCTTGGCCATATTTTTTGCCTACAATATTTGAACTTAAAACTTTACCTAAAACCATTTGAGTTTGATTTCACTTAATTTAGTGAATTAATGATATAAACGAGTCATTACCAACTATAAAAGTGTAAATTATTCTTCCACTTTTTCTATAACTTTACAAATTTTGTAAACTAGCGTAATTTTTTTGTAAAATTTTTAAAACTGTGTAATTTATTTTTTTATTTTATATTTGGGTAAATGGTCTCCAGGTTGCAAATATAATTGATTGTGAATATTATTGCAGAATTTAAGTTAAAATAGTCTAACAATCTTAAATAATCCAATAATTAGTTAATTAAAATAGTTTTTTTATTGCATAATTTTATTCATTCAACTAAATGGTATTTCTTTTACAAAATTTATTCACAATGATATTGTACAACCTCTGTATCATTTACCCAAATCCGAAATAAAAAAATAAATTATACTATTTTAGAAATTTCAAAAAAAATTACATTAATTTAAGAAATTTACTTAATAACTTTTAATTTGTACATTTTCCTACCTACTTATTCATCAAATATGAGAAAATAATTATATCTTAAAAATTCAAAGCATTTAAATGTACATTAAAAAAACATAATAAAAAAGTTTAGTCTAGTTGATTAGTAGAACGTGAGTATTGGTATTAAAATTTGGTTATTTTTTTAATAAAAATTAATTCATTCCTTTAATAAATGTTATGCCACTATAATATAGTTAAAAAAATAGAAGTCTTCGATTTATGAGAATTTTGGCATTAATATCTCAAAATATACATTATCCAATAAAAATAAAAGTGTTGAATTTTGTATTATTCTTTATTTATATAGTGGATCATTTAATGGTAGTGTATCGAGGATAGTATGATAATATAGCCTATCTTCTTATTGTGGATACTTATTATTATCAACAATAATTCAATTAGTTTCCGTGCATTAAGTGTAATAAAAACTGTACATATTGTGAGAAAATAATATTCGACATATCTTATTATTTAAAAAAATAAAACAAAATTAAATAAATTTTTTATTAAATAAATGTTAATAAAACTATTTAGTGACATTTTTATAATATTATTTTTATTTAAAAAAATATAACTAAATACTTTTAATAATAAATTTAAAATGTTATTTCTTCATTAAAAAAAGTTACTAAAACTTTTTAGTAACATTTTTACCATATTACTTTTTTAATAAAAAATATTACTAAAAAGTTTTAGTAATATTTTCAAAATTTTATCTTTTTATTAAATAAATGTTAAAAAATATTTAGTGACATTTTTTTAAATGTTTCTAATAATAAATGAAATGTTACTATAAATTTTTAGTGATATTTTTGTGATATTATTTTTTTGTTAAAAAATATTATTAAAAAGTTTTAGTAACATTTTTAAAATGTTAACTTTTTATTAGATAAATGTTAAAAAAATATTTAATGACATTTTTATAAATGTTTCAAATGACAAGTAAAAATGTTACTAAAAATTTTTAATAACATAGATAATACCTTATATTTGATAAGATATTACTAAATCATATTAGTAACATTTTATTTGATTTAGTAACCTTTTTTTGTGTTACTAATTATTATATATCTAGTAATGTTAAATGACAATTATATTAGTTAATTGAATTTTTTTTGTAATTATGTCATCTTGTGTTTTCTGCTAAAATTGAGCACTGTAATGTTACTTAATTTTCCTCATTTTTTACTATCTTTCTTTTCATTTTTTTTTCACTGCTCCTGTAAAAAAAATAAAGAAAATAAAAAAAGTATTTATTTTGTTAGTCATTTGTTGGTTATTGCAAAATATAAAAATTTTCTAATACATCTTCCTTTTTTTAGTTTACCAAAAAGACCACTGTCAACAACCCGCCATTGCGATATAAGTGTCAAAATTTAAATTTACTAATTTATCCTTTTTTTAATTTACCAAAAAAAATCCCGACAACAACTCTTCCTTGAAGATTCAAATCCACACCGTTTTAAGCATTTCAGATGCTTTTATAGTTACAGTAATATGATCGTTGCTCTATTTAGAAATTCCAGTTTAATATCGTAAAATTAGTTTGGTAAGACGAAATCATAATTTATGTATTATGTATTGATTATACTTTTAATTCACCTGATATTTCCAGACAAAAAAGTTTAAACATATAAATTGAAGTGTTGGATAATAAATGATATAATAGATCTAATAAATATTACTCAAATATTTTTTTAAACTATTTTAAAAATAGCTTTTAAATATAATTAAATCAATATGAAATTTTTTTAAACTCTAACTTATCATATTTTATCTTATTGTACTTATTAAATGTGATGATTATTGTTATATGAAAGCAGATGATGAGTTCAGGATAGAAAAAAGAAATTACATTTTGTAGTTATTATTTTATTTTCTTAATATAATATATATAATGTTTTGATGTTAACTGTTAAAAAGAGGATGTTACAGTATTTCATCACGTGTCAAAACTAAAAGTAAGAAATGCACTAAAGAATGAGATTTTTAATTATTTATGAGAAATAAAAGGCATTATAATGACTTGTGATAAGTGATTTTGGTTTAGTGGAAGGTTCTATCTGTTTTAAAAACTGCACTTGAGAAAGTGAGAAGAAACATTAGTGGAAGCAATTATAGCAAAAGAATAAGCACGTTTGTTTGATGCCAAAAAGGAATAATATGTGTTAATGGTGAAGCACGATTCCTATTACACCACCAACATCAAACTTGTCTACACTTTTTTGGTCGGAGCACTCTCACATTTTTTCTGTGCTCCAAATAATTGATCCTATTTTCTCACATTTTCTCTTCATGAAAAAAAAAATTATTGTGAATTTATTATTAAATTGGCATTTCTGTGATAGAATTTGGAGGTCTCTGTGAAATATGATGGCCGGTGGCTGCCGGTGGCCGGTGGCCACTCCAAAATGCAAATTTAGCAACAAAGATGCGTTTGGCTTGGCATTTGTGTTTGTTTCTACTTATAAAAGCACTTCAATGATTGCTAAAAAGGAACAAAGTCACACTCTGTTTCTTTCTCATTCATCTCAAATTGGACCCAAAGGTCACACATCAAGTAAAAGTTGTGTTGCTTAAAACATATCATTTAGAACTTCTTTATGTGATATTTCTTATTATTTTAAGTATTTTTATTTTATTTATTTTTTAACAGTCAAACGAGAGAAAAAGTTTCCGACTAATCTGTTTAACTCAACCGGATAAACAAATTAGGAAAATAGAATCAAGGTAGAAAATAAAATTAAATATTAGTGGTTTTATATAGAAGAAATAGGAAAAAATTGAAAAGAACATTTTCTTGATAAATTATTTAGATAATGAAATACTTATTATATTATTGCTTTATATAATAATATAATAAAAAGTACGAGTAAAATGATATTTTGATTTTAATTTTAAATCTTTTATTCATTCTCTTCCTTTTTTTTTTCTTTCTTTTCCATCAAACAACCAAGAATAATTTCCTTAGTCACCATCTTCATTCCTCTTCTTCACCAAACAAAGAGCAGTTTACTCGGTTTAAAATATGTTTGCATATTAAAAAATCATTTAAAAACTCAATTTATAGAAGGAATATTTAAATTGATTTTGCTTGTATCTGTATTACTCGACAAAAAGTAACATTTCTAGGGTTGAAATTGACAGAAAATTAACTTTGAATCTTTTGTACATGTTCATGTTCCCTTAAATAAGCCATCGATGACGTATACTTGCTCTAAAAATGGAAAATTTAATTAAAAATGCATGTTGGCTAATTCGGCTTCCATTATGAATAAATTTTAAAGAAATTTTATTTCTGTAACAAATTTTATGATGAAGAGAAAGCAGTGAGAAATGTAATAAATTATATATGTTAGAATTATTATATAAACAAAAATCTATGTTCTGAGGTAACGATAAATATCATATTTCAATATACTGAATAAGATCACTATTGTGGAACTTGAGAAAACTCTTTTCTCACGGACTTGAATCAAACTCTAATATCTAATATTGAATGAAGTGTTGTACAATTAAAAAATATTACGATAAGTTAATCTATATTTTTTTCTGTGTTTTAATAGTGATATTCTATTTAATTAAAAGAATCAACTAAGCAACATAAGTACATGTGTCACTCTAGAATTTCATGTAATATTTATCTATTAATAGAATTAATTGTAAAACTTTACGTCACTTCAAACGCCTATAAAAATTCTTATACACGTACAACGTCTATCCTCACGGTCATACATTTCTATGAAAAATTGTTTGTTTTTTTTTTTTTTTTTATTTTTAACTTTTTTTTTTTTTTTTTTTTTTACTTTTTTTTTTTTTTTTTTTTTTCTACTTTTAACTCTTATCTTTCTTTTATCTATAACATTTTCTTATTTCTATAACTCTTTCTACTATTTATATCTTATTTATCTTTTTGTAATATCTTTTTTTCTTTCTGTTTATTTTTCCATACTATTTTTACGTTAAGAAAAATCATGTTGTAGATCTCATTTTTTATATGATTAATAATATACTAATTTATATGTAAAAATATAATGTTTGAAGACATGTTCTGCTTTGAATTTTAAAACTTTTGTTTATGTTATTATCTGGTCATAATAATGATCTTTTAGATACATTTAATCACAAAAATATATTACTAGTTAAAGATATTTAAAAATATTTTGCCTTAAATTAATCTCACATTTAAAAATTCTTATTTGTTGGTCAAATTCTTTTTAACTGATTGTGTTCAAACCTAATGGTATATTTCCAACCTATAATTGCAAAAATATTCTATCAAAAACATATCAAATAGTTTTTGGAATCCAAACAATATTCAAATAATTAGTAATTATAAACTTAAGAAAAACTTAAATAATATATAAGGTGTTATCAAATAATGATTATATTAAAAAATAAATACTCTAAATGATTAATTAGAAGTAATTATAAACTTAAACCCAACAAATTAGTTAAAAGTAATTACGACTAACAGTCATACTTTTTATTATTAATTTGTATATCTTTCTTTCTCTTTATTCCTTTACTTTACATAATATTATCGTTTTTATTAATACAATATAAAAAAAAGTTAAATTACCGATAAAATTTTATCGACGGAATTTTATTCGTCGGTAAATTATCATTATCAACGATTTTATCAACAAATATTATATGCTGCTAAATTTATCGATGGATTTATTGATGAGTTTACTCTAAATCTGTAGGTAATTACCGACAGACTCAAAAATTTGTTGGTAATTACTGACAAACTCAGAAATCCATCGGTAAATTTATATACAATCAATTTATCGACGAATTTTAAATATTTTCGATAGATTTGTCTAGTCAATAATTTTTATTTTTTTAATAATACAAGAGAAAGAATTAAAAAAAATTAAATAAATATTTTTTTAAAAAAATATTATATTTAAAGTATCTCACAAGACTCGATTCTTATTAATTAAGTTATTATTTTTTAAAATTATTGTCTGAAGTATCATCCATGTTTATAAAAATTTATAAAAAGTTATTCAAATTAAATTCATCCGTTGCTTTTTACCGTGCTTTATACCATTAATAATAAAATAAATTTTAATTTGTTATCAAATTGATATTTAAAATTATATTTTAATTGCAAAATACTTTCACAAAACTGCTGAAAGTGAAATAAATATTTTGTTATCTCAATAAATAAAGATACATAATCTCACATATTTAATCATTAAAATAACCATTTAGTCTTTATAGTTCTAATGGAAGTTGTACTTGCAAAGTCAGTTTAATAAAGTTCATTTTCATGCTGGTAAAATTGGGAAGTAATTGAATAATTTTGATTATGAATAGTGGACGGTGAAAGAGTGAATGAGGAGCACATGTGAAAGGACATGGGGAATCTATGGATGGAATGTTGCATTTTGACTTGTGAATGTCATAAAATAAGCAATATATACACAAATAATAATAACATACTTTAGGGAAATTATTTTAATTAAAATGAGACGGACCATGTGTTTTGGACGGCAATGAGAAGCAAGAGCGTAGCACAGTTTGACTTTGAAGCTAAAGTTTAAGTTAATTTGGCTTTTGATCTGTGAGAATATGAAGCACTTTGTTTTTATCACTTTCACGTCACAAACAGAGCAACATCTGATACCACAAAAGCTCAATCTTTGCACTAAACTCCTTTTTTAGGTTAAATTACCAATTATAGATATTTCTTAGATTCAGAAACCACACAACATAGAGTCCAAATATTTCAAAACTAAATTTTAAGTATGGTTCAATCTAAGAAATTGTCAATACAAAATTCTTTGTTTTTATTTTCATTTCTTTATTTCTTATACTCAATATAAAAATAAGGTGATATTTTATAATGAAATAATAATAATAATAATAATAATAATACTTTTAGTGCCTAAAATCTAGATATATTTGATTTTAATTTTCAAGTTTTTTTTAAAAAAAAAAACATGTTAATCTCCCAAATTTGTTAAAATAGGGCTATAATTGACTTTTTAAAATTATTTGTAGTCCTTCCTTACGAAAATATTTATAGCTTTTTTAAATTTAATGTTCACGGAATAAAATAATATTTATAAGTTTTAGAAATTAAAATATTTATTTCTATTTTGAGGAATGAAAACCAAATTAAATATGAATTTAAAGAATTAAAAATACAATTAAAGTTTTTAAAAAATACCAAATAAAATTATTTTTAATTTTATTACAAGAACTAGGACAAAAGAAACATTTCATGTCTTTATATTTTTTTAGCAAATAAAAAAAGTAATAGTAATTATATAAAAATAAATAAAGACGTCTAGTTACTTTTATTACATGAATAGTTTATATATATATATATATATATATATATATATATATATATATATATATATATATATATATATATTAAATTAGAGAATTATTATTATTATTGTTATAATGGATAGAAAGATAATAATAATTTGACATTTTTATAATTTAAAATAAAAGCATGAATCAAAGACATTCAACCAACCACCTATATGCTATTCCTCGTTCGTGCTTTGAGTAGTTTGACAAGTTAAGTCGAAGACCAACCTACAACGTGAATTCTGAGGTCAACTTCATATTCCAGACACAACTTTATCATTTCGCAGTTTCAATTTCGATTCCAACTTTTGCCTCAAACTTTGAATATCCTTGTAAAGACCTTTTCTCTTCGTTCAAGAAAATACGTTCAAAATATTAATAAAATATTTGTAAAATAAACCCCATGTTATTTACTATGACTGGTAAACCCACGTGAAATTTCATCAGTGCTTAAAAACAACATTGCAATGAGTAATCAAATTGTTGAAAGAAGAAGATAAAAGAATGTACCTTTTTTGTTGAGTAAAGAAGTTAATGTTAACCAATGGTTTTAGTGCTTAACTGCCTACTTCAATACAAATCTAGGTTAGGCAAGAGCATCTTCTTACGTGCATTAAAAGAAACATTAAATTGATGAAGTTTGAAGATGATTTGATCTTAGAAAAATCATATATTTTTGCGACTTGCTATTTATAAAAATGATTCACACCGTCACATGATTTTTGTCATTACATGGGTTATTGATTTTCGTCATATATAGTTAATATTTATTACTTTATTCTTTAAAACACACCCTTTACTTTAACTAAACTTATAAAGAGGAGTTATGCAATTTAATTACATAAGATGTTATGGTTCAAATATTAAGTGTCTTTTCCAACATGAAACGTTGTCATATTTACGTAAATTTAGTTTTATCTTAATTTTAATATTTATTAGTTAAGTTTAAGTACTGAATAATTGGTTCAAGAAATAAGAAATATATTATACTAAAAAATAAAATTTATAATCTAAAAATTTAATTATTTTTAAAAGTCTCAAAATTTTGATACTAAAATCATCATTCCCGTCAATTTTATTGAAGTTCTAAACATAATTTCTCATTACCAACATTAACGACAAATCTATCGCCTTAAAAGACGAGTTTCTAATATCCATTGCTAATACTTTATATTTCTCTAATATTTTAACATAAGATGTTCTCTTCTCCACGGTTCACAAGAAAATGGGTATGAAGCTTGGAATTCTTTGTTTCAAATTAAACAATTGAATATCCATTAAAATATGGCACATAGTATTAAAGTAGTATTGTTTATCTTGCAAGTGACTTAAAAAGTTAATAAATTAAAGTGATATGTCTGGACAACTGGAATTAACACGTGTTAAGAATATTTCAATTTGAACCTTATCATTTGTTTACCAACATAAGAAATTAAAAATTATTCACTAAAATTGTAATTAATGGGAATATTATGTGAAATTAGCACGTGGGGAGTTCAAAAAGCCGTGTTGGCTGCTCTGACTTCCTTTTATATGATAGAATAATACAAAGGGTGTGTTCCCAGGTTGCACACAAAGCTATAGGGTTTCGTGTAAAACCAGATCTTGGATTTCTACTCAACTTGGCTTATAATGCTATAAAAATTAATAACGTGTTCATGATTTTCACATCAAATACTTTTTTCTCTTTAAAATTTTCATATTTAATGTCACTATAATAGAGTATTCAATGTTAGTTATGATTCTCTTTGGTTCATTTTAATTTTCAATGCATGAAAATGTTACTGATTATTTCTTAAGATTGCTGTATTGATTTCAAATTTTGTTTATGTTCTGTAATTTGTTTGCTAACTACTATTAAAAGAAAGTTCGAGATTAAATGTCCAAATAGAACGTTGATAAAAAAAAATAGATCCTTTTATAATTGACTAAACCAACGTTGCATTTACATCATAATTAATAAAAATATTAAACTAATAAAAAGTATTGTAAAGTTAAATTTAATTTTTAATATTTTAACGTCAATTTTGTCAGTATAGAATATAAAAATATTAATTAGATACAAGAATTATATATATATATATATATGTATATATATATATATATATGTGTTTGTTTAGTCTATGTTAAGAAATTATTTTTTGTAAAATAAGACAGTGATACAAATGAAAAAAAATATTATAATATTAGTTCAATGAAAAAAATTAAATAAATAACTATTAGGCACATGTTTTCATATATGAGTTATTTTCATGTAATATTTTCCCTTCTTAGAAATATTTTTTCTTCTTTTTTCCAATCCTCGCATTTTCATTTTCTTTTTTCTCGAATCCTAATTTCATTTACGATTTTTATCAGTATCCAAATTTTATGAAATTTTTTTGCAAAAGTTAGATTATTGTGTGTAGCTGAGTATAGGAACGACGTGATGGTGACAAGCAGTTGTTTTGGCGGATCTCGAATTTTTGGAGTAAAGTTGAGAGTGTGTAAAGTATATTGATTTAAAGGTGCGTTTTCTAATTTTATATTATAAAAGTGTTTAGCAATATTGAGGACTCGTTTTAAAGCGAAGTTGTTTGTTATTTGTGGCTAATTTATTAATTTAAATTTATTGTTAAATACAATTTTGAGAAATAATTTTTAAAGTGCTAATTTATTAATTTAAACTTATTGTCAAATACAAATTTGAGAAATCATTTTAAAGTGCTAATGAGAGAGTCCATTCAACATTATAATTTTTTAAGAAATATGGACTCGTGCAAAAATGAATATTCAACAAATTTAAATAGGACACAGTTTGAAGTTAATTACATCTTATTTGAAGATTATTGAATGATAGATGAATTTTTTATTTTAAAATTATTCTTACATGTTAACTCCAATAATAATAAAGAAGTTTCCTCTTTTATACATAAATATTTTTTAAAATAAGTATTTTTTAAAATGATTCAGAAACTATGTAATACAATACATCTCATGATATTTTATATATAATAACAATCTAAATAATCACACTTTAATTAAGTTTATTATTTAATATTTAGGTTAGCGAACCAACATCGTATAACCTTTTACTTCTAAAATGTTATATTTTTATTTAAAATATTTACATTTAGTTAGTTAAAGATACATTTTAAAACACGATTGTAGAAAATATAACCATTGAAAGTGTCCATGTTATAAATTAGGTTTATTTTACCTTAACTATTATTAACTATTATTGAAAATCACTGAGCTTTTATTTGGTGGAAGAAGTGAAATGAAAGAAATTTTGAGTAAATTGTGTGTTCTGTGTGGATGATAAAGTTGTTTAGATTAATGAATTGATGATAAAATTTGAAAGGATTTGAGAAAAATATTTATGAAAGTTTAAGAATGATTTGATATATTTTATAATTTTTTTTATTTTTAATTAATATATTTGTAAAATTATTAATTGATCCAACTGTATGTTATGTGACACGATGAATGTTTCGTATTTTTCAATTATATCTTTACAAATTTTTTCATATGATCAATGATCAAATTTTCCAAGTCTTCACCAATCCATCATAAGAAATTAGTTCAACTAAATATACTTAACCTACAAATATTCATCCTTGTCTATAATAAAACCACTCAAATTGATTATTCAACTAAATACAACTTAAAGTATCAATCAACTCACACATCTTCAATCCACACTCTTTTAGGGTATATTTGGATTCGAGCGCAGATTTACTGCAACGAACCAAATACGAAGAAAGTTAAAAGCCAAAAAAATATAATATTATTAAAATACAAAAAATGAGATAAAATGTTTTTTGAAAACTTTATTCGCCAACTATAAAGATTTGCGGATGAGAAAAGATCTTCAAAACATTTTATATTTATTTAAACATTAATATAAAAAAATATAAATTTATATAATAATAAAATAAATATAATCAATTATATAATATAAAATTATTATTATTAATATTAATTTTTAATAAAATTATAAAAATATATATTTTATATTTTAAAATAATAAATAATTAAAAATATATAATAATTAAATCTAAAATAAAATAAAAAATTTAAAATAATTAATAAAATATTTTTATAAATAATTATAATAATATATTAATATATAATCGTTTAAAATTAATTGATTATAAGTATATATCATACATATAATCGATTACGTTCGATCATGCGTATAATCAATTATGTTAAAAAAATAATAAATATTTCATAATATTATTAATAAAATTATTAATAATAATATAAAATATAATTAAAATTTAATAAAAATGAATTTAAATATTTAAACTATTATAAAATAATAATAATAGTTTTTATATTTAATATCAAAATTGTTTTAAAATTTTAATTTTCTATTTAAAAAAAATTAATCTTTTTAATTAATAAATATATTTTATAATAAATTAAATTTATATTAAAGATAATTACTAATTTAATAATTTTTATATATTTTAAAATAATTATTAATTACATTAAATTGATTAATTACATTTATTTTTAATTATAAAAATAAATTTATAATTTTATATATTAAAATATTATTATATTTATCACATTATTTATAAACTTTCATAAATTTTTTATTTAAATCTTAACATTTTTCCTTTAATTCAAACAATTAATTTTTTTTTTAAATTATCTTAACTTATCTCTCCAATCCAAACAAATTATTAGTATTCTTACCACCACCTCTACCCTCAAGTAAAAGACATAAATATTAAAATAATAAAATATAAAAATATAAAAATTTGAAAATACTAAAGACTGATCTTTTAATATATTATTTTTATCTAGACCCAAAAAAAAAAATCATTTTATTCCTGATGAGTGAGACAACAAACAATATCTGAAAAGGTTTGTGAGCACTACCATTGGAAAACAACATTTTAGGATTGGACTAGGCACTTCTTTGGAATGCGTAATAATTCAGTTGAAGGAAATTATTGATTTATGTTTACTGTATATGACACTAGAATCTGTAGTAAAATCAGTTCATATTAATTCACAAGTCCAAAATACTATTTTAGGTTAGTAAAGAACATATTAATTAACTTTGATAGTTGTGAAAAAAAAATATGATCACTTTTTATAATTTTTAGAATAATTTTTATTGAACAATATTGTAATTAATGTAGATATACTCTCTTTCTCTTTTTTTTTTATCAGCAAATATACTCTGTTTGTTTCCAATGAAAAATATAAAAATGAAAATAACAAAAATCAGGCACATAATTATTATAAACATGAAAAATAATAGAAATGATGAAGGTTAAACTTTTCGCGTAAAGACAAAAAGATTGGCATAAAAATAAATGAATATGTAATAAATTTAATTGTGTTGTTTTGTTAAGTTTGAGAATTTACAATTTTATGATACATAATATATATATATATA
>Ga0209489_108093_pt1:0-12500 | contig 14814 bp, 6 predicted proteins | sample SiratrowhiteBW_FD_187527 | JGI IMG/M metagenome (GOLD analysis project Ga0209489, IMG submission 187527) | Root nodule microbial communities of legume samples collected from California, USA - Siratro white BW (SPAdes) (version 2) | ecosystem: Host-associated > Plants > Roots > Nodule... | reverse complement strand
TATGATTATGATTAGTTAATATTATTAATAACATTATTATTATTATTATCATTAATAATAATAATATTATTTTTATTATTATCATTTTTATCAAAAATGACAATAATAATATTAACAATAATATAAATAATATCAATAATAATATTAATAATATTGATAAAAAAAATATTAATAAGATTCATGATAACAATAATAAATTAATAAAAATTAAAATACTAATATTATTAATAATATTAATACGGGTAATAAAAATAACATTAATAATAATAATATTAGAAATAAAAATATTAATGTTAACATTAATAGTAATAACATTATTGATAATATTATTATTAACTATTATTATAATAATAATAAAAACAATAATATTAGCAATAATATTAATAATATTATTACTATTAATATTAATAATAATAATAATAATAATAATAATGATAAATATAATATTAATGATAATATTATTAAATAATAATAATATTAATAAAACTAATAATAATATTAATAATAGTAATACAACTTTAATAATAAATAATAATAGTAGTAGTAATAAAAGTGTTTAAAATACCAATAATATTAGTTATAATATTAATAATATCAATAAAAATATTAATATTGTTAATAATATTCACCTTTATTAATGTTATTATTAATAAATCAATATGAAAATCATTAATAAGAGATAATAGTAATTTTATCTATGAATATAAGTTCCTAAGTATTACCCATGAACATAGGTCCATAGGTATTACCCACGGACATAGGTCTGTAGATATTATCTACGGAAATAGTTCGTGGATAATACCTACAGACCAATATCCGTGGGTAATACCTACGGATCTGTGTCCGTGGATAATATCTACGAACCTATGTCCGTAGGTAATACCTACAGACTTAAATCCGTGGGTAACACCTATAGATACAGATCCGTAGGTAATAATCCATGAGTAATGCTGAATTTACTTATAGATACAGATCCGTGGGTAATAATCCGTGAGTAAATTGAGTTTTTCTTGTAAGTATTTTGTTTGGTTTTATTTGAAGAATTTTTTCTCTGTTACACAATTTTTATGTTTTCTATTTTTCTATTCATTCAATGTTTATTAAGTTTATTCAGATTTTTTAAGATATTTTTTCTCTTTAACATTTTAAAAAATAATAGATGTTATAATTGTTATGAAAATTCAATTATATCTTATTGTTTACACTTTTATATAATCATTTGTGTAATTTTTATTTGATACACTTTATTTTATTATTTATATGATTATAAATTTTTCTTAAAATTTGATATTAAAAAAAAATAAAATGTATTTTTTTACATTAGATAATTGATGATGTTTGGACGATATAAAAGTGGGTGCATGCTCAAGTAGGTATATACCTACTTAACTGAAATAAAGGTCAGAGACAAATTTTATACTGAGATGGAGATGAAAATGAATAATCATTTTTACTTTGATAATGAATAGGAATATGAGTATAGCTAAATCCATACCAATTACGCCTGGTTGTTGTTCTTTGACGGCATCTAAAATTTAATTATATTATAAAAATAATAATTTTTAGTTTGATTTTATATTTATCATGATTGTACAATAAAATAGACAAAATTAAAAGTTGATTTACAAAGTTAGAAACAAACAAATAGATTTTTTTATTTGGACAAAATTTACATGCAATACTATACATATGCAATACTATACATATTATTGGTGCTTCTCTCAAATTAAATTTGAACTTTTACTTTCCTGATTTATATCTCATTATAGATTTACTCACATACTAAAATGTCTTAAGGACTATTTAAGAGGTTTATTCACATCTAAATGTAATTATTATATACAGAAAATGTTTAAGGTAAATATATAATTACAGTCTTTAGGAATACGTCTTAAATATTTATTTTTAACTAGAAGATATGTTTGTAGAATTTATTGTAATTAATTAGAAACCTAGTTTTCTAAAAGTAAAATTTGTAAAATATTTTATTATTTTCATAAAAAAGGTTAAAACGATTTAAATTAATTTAAACTTATTTGAACGAAGTTAGATTTGATCGATTTAATTTTTTAAATTAAACTAACTCAATTGCCACTGTTGAAATAATCCTTATAAAATTGCAAGATGTTATTTTTAGTAGATTAGATAATATTAGTGATTTCAAGAAAAAAAATCTGTCCTTTAGTTTTCTAATTTTATAAAATACTATTTTCAGATTACAAGGATAGACCTTAGTGAATGTGTGATTTACACAAGGAAAAAATTGAGAGTGATATATGCAAGGCAATATAAGGAAATCATGGATGAAAGTTAACCTATATAGCTACAAGAAAGCAATTAGGAAGAAGAAAAAAGGTAGGAAAAGTTGAGAAGCGAGCGAGGGTCTCCCAAACACCCTGTATTACCTTTCGTTTATGTAATTTTGTTGTTCTGATATTGCCATTTATCGGTACCAGAATTAATAGAAGAAATATAAAGCACACTTACCCCAGTTCAGAGTGTTTTGATCTAGTCCCTAACACATCCATATAAAATAGACCACCAAACTACAATTTTAAACACTTGCAAACCTTAAACAGATAGAATACACAATTCGTCAAACTATTTTTTAAAATTGTCAAGGTTATCCATACTATATTAATATTCAAGGTACTCTTCTATCACTTGAAAGGGAAAACTAAAATTTTAATAACAATAAAACTTGCTTCAAAACTATAGAGATTTACATATATAGTCCAAGAAAAATAAAATGTAGATAGATTTGATTTATATAATATTTGGACTATTTTTTTATAACAATATGAACTTTTTCCAAACTTAAAATATGCTTAATTCTCAATATTTTTTTTTATCTCTTTTTATAAATAATAATTTCTTGTTATAAATAATTGTTATTGAGTTTTTAATTAAATTTTATTCTGAATATCATTAATTTTGACAAATAAATGAATTGGAAACATTTGGGTTAAGAAGAGCAAAACTAGAATTCCTGATGAACAAATAAGGCTAAAGTTAAAATGTTGACGTGAAAGCTAGTCCGGGCACAATAAAGTTGAGTCGACTCTGATTTAGCCAAATTGGGTCGGGCTTAATATGCGTCAGTTGGGCAAAAAGTACTGGAAATTGCAATAGAGTCCAGTTGCGCCTGAGACCACTTTAGTTGGGATGGACATGAGCATAAAAAAGTAGATTCTATTTAAGAAACCTTCTACATTAGGGTTTGGTATCTTCAGTCGTAAAGGAGCAAATGTCACATTGGGAGGCAACTTTAGGGTTTTCTATCATCTTCCATTACTCATTTGCAATGTTTAGTTGAATCCATTGTTATTAGTTAGATTTAATACTTCTGAACTTTCATGTAATCAATATTGGTCTTGATAATTATGTCTTTAAATAGATGTTTTTCGTTCAATGTATCCAGTTAATGCACTATTGGAAAAATGTGATTTTATCACATGATACAACGTTAGTTAAAAGGGAATTGTTGTAAATAAAAACGAAATAACAATTTTGTAAATAAATGAAAGCATATTATATTGGTTAAGGGATAACCTATGTAACAAGACTCATTCTACATCAGTTATTAGAAACAACTGATGTAGAAAATAACCTAGGAAAATCACAAAAAAAAATAAAAATTTGAAAATACAATTACACGTGCAACCTATTACTTCGGTTGCTGCTCCAATTGATGTAATAGAGAGACTTTCTACATTGGTTGTGAGCTCCAAGCAATGTAGAAAGTGGCCCTTCATATTCCAACTAGAAAACATATTTTACCCCAGACTTATTACATCGGTTGTTTATCCAATGTAATAGATACTCTATTACAATAATTATTTTAATAACCGATGTAATATGTGTATTTTTAACCTAACTGTTAGTACTCTCACAAGACTAAAGATTTGATGAAGCCAAGCAAGACAAAGCAAGAAAGCAATTGAATGAGTTTTAGGGTTTGGTCTAGTGTGAGTGAGTGTGAATATGATTGGCAAAGAACCTATGCTTAGTTGAGGAGAAGTCCACCAACACAATGGTCTAAAAGTGATTAAAAACTGATCAAAATGCATTAGCTAAGCTTTTGATGCAAACTGGTTTGAAATACACCACTAGACAAAAATAAATCGATTCCAGTCTACACGAAATTGATTTATTCGTGCTTGACAGAACTGAAATAACTGTTTTCTTTTAAAAACAAAATTGAGCTTTTCTTTTATAAATACAGAAAGGTTTCTAACGTGCGCCTAAAGTCTGAGATACAAAAATTGAGAATCAATTTTTTGAGATCACTGTGAAAAACACTTTGGGTAATTGGGAATTTCTAGTTCAAAAATCAATTGGAGTTTTTTCTTGAAGAATCACTCTTGACCAATTCACTGTGCTATCGGAGTTCTTCAAGACTGTGTAAAGGCCTCTTTTCTTGCGCCAATCAGGGAGTCTTTGTTAACCATTCTTGATCCCTTTTGTATCAAGATATGCGTTGATTATTTATAATTCTGTAAAACACTTGAATGATTGTACTATTTTAGGCTACAGGAGTTAGCCTTGTGTTGTTTGCTAAATTGAGTGGGGCTGCGGGGAGTAGTCTATCAATTTAGTGGGTTTATTGATTCTTACAGGGAGTAGGTATTGTGTAATTGATTGTAATTGAACAATTGATTGATTTAGTGGAACTTTCTTTGCATGAGGGGCAAAGGAGACTGGACGTAGCCCTTGAGGAAAGGTGAACTAGTATAAACTGATTGTGTTATGTTTTCTTGTCCTTTCTCTCTCAATTTTGATCTGTTATTGTGTTGTCTACTGAAATTAATTGGTAATTGAATTGGTTCTTGATAATCTGAAGCATAATTGGATTAATTACTATACTGCATATTGGGCCTGTTCCTTGCGATTTGAATTTGGGTTTAACTTTGCCTTAATAAGGATCTGTAGCATCTCTAAAACAAGAAAAAACATTCAGGTTTTGTGATATTATAATAATTTCAAATTGCATACTATTTTGTGATCCTTCTGCAGAGTTAGTATCTTTGTTTTTTAATTCCAAATCACAACTGATTTGTTCCAATTGTATTTGAATAATTTGTAAATCTACAATTGTTGCAGTAATTGAATTTTAATATCTTCTTTAATCTTGTAAATCAATATAAATTTCTAAAATCTAGTTTATGGTATTATCTTTGATGTGATAGTTGTTGTAAATGAGGTGATTGTGAATTCTTGTTATTGACTGCCTTTATTTTAAGCCTCTATTGATTTGTTGTGTTTCAAAATTGTAATTGTTCTTAAAATCTGGTTTGGGGTGTTGTTTACTTTGATTAACCATTCACATAGATATTGTGGTTGATTCTCATTATTGAATTTACCTCTTAGTAATATTCTAATGCCTTTAGTGCAACTTGGTATGATATATTCTTAGTGAGGCATAACTCTAAAATTGTGTGGATTTGGTTTGCATAAAGTGCTGCTGTGTGGACAGTTATTTTTGTGTATGCAGTGTTAAATTTTCTCTCTACCAGTAAAATAAATTGATTCATTCGTGTTAGCACCAATGGGCTGCTATGATGATTTGATGAAGCCAACCAAGTTAAGAAGTTCAAGACCTTATGACCATATGTGGAATGCATGAAGATTTCATGAAGATTGAAGACTTGGTCTAGAACTTAGGAGTGTGTGTTGAGGGGTAAGCTTGAGGTCTAATTAGTGAAGCATGCAATCTTAATCAATGATAAGCTCCAAATATATTTTCTGAATTAACAAAAGTTTTGAAAAATCATTAAAATCAAAACTTGCGTTTTAAATAACTGTTTTAACTAACTGGAGAAAAACAGTCGACTATTTGATGATTCAATCGACTGAATTTTTAAATGACAGTTATGTTTAAATAGCTGGCGCGAAATTTTTGGAAGTTAACGAAAACCATTTTACACATTTTCTGAACACGAAAATTTGAGATTCCAAAGAGAGAAAAGAGAGCAAATGCGCCCGCGAGTCTTGTGATCAAAGATCAATCAAAGTTTTCATCAAGAACGGTTTTCTTGAACTGCTGCTGGAGCTATCATCTGACTGAGACTGTTCTTCGTTGATTTGATCATCAAGACTAAGCCTTCTATACCTTTACTTGTTTCTTTTGTATTCGTTTGTATAGAAGTGTTTGTATTACAGTAACCTTGTTTGTACATCATCTGTTTTGACATTTATTCTGAGTTCTTGAATTGCCTGGGTTGGTAATTCTGTTCTGTACAGTGGGCTCTGTACAGGGTGCGACTTGCTGTGGGTTTCAGCAAGGGTCTTCGTGAAACACACAGTGGGTTTCTGTGTGGTTTCCTGTTCTGCTGTGGGATCAGCAATGGTCTACTCGGGTTGCAGTGAGACGTTTCTGGGTTATACAGTGGGCTCTGTATAACGTTACTTGCTGTAGGTTTCAGCAAGGGAGTTCTTGAAGCACACAGTGGATTCTGTGGTGTTTCTTGTTCTGCTGTAGGGTTAGCAGGGGTTGGCTGCAGAGTGCAGTGTCGTCTTGCTGTAGGCAAGTGTTGTAAACTGGATCTGGTTGATCAGTTTAGTGAAATCCTTACTGTGTGTAAGGGACGGACGTAGCCCTGCTGTTGGGTGAACCAGTATAAAAATCTGCTGTGTCCTTATTCTCTCTTGCTCTCTCTTTATTGTTCTTGCTGATTGTCTTGAATTTTTTCAGAATTAAGTGAATCTTGCTAATTGAATAACTTCATCATTTTTCTGAAAGCATTTTCAAAAACAACCTAAAATTAGTTATTCCATTTTTTTAACACAGTCTAATCCAAACTGCTCTGAATCTGCTAACCACCAGTATATCAATTTTCTGCAAATCAGCAGTTTCTCAATTTGCTGGGTTAACTGTTTATCAGTTTATTCTACCAGAAAACCAAATCTCTCATTGTTGTTGATCAAAGAATGTTTTCGCACATTTAACAAAGTTATATTGTTTAATAAAAAGTTTTTTTTTGTCAAGGTTGATAAACTTGAAGTTGATAAGTTCTTTTTGTGTGGTTATGTTCTATTCTGTTTCTGTGCAGTAAACTAAATCGCTTTTGTACTTACATTCAAATTTAGATAAAATTGTTTGATCTGTTGCATTGTACTGTGACTGGATTAGATTCTGTTTACTGATTCATTCTATTGTCTTGCTCAGTAAAGTCAATAAAGATCCAGTTTATTAAACGAATTGAATTTCTTAAAAGGTCAACTAGTTTTTTGAAAAGATTTTGAAATCCAATTCACCCCCCTTTTGTATTTAAGCCAAAACAGTTTCTTTCAATTCGTGTATGAAATCGATTTATTTCTTCACTACACCTTATATCTTTTACTCATTAAGATTCATTAAAGCTTTTCTAGTTGTGAAAACTGTTTTCAGTGCTTTAAATTTCAAAAATCTTTTAAAGTTCAATTCACTCCCCCTCTTGAACTCAACCAAATACATTTTCACTAATTTTGATATTTGTTTTTTTTTTCTCGTGCTGTTCAGTTTCTGCTGCTTGTTCTCATTTCACCCACTTGTGTATTGGTAGCCTTTGTGCACTTTGTCCTGTTTCATATTTTAAACGTGTGTGGTTTGCTTAACTTGCTTTTATGTTGATGTTGCAAGTTATTAAGGGCGCCATAACAGCGAGTTTACTTGACGCGTGAGCCTATTTTCACCATAAACTCTACTTTTACCCCTTGCCACTTCTCTTTTCAACAAGTTAGCAATTTTGTAAAATTGATTAGAAATAGTTAGAAATTTGTTTTTGATCTAAATTTTTTAGTAGTAACTTTCGTTAGTATATATTTCATAATAGAGTGCTTATATTGTATAAATTTATCTTAAATTTTGAGTTGTCAAAATTTAACGTGAAAAAACTTCAAATGAACTTTTGATAGAGAATTCGGATTGAGACGCTTTGAAAATGGAAGTTGCTTGAAATGAGGTAAGGAATGCAATGACAAAGACTTGAATGGGGTTGGGGTTCTAGATTTTCCAAAATTTCACTGTTTAAGATTACTCTTTTATAGGGGTTTTCAGTTCATTTTTTAGATTTTTGGCTATTACTTCACATTTCTACACTTATCAAAAAATTCTAAAATTTATTTGTATTAATTGTAGATTTATCGAACCATTACATCGTATAATTTTTTTAAAAAATATACATATTACATTGATTGTAAGCTAGAACTGATATAATATGAGACTTTTTATATGGGTTGTAGCTGCAACGGATGTAAAAAGTCCCATATTACATCGATAGCTTACAACCAATATGTATCATTCTTTGCTCTTTCTAAATGTTATTTTACATTGATTGTGTTTATAATTGATATAATATGAGTATATTTTATATCAGTTGAAGAACCGATGTAGAAAGTCAGGGACTTTCTACATTGCTTGCATCAATCAGTTGCGAAACTGATATAGAAAGCCTTCCATAACCGATATAGAATCCTATTTTTCTACTGGTGTTGTCCGCTTATTGATTCGTGGCTTGATTTTTGGTTCTTTGGGTATTGGAAAATGTCTTTTGTAATAAAAAATTGAATGAAAACACCTAATGAAAGCTTTTATCTAGGAATAAAGCAAGATTCATTTGTTGTTTGAATACTTTGTGGCGATTGCAAGTTTTATTTATATAATTGATCAAGGAATTGACAATTAATTGATAAACTTAAGGCTCATTCTCCCAAGAAATTAGAGTGGGTATTATTATGAGTTGACGTTGATATTTGTTTGAAAAGAAGATAATTGTTTTATTTATTTATTTATTTTTTTACATAAGAGTGAGATAGTAAAATATAACCTTGATAATTTCATATCATTAATTTGTAATCCTTTGTCTACATTCCAATTGTTTATAAAAATATATAAAAATATTTTCTTTATTTAATTTTATACACAATTATTTATATTATAAAATTGTTCTTGAGTCTAATTTTATTATAACTATAATTATGATCTTATATTCACAAATTCTTTAAAAAAGATCCTATATTTATTACTTGTCACATCCACCACGCATATATTTTGTCATCATTAATAAAAATAGGCTAACATCTCTTAACGAGCTTGACATTTGAAACCTACAACTAAACAAACCTATTCTTGCTAGTTAAGTCATTATAAATGTTAATAAATTGACAATTTTAAGACTCCACAACAAAGACAAAAAAACCATGTTTATTGAAATGGAAAAAAAATTGACAACAAAAAAAACCATGAGGAGGTATCAAAATCATCATGACAACTATCACTCACATACGATACACATTGGTAATGTAATAAACATAATTAGTACCATACACATAATTATAACAATCTTTAACCTTAGTTAACTTATAAAAATTTTCAATCTTAATTAACTTTAGAGAATGAGTCAAAATATTTTTAATGTTAATATCTTTAACCTAGTTAACTTTAACTTGTAAAAATTTTCAATCTTAATTAACTTTAGAGAATGAGTAAAAATACTTTTAATGTTAATATTATATATTAGTTTCAACGTATCTTGCAAATAATATATCAATTAGTGATTATTACATATATATATATATATATATATATATATATATATATATATATATATATATATATATATAGGTATCAATTAGTGACTATAACATATAGCAGGACAGTTAGCAAATCCAACCACTTTAATATTTTTTTATCTATAAACTAATCTTTCAATAATTTTGTTATTTACAACAATTATTTTTCTTACAAATAATAGAAAATATTTGAGGGAAGGTTAAGAGAATAAAAAGACCTTTAAAAACTTGAAAATAAATTTATGATACCGATAAGATCTACCTATACTACAGTAATAAAACTAATTTTGCCTATTTTAAATAATATTGATGTGAATAAAAAAACCTTAATTTTGAGTATTAACATTTTAGTATTAATAAAAAGAAATTATTATCCACGACATTATAAATATCTGGTGGACTGCCGCACTTTAGTCGAATCCTTGTAACAGGTGAGTCTCTTTCTCCATTCCTCTTATAACAAAAATAAACACAAGAAAAAATAATGAATTGACTTTCTTATTATTTTGATATTCAATTTAAATCACCCAGATTGTTTTGCCTTTTACTTTCAAATTTTGAAATCTATGGATGAGAAATTTTGTGTGCCCCTTTTGGTTTTAGATCAGGAATTGCAATGATTCTGGGAGAAGGTTTGTAAAGAAGTTATCTTTTGCATTTATTCTTGAATTGGGTTGCTTCTGGTTTTGCATTTGGTCTAGCTCTGAGAAAATGAAATGTATTAGGTTTATCTTAGGACTATATTTGGATTCATTTTTAGGACTGTGATGCTGAGAATGATTGTGAAGCTTGTGATTGTTGTCCGAAAATTTTTGCTTTTATGGTTGTTTTGTGGGCAGTTGGTAACCCTTCTTGTGTGACTTTGACGTGATTTGGGCATGATTTTCTTTCCTATAATTTGACAGAAGTTTGTTTCTCTTTTTAGGTTCTCTGGTTGTGTTTTTATAACTAATGCCTGCAAAATGGAATAGACATATTTTTGTAAATTCTAAAATCATGGTCACCCATTCTAAAATCACTTTAAAAGATAGCCTCAATAACCATACAAATCAAATTTATTTATCCGAATATATCTGATATATTTGTTTAGCAAATTGACATTATCAATTTATCTGTATATCTTTGTTTAGCACATTTACATAAAATATATGCTTGGCAGATACAATTTTGATGTAAGATGAATATTGGTCTTCTGATTCATTAATGTTTATTAAATAGTTCTGTTCTTACATAGCCTAAGGGTCAAGAACAATAAATGTTCTTGCGGAGTCTAGAGGCTGAGAACAAGGCTACAATGGGTCAACTATCTCAATCCTAGGTAAAGCTCTAGTCTTTGTATGGGTTGAGGGTGAAGGTGGTCTCCGATTGCTGGTACTTGGCTATCAAGGTTTCAATTATCTAAATAAGATCTGAGTTTTTCTTTCTCTTTTCCTGTTTGCTATTTATACTAGTATGTGTTATCATTGCTCCTTCAGCAGGGGAAGACATGCAACCTTTGTGTCAGGGGACGTATCATCCTGTGTTAGGAGGCTATCTTGCTTTTGCATGCCTTGTCAGGGAAGACGTGTAGTCTCTGCTACTGGGATTGCTTTTTCCTACAGCCTATTAGGGAAGACGTGTGGTTTACTCATATTATAGGAGGGTATGCACAGTTTATTGGAACTTGTTCCTGTGTCAGAAGACAGGTGTTGGTTGCCAATGTAAAGAGGTGGGAACCTAGTTCGTGAGAGGTTGTTGGATACTTGTCGGCCCATGTGTGTTCCTGGTTGTGAACCTACCATCCTGAAGGCTGAGTAGATACTGTATACCTCCTAGCTTGATCGTTTATTGGAACTTGTTCCTGTGTCAGAAGACAGGTGTTGGTTCCCAATGCAAAGAGGTGGGAAACTAGTTCGTGAGAGGTTGTTGGATATTTGTCGGCCCATGTGTGTTCTTGGTTGTGAACCTACCATCCTGAAGGCGAGTAGATACTGTATACCTCCTGGCTTGAGTATTGGGGATTGTTGGCCACTCCTCCTGGTGGCCATATAGTACACTAGTCTCCCAGACTCTTATAGTCTTTAGACTGCTAAGAGTTTATAGTGGTTGGAGTTCTCGGCCATACCTTCTGGCTCGAGTATTGGGGGTTGTCGGTCATTCCCTCTAGTGACCAAATAGTGGAGTTGTTGGCCATGGCTCCTGGTTTGGGTATTGGGTCGGCCACTCCTTCTGGTGGCCCGATAGTAGACTACTCTCTCAGACTTTTGTAGTCTTTAGACTACTAAGAGTTTCAAGTATTGGGAGTTGTCAGCCCCTTCTGACAACTCTCAATACTTGAAACTCAGAAAGGGCTGACAACTCCCAATACTTGAAACTCTTAGTAGTCTAAAGACTACAAGAGTCTGGGAGAGTATTGTACTATCCGGCCACCAGAAGGAGTGGCCGACAACTCCTAATACCCAAACTAGGAGCCATGGCCGACAACTCCACTATTTGGTCACTAGAGGGAATGACCGACAACCCCCAATACTCGAGCTAGAAGGTATGGCCGAGAACTCCAACCACTATAAACTCTTAGCAGTATAAAGACTATAAGAGTCTGGGAGACTAGTGTACTATATGGCCAGCAGGAGGAGTGGTCGACAATCCCCAATACTTAAGCTAGGAGGTATATATTATCTACTCGGCCTTCAGGATAGTAGGTTCACAACCAGGAACACACATGGGTCGACAAGTATCCAGCAACCTCTCACGAACTAGTTTCCCACCTCTTTGCATTGGGAACCATCACCTGTCTTCTGACACAGGAACTGTCGAGCTATGAAAAAGATTCAACAAAAGAAAGAAACAAATCCACTATCTGTTTTACGTCAAGCAATACGTGGAGTAACTCCCGATATAGCAGTAAAAGCAAGACGCGTAGGCGGATCAACTCATCAAGTTCCCGTTGAAATAGGATCCGCACAAGG
>Ga0209489_108086_pt1 | contig 14830 bp, 18 predicted proteins | sample SiratrowhiteBW_FD_187527 | JGI IMG/M metagenome (GOLD analysis project Ga0209489, IMG submission 187527) | Root nodule microbial communities of legume samples collected from California, USA - Siratro white BW (SPAdes) (version 2) | ecosystem: Host-associated > Plants > Roots > Nodule | place... | reverse complement strand
GTGAGCATATTGTGGCGGATGCTGAGTTTAATCTAGAGATCTGTTTGAAAGACTTGCAGGAAGATTTCATGGGTGAAGTTGAGATCATAAAGTTTGATTTTGGGGTGTCGTTCAGGGAAGCTGTCCTAGGGAAGTCATGTTGCACTGTGATGAGCAAGTTCCCCAACAAATACAGTAGTTTGTACATAGAAGCAAGGGCAATGGAGGATGGTCTGGCTGAAACTATTGATGACAGCAAGATTAGACCAAAGGAGGACCCTAAGGATTGATCAAAGCTCTTGTCTGAAGAGTGTGGATGGGACGAGAACCTTGCAAAGAAAATCTAGTGTTTGGTCCTAAGACCAATGCATCTACTAGGTCTCCTCACAACACCAAAATACCTTGCTGCTACATCCCTGCACCACCATGCTGCGTCCCATCTTGCCACCTGACCTCCGTTGAGCCTCACCATTGCTGCTCATGCATGCTTCCACCATGCAGCTCTACCACTCTATACTCACATAACTCTCTCTCCACGGATTTACGCAACCATGCATTTTCCTTCAAAGATTACAGCCAATGCGACAAAAATGCACCCCTAAGCAATCACTATGCAACAACCTTTAACTTGAAACAACAAATCAAAGATTATTACAAAGGAGGAGCCAATGAAATACGTTACTGTGCTGAGTTCGTTGAGGATGTATGAAGCGTGCACAGTTCCAGTGATGGAGGAAGGTTAGAAAGAACATGGGATAAAAGCTGAAACACCTTCAACCATGACTGTATAGCCATGCATGATCTCGTGAGCAAGGGAACTTAGAGAGAGAACCAAAAATGAAAAATTAGAATGCAAAGTAGGTCCCACACGTTTCGAGATCCACTAAACTACTCCGTGCACCCCCACATATTCTGGCTTGCACCTCCAGTCTTTTCGAAATTCCTGAAATGCCCTCGCCACTAGCTGGTTTGGGCCTGCTACCTGCACCTCCATTAATCAGAATTCGCACCTACAAGTATTTGAAAGTCCTAAAATACCCCTGAAGCTATTTAGGTTGAATCTGCTTCTTGCACCTCCATATTTCTGGATCTGCACCATATCTCTCTCTAATTCCTAAAATACCCTTAATGTAGTTGATTTTTTTTTTTAATCTTTTAACATTGGATTATTATTTTGTTTTTTTTAAAGTCTATTTTTCATAAAAATTTTTGTTTTAATAAATCTTAAATGACCATTCGCGTCATGTGGGATTCTTTTTTTAAAAATAATAATAATAAATATCAATTCGTGATTTAAGTTCTAAATGACCACACGCGTCATACGGAATTTAGTTTAAGGAGTTTCAATTTTCGTTCGGGATTATCAAAAGACCGAACGCGTCTATGATATGCCGAAACGAAATTAAACTTTCAAACTAATAAATATATAATAATAAAAAATAAATAAAAATATCAAATTTCTTAACATAACTCAAATTGGGTAGAACTACGTATTCCTGATTCTTCACCCGCTAAGGATGTTGATACGTAGGAGCAGGGTCAATCCTTGTCGGGTCCTTTAATTTAAAAATTATTATTTTGTTTTTTTAATTGTTTTTTTTATATATTATGTTTTTGGGAAAAATAAATATTCTAAAAAACCACATTTGATTTTGATTATTTAATTAAAGGTACTGTCTTAAGACAGGCGCTGTGGGGTGCTAATACATTCCCCACGCGTAACCGACTCCCGAACTCATTTCTAGTTCACAGACTTATTCCTTATTCTTTTCTTAGTTTTTTCATAAAACATTATGGTGGCGACTCCATTTCTTTCTTTTTATTTGTTTTTATTTGGACCGTCATACCCGTCGTGATTTTTAGGTCGCGACAATATGTTAACTTGATAATTGAACAATAAGTCACAATAAATTTGATCATAGTAGAAAATAGATTGGTCACCGTTGTATGAGAATCCCAAACATGACATTCTGTTATCACACAAACACAATCTTGTATTGGAAAATTCAAAATCAAGCATAGTCTCAAAAATAAAATAAGGCTGAAAAGGAAGAAGGCGCGTTCGCCGCCATCTCTTTGCCATGAACTAGAATCAAAACCATTCAAAGAAGAAATGCCAGACACCTATTCCCCCAACCAAGAGCTAGTAACGCAGAAACCTAATTTCAAAAATCAAAATCCTCAAAACCCATAAGAGTCAATTCCATTTCAAAAAAAAAATCTTCAAATCCATTGCCATCCTTATTGTGTTGCTGCTCCCTTTGTCACCGTTGCCACCGTCGCCAGATTGGAGGCCAGGAACGCTGGCAGAAGCGCCACTTCCACTAGCTTGACAGTGGTGTCCGCGCCCGACGCCCTCCGTCAAGTGTACAATTTCTTCCTCTATCAAACTCTAGCACCACTGCTGCCGTTCACGCCATCCCTTGGGACCTTTGCCGTCGCCTTCAAACTGGTGTTCCACAACCGGAAACATGCTTGCCTTCAAAGTGGTGCTGCAGCCGCATGCCTTAATTTGTTTTTTTTTAGGGTTAAGTTTTTTTTCTTTGAAATAATGTGAATAAGTTTGACGTGGAGAAGTATGGGCTTTGGGGCCCATTGTGTTTCTAAAATGATAATGAATAGAATAAAAAAGAATAATGAATTAGGCATAGGAATAAAAATGATTGAATTAAGAGAAGATGAGCTACGGTGGAGGAAGTTAGGTTTGATCCTTTTTTAATTTTGGTGTGTTAAGAGATAAAATATATATATATATATATTAAAAGAAAGTCAACGTAAATAGGTGCAAAATAAATAAATAGGTGCAACATTGTTTTATCATTTAATCATTTTGGCATTTAATTTCTTTATAACTTTTTTTTTTGAATAAAGTGCATAAAAAAAAGTAACATGGATGTTTTTTTTTAAAAATAATAATTAACTTTATGGTTTTTTTTAAAAAAAAAGTTGAATGAGTTTGATTTATTTTAAATAAGTGCAGCATTGTTTTGGCATTTAATTACATTATAAAAAATTGAATAAAGTGCATGAAAGAAATTAAAGCAACGTGCATGTTTTAAAAAAAAGAAAAGTCCAAATGAGTTTGGTTTATTTTAAATAGGTACTCGTAGTTTCTTTTTATTTATTTATTTATTTATTTTGTTTTTTCTAGTAAATTTCATATTTTACTGAAAATATCTTAAAATTAAATATTTTTTTTGTGTTTAGTGTTTCATTTAAAAAAATAAAGATCAACTAAATATCCAAATGGTCGTACGCATCATGCGGATTTTAGTTAAAATAAATTTTTGATTAAATTCCTAAATGACCATTCGCGTTATGCAGGATTTAATTCGAAAAAAGTATTAATTTCATTTGGAATATCAAAAAGGCCGTACGCGTCTAACGATATCCAAAATAAAGTTTAATTTCCAAAAAATAATAAAAATTTAAAAATTTAAAAACATCAAGTTTCTCAAAACAACTCATCTATTTTTTAGAACTATGTATTCCCTGATTCTTCACCCATTAAGGATGTTGATACGTAGGAGCAAGGTCAATCCTTGTCGGGTCCTTTAATTTAAAAAATTATTATTTTGTTTTTAGTTGCATTTTAATTATATTTTTGGTAAAAATAAACATTTTATAAACCACATTTGATTTTGCTCATTTGATTAAAGGTACTGTCTTAGGACAAGCGCTGTGGGGTGCTAATACCTTCCCCACGTGTAACCGACTCCCGAGCTCATCTCTAGTTCGCAGACTTTTCCTTATTCTTTTCTTGGTTTTCTATAGTTTTCCATAATAAATTATGGTGGCGACTCCATCTCTTTCTTTTCATTAGTTTCTATTTCTTTTTTCCGATCGCCATACCCGTCGTGATTTATGGTCGCGACAGATGGCGACTCCACTGGGGAAACACTGGAGAGTCAGCCATTTAATTGAATGAGTGAAAAAAAAAATGTGAATTTATGAATGTTTGTATTTCCCTTTCTTTTTGTATATTACTTGCTTTATTTTCTTTCTTATGATTTATTCTATGTGTTTTATTGTTTGTTGATGGAATATTGAACCCTAGGGTAGAAGGCATGTTTTATCTGCTATATCTGTCATATCTGCCTGGGACTTTTCTGGCTGTTTTGCAGGTGAGGGGTTGGGAACAGGTTTTCTCCCTTCACACACACACATTTTTCATACATGTATCATGAGTGGGACCCTAAAACCCCGGGTTTGAAAAAGTTTAGAAATAGAGGGATTCAGTGATACCGAACGGGATGTACTTCCTACTTCAGTTTTCATGAGAATCCCAATCAGAGTTTGTTCTCTTTATTGCCTGTTCATAAGCTAGTTGTTTATCGACAGCTTTGAATAAGGTGATAAACGAGAGCCATAGCTCTGGTGACCTTTATACCTCTAGGAATTAGGGAACTTACCTTTGTGAGGATGCATGTAAAGATCTTAGAACCCTAGGTGTTATGCTGCCGATTTGTTTAGGGCACTAAGGAAGACAATCAAGTTATTCAACCGCTCACCGACATCTGCTTGTGAAAAAAATGATATTTTAATGTATAGCATACATATTTTAACATTGGTTTCATGCATCATGATTTTTATTCTAAACAGTAATTTTGAAAATTGTACACCAGATCATGGAGGTTAATTCTGGATTGGGAGTTGAGAAGGGATCAGAGACTTCAGACTTAAAAAAGAAGTTGAAGTTTGAACCGATAGGAAATAATCTCTCTAATCTCCGGGAGCTTGGAAAGAAGCTGAAAGCTATACATAGAGGAGCTTTCAGAAGAAAGTATGGAAACTTATTAGGGTTGTTAGAGCTAGAAATTGAGATATCTATTGTCATGGCGCTTGCTCAGTGTTATGACTCATACATGAGATGCTTCACATTCCAGGATTTTCAGTTGGTACCCACTATAGAGGAGTATGAGCAGATTATGGATATGCCTCTGAGTGGTGGAGTCCCTTATAGGCATTTTGAGCAACATGCTTCTATCTCGACATTATCATCTATCACCAAAATCTTTGAAGATATGTTGAAGAGCCGTTTGGTTGCTGTAAAAGATACCAAGGGGTTTTCTCAGAGGTTCTTAGAAGCACATCTTCTTCAGTTGAGTGTAAAAGAAAATTGGGAAACATTTATGAATGTGTTGGCTCTCATATTATATGGAGTGATATTGTTTCCCTATGCCGGTGATCATATTGACTATGTTGCTGTGGACATATTTGTTGCTGTTAGAACAAGGTCCGAGAATCCAGTTACAACAATTCTGGCAGACACATATCTAGCTCTGGATTTGTGCTATGAGAGAAAAGTGAGAAAGATGTTGTGTAGTGTACACATTTTGTACGTTTGGTTGATGGCCCGTGTTGGGGATAATGTTCTGGGAGTCAGGTGTCCTATAGAGCTGGTGACTCGGAAGAAGCAAGAGAAGAGAAGTGGTAAAGAATGGGCTTTGTTTGTTGCTGGTTTGAATCAGAAGAAGATTATATGGCAACCATCATGGCAACAAAGGTCGAAGCTTGTTTACAGTTGTGATGGCTTCCCTAATGTGCCTCTTATAGGAGTAAGAGGATGCATTAATTACAATCCAGTTTTGGCTCAGAGGCAGTTTGGCTACCCGATCAGAGGAGCACCTACGCCTGCTGTTTTAGCTCCACTTGTGTGCTACTACAGGGATGGATTTGTGACTGAGACATTACGTCATATTCGTAGTGCTTGGAAGAACTTATCCTATGTGGAAAGGGACACGAGGTCATGTTCAATGAATAAAGAAATCCCGTATCAGCAATGGTTAGCAGATAGAGTGAAAGAAGTCAAGCTGCCTTACAAATTGATTTCTCAGGAGCCTTTGGAAAAATCTATACGTGAAGAACCTACACTTGACACAAGGTCTGAAGAAATTCAGAAGTTGAAAGAAGAGGTTGAAAGGCTAAAAAGAAAGAATGATATATTGAATAATGATATGCAAAGCCTTCAACACGATTACTTGAATGTCAAGGTAGAATGTGAAGCAAAGACAAAGGCAAATGAGAGATTGATCAAGAGGCAGAAAGTTGATAGAGAATGCATTATGGAGATGACTCAAGAGCTGACTGCAACCAAAGCTGAATTAACTTCAAGAGCTAGAGAGCGGGAAGTGGTTGTGTTATCCGAACGCAATGGAAGAGCGCATATGAGGAAGCCAGACAGGATGGACAAAAGTTGATGAAGGAGCTATATGACTTGCAGGATAAGTTCCACAACACAGAGTCACAAATGAAAGAGATAATGTCGGAGTATGAAGAGAAGATGAAAGAAGAGGAGAATCAGAGGATGGAGACTGAAGAGAGGCACCAGATCATGATGACCCAGCTGGAGAACCACATAACAAATCAAGAGCGAGACATAATTCATTGAAAGATGTGTTTCTCACAGTTGGCTGCTTTAGCCAATGGAGCTATTGATGAGGTGCCGAGGATGCTGAGAGAAGCAGACATATCACTGATGTTCTTCAATCCTCCAGATGTTGTTCAGAATTTTTTGAATCATTGTAAATATTTAGTAGAGCAGATGAAGGTTATGATACCTCGCTCTAGGGAGTGATTGTATTCTATTTGATTCAATCAGTTGTTTTATGATGTTAGACAGTTTCTTTTCCCTATTAATACAAATATAGATTAAATTTCCATGAGTAAGTGCGTAATTTTCACAATTATTGTTTAAACAACATGCATACAATTTATGTTTTTCATAGCATTCATATTTAATTTTCTCATGAACAAGAAACTTCAACAGAAACATAATAACGACAAATATTCCACGACATCACTACAGAACTCGTGCCAATAGCAAAAGAATGGACAACTGCGGTGAAATGCAAGAAAGTATGAAGGCTGACATTGACCAGCTCAAAAATCAGATGGGTCAGATGTTTGAAATGATGGTGGCATTAAAAGACGCGGTGGCTGTCCGCAATGAAGAAGCTCAGTCTTCACATCCCCCTGTTCTTCAGCAAGGTACATCACAGACTCGTGACCCTAATTGTGGGAATAGAAATATCCAAGAATTCCCTCCATATGGTTTGCCTTTAAACTATGAACTTGTATATGAAGGGTATGAAGAGCAAGAAATTGTGCCGCCAATGGGTAATGCTGCTAACCCTAAAGGTTAACTCGAGTTTACTCAAATACCCCCTGCTAGTCATATGGAGAAGGTGGTAATTGATAGGGTTACTTCTAACGTTCAACCACGAGTTCTGCAAGTTCCCACTGGAGAAACGTCTATGTCAAAGAATAATGCGAATGAAGGCATTCAAAATATGCTGATTAATGCCGATGTGACAAAAAGCAAGTTGGAGATATTAGAGGAAAGGCTCAGAATGATTGAAGGAGCTAGTGCTTGTGAGTTTGGTGATGCTGCGGGGTTGTGCTTGATGTCGGATGTTGTGATACCCCCAAAATTCAAAGTCCCTGAATTCGAGAAATATAAAGGATCCACTTGTCCGAAAAGTAATCTGATCATGTACTGCAGAAAAATGGCTGCTCATGCCCATGATGAGAAGCTATTAATGCATTTCTTCCAAGACAGTCTCGTTGGAATAGCTTTGAATTAGTACATGAATTTGGAACCGGTTAGAATCCGGTCATGGAAAGACTTGGTTGATGCTTTCATCAAACAGTATAAATATAACATGGACATGGCTCCCGATAGAATGCAATTACAAGGCCTGTTCAAGAGAAGTGCTGAGACTTTTAAAGAATATGCCCAAAGATGGAGGGAGTTGGCTGCTCAAGTGGAACCACCTCTACATGAGAAGGAAATGATCACCATGTTCATTGAAACATTGCAATCTCCATACTATGAACATGTGCTGGGAAGTGTGTCTTCCAATTTTTCCGGTATAGTTACTATCGGCAAAAGGATTGAACACGGGCTTAAAAGTGGAAAAATAACACAAAACCCGTCTGCGGTTACCAATGCTAAGAAGCCCGGGTTCAATAATAACAATAGGAAGAAGGAAGGAGAGGTGCAAGCAGCTTCGGCCATGCCATATTGGGGAAGGTATCAACAACAATATCGACCAAATTATAAATCATCACATGCTTATGTTGCAAATGTTGTTTCGAACTATCAGTATAATACTCCCCGGCCACAGACTGGGTATAGACCGCCAATGGCAACTCATAATGCTTATCAACCCAATCTAGGGGTTTAGAATGCTAATCAGGCACAAAATCAAAATTTTTGTCAAAGGAATAATTCAGGAGAAAAGGCGGTGAAGTTTACTCCTTTACCAATGACCTATTTAGAGTTGTTACCTGATTTGGTTAAAAATGCATTGGTTGCTATATGTCCAACAAGAACCATACAACCACCATATCCTAGATTTTATGATGCTAATGCTAAGTGTGAATATCATGGTGGAGAGATTGGTCATTCAACTGAAAATTGCCGAGCCCTTAAGTACAAAATGCAGTCCTTGCTCGATTCAGAATGGCTTACTTTTCAAGAGCAAAAGCTAAATGTGGATAAAAACCCTTTGTCTGGACATGCGAACGCCACGGTTAATGTTGTAATGGAGGAAGAAAAGCCAAGCTGGGTTAGAAGTGTTAATGAAATGAAAAAACCTATGAATGAGGTTTTCAGCGCAATCTGCCATGCTGGTTTGTTCTCATATTAACATAGGCCGGAAGATAAATGTGGTTTCCATGCTAGCACCGAGCATTCTATTGATGAGTGTGCTGAATTCAAAAATTTTGTGCAAGACTTGATAGATAGACATATTCTACAAGTCAATCATCAAAAGAAGGAAGGAGAAGTATTTACTGGAGAAGAATGGATTCCACAAAGGCCTAAACCATTGGTGATACAATTTACCAAGCCTACCAATTCCATGCCTGCAGGACGACAACCTTTGGTGATTCAGACACCCTCTGCTTTTCCATACAAAAATGATAAAGCTGTTCCTTAGAAGTATGGTGTCAGTATCATCCAAGGAGAACAAAAAGATGAATCAGTCGAACAAGGCAAAGCTGTTATTGATAATATATCCGGAATTGGGGGCATGCCTAGGAGTGGTCGACTGTTTACTCCTCCTGAGTTGAGAGATGAGAAAAGACAAGAAAAAATAAGAGAAAAAGTGGATGCAGAAAAGATTAAATCATTTTTAAAAGGAAAAGTTGTGCAAGTTGATTCAGAGTTGGAGCAGAAAGAAAAGAAAAGAAGTTATCGATAATGATGCACATGAGTTTTTAAAATTTATCCAACAAAGCGAGTATAAAGTGGTGGACCAGCTAAATCGAATGCCTGTAAAGGTGTCTTTGTTGGAGCTATTAATGCATTCAGATTCTCATCGGAAATTACTAATGAAAATTTTGAGCGGAGCCCATGTGGAACAAGACATTTCCTTAGATAAATTTGAAGGGATTGTTAGCCATATTACTGCTAACAATTACTTGACTTTTACTGAGGATGAATTACCACCAGAAGGCAGAAGGCATAATAAAGCTCTTCACATTTCAGTTAAATGCATGAATCACTTCATATCAGGAGTATTAATTGATAATGGTTCATCTTTGAATATAATGCCAAAATCCACCCTGAACAAATTGCCAAGTGATGGGATTCATTTACGTCCCAGTACCATGGTGGTCAGAGCTTTTGATGGAAGTAAGAGGGAAGTCGTTGGTGAAATAGAATTACCAGTGCAAGTCAGACCATGCACTTTTCAAGTTGTGTTCCAAGTTATGGATAAATTACCGGCCTACAGTTGCTTGCTTGGAAGGCCTTGGATACATTCAGCTAGAGTAGTGCCTTCTACCTTGCATTAGAAGCTAAAATTCATAGTTTATGATAAATTGATCATAGTTTCTGGTGAAGAAGACTTGCTGGTATGTGGACACACACCCACTCCCTACATTGAAGCCGCAGGGGAAGCTTTAGAAACCTCTTTTCAAGCTCTGGAGATTGTCAGCACGACTTATATTGAACCTTTCAGGGTGAATCCGCATCTGTCTAAAGCATCACTGATGGTGGCTAAAACTATGATGGAGAAGGGGTATAAATATGGTAGTGGTTTGGGCAAAAACAATGATGGGTCTATGAAACCACTGGAGCTGATTGAGAACAAAGGAAGGTATGGTTTGGGATACAAACCTACCCAAGCAGATCGTAGAAAGAGAATTGAAGAAACGATTGAAAGAAGACAAGCCAGGATAGAGGGGAGAGAGCCAAAAACAAAAGGAATTCCTTTATGCAGCCTGTATCAGAGTTTTTATAGTGTCAGATGGATCAATCTTGACCAAGTGGCAGCAATTGAATGGGAGCCAGAAGATGAAGGCTCGAATTTTGTACACCCCTGTCTTCCAGACGAACAGATTGGCAATTGGAAAACTGTAGAAATACTCGTGGTGTATACACATGAGGAAATGTAATAGAAAAAGAAACTTTCATTTTAAACAATTCCTTTACTTTGTAATATTTTCTCCTAGCTTTAACACTGTTTCAGTTAATAAAATGTTGAGTTTTCATCCAAATTTTTGTCTTGTTTATTTATTTTTGTAAAATTGAATAATGCAGATATGATGAAGCTTTTTTGAAAATAATCATTCCAATATTTCATGTCCAAATTTCACAAACCCCGATGATTATATGGAAAATGATGAATATGAAGAAAATTGTGAACCCTCTCCGGAGTTGTTGAGATTAGTTGAACAAGAGGCGAGAGAAATTAAACCGCACCAAGAAGAAGTGGAAATGATTAATTTGGAAGATGAGGGGGAAGAAAAGAATGTTAAAATTAGAGCTAGTTTGACAAAAGAAATGAAACTGCAGCTATATACCCTTTTGAAAGAGTTCAAAGATATATTTGCTTGGTCATACAAAGATATGCCTGGTCTAGATCCCGAAGTTGTACAACACAGGCTACCACTTAAACCAAAATGTCATCCAATTAAACAGAGGTTGAGAAGAATGAAACCTGAGGTATATTTGAAGATAAAAGAAGAAGTGGAAAAACAGTTCAATGCTGGATTTTTACCAGTAGCACAATATCCTCAATGGGTAGCAAATGTTGTTCCTGTGCCAAAGAAAGATAGGAAAGTTCGAATGTGTGTAGACTACAGAGATCTGAATAGGGCTAGCCCTAAAGATGATTTTCCTCTACCGTATATCGACACATTAGTAGATAATACTACTACGTCACTATTATACTCATTCATGGATGGATTTTCGGGATATAATCAGATTAAAATGGTGCTAGAGGATATTGAGAAAACTACTTTCATCACCCTATGGGGCACATTTTGTTATAAAGCGATGTCATTTGGGTTAAAGAATGCTGGGGCAACTTATCAGAGGGCAATGGTGACTCTTTTTCATGACATGATGCATAAAGAGATTGAAGTTTATGTTGATGATATGATAGCTAAATCTGCATCTGAAGAAGAACATCTTGTTAATTTGAGAAAGTTATTTAAAAGATTGAGAAAATATAAGCTCAGGTTGAATCCGTCTAAGTGTACTTTTGGAGTACAATCTGGGAAGCTTCTAAGATTCATTGTCAGTCAAAGAGGAATAGAAGTGGATCCAGATAAAGTGTGTGTTATTCTTGAAATGCCACATCCTCGCACGGAAAAGGAAGTTCGAGGTTTTCTGGGAAGATTAAATTACATTGCTAGATTTATTTTCCAGTTAACCGCCACTTGTGAACTAATTTTCAAATTGTTACGGAAAAATCAAGTGGTAGAATAGAATGAAGATTGCCAGATAGCATTCGGCAAGATTAAACAATATTTAAGAGAACCTCCAATACTGCGTCTGCCAGTTCCTGGAAGGCCTCTTATTCTCTATCTGACAGTATTAGACGGATCAATGGGTTGTGTTTTGGGACAACATGATGAAATGGGAAAGAAAGAGCATGCCATATATTATTTGAGCAAGAAATTTACTGATTGTGAACAAAGATATTCTGCGCTAGAGAAAACCTGTTGTGCGTTGGCTTGGACAGCGAATCGTTTGAGACAATATATGTTAAGTTATACAACATGGTTAATATCTAAAATGGATCCAATCAAGTACATTTTTGAAAAGCCTGCTTTGACTGGAAGAATAGCTCGTTGGCAGATGTTATTATCAGAATCTGATATTTTGTATGTCACGCAAAAAGCTATTAAAGGCAGTGCTTTGGCAGAATTTCTAGCTCATCAACCCGTAAATGACTATCAACCTATGCGACCTGAGTTCCTAGATGAAGACATTATGGCCCTGTTTGACACGGAAGAAAGTACGGAAGATGAAAGAAAATGGATTTTATTCTTTGATGGATCTTCTAATGCATTAGGACATGGTATAGGGGCAGTGCTTATTTCCCCAAATAAACAATATATACCAATGACTGCAAGATTATGTTTTGATTGCACAAATAATATAGCAGAATATGAAGCCTGTGTTATGGGGATCCGAGCAGCCATAGAATTAAAGGTAAAGCGCTTGAATGTTTATGGTGATTCAGCACTGGTTATTCATCAAGTAAAAGGAGAATGGGAAACTCGAGATCATAAACTAATTCCTTATAAAGCATATATCAAAGGAATGATTGAGCATTTCGAAGATGTAAAGTTTCATCATATTGCAAGAGATGATAATCAATTAGCTGATGCTCTCGCTACTTTGTCATCCATGTTTAAGGTTAGTCAAGAGGAAGAATTGCCGATGATTAAAATACAAAGTTATGAGAATCTGGTATACTATAATTTCATTGAAGAAGAAGCAGATGACAAGCCGTGGTATTTTGATATCAATTAATACCTCAAGAGTCGAGATATCCTGATTCAGCCTCAGAGAATGATAAAAGAATGTTGAGAAGGTTAGCCTCTGGTTTCGTGTTGAATGGAGATGTGTTGTATAAACGAAATCATGATATGATGCTACTCCGATGTGTGGATTCAAAAGAGGCAAAGTTGATATTGCAAGAAGTACATGAAGGAACCTTCGCAACACATATGAATGGACATTCTATGGCTAGGAAGATACTAAGGGCTGGTTATTTCTGGATTACTACGGAAAATGATTGTTGTCTGCATGTGAGAAAATGTCATAAATGTCAAGTGTATGCCGACAATATTCATGTGTCGCCTACTACTTTGAATGTTTTATATACGCCATGGCCTTTTTCCATGTGGGGTATAGATGTCATTGGCGTTATTGAACCAAAAGCATCAAATGGACACCGATTCATACTGGTGGCCATAGATTACTTTACAAAGTGGGTTGAAGTTGTTTCCTATGCTAATGTGACCAGAAAAGTGCTGGCAAAATTTATAAAGAAAGAGTTGATTTGCAAATACGGAATTCCTGAAAGAATTATTACTGATAATGCCACTAATTTGAACAATCATATGATGTCAAAGCTATGTGAAGAATTCAAGATTAAGCATCATAATTCTTCCCCTTATCGACCAAAGATGAATAGAGCGGTTGAAGCGGCAAATAAGAACATAAAGAAAATAATCCAGAAAATGGTAGTGACATATAAAGATTGGCATGAGATGTTATCGTTTGCTTTGCATGGTTATCGTACTTCGGTGAGACCATCAATAGGAGCAACGCCTTTCTCTCTTGTACATGGAATGGAAGCAGTACTACCATTTGAAGTCGAAATACCTTCTCTTAGAGTATTGATGGAAACCTAGTTGGAAGAAGCTGAGTGGGTTCAAACAAGATATGATCAGCTTAGTTTCATTGATGAGAAGAGGTTAGCCGCTGTGTGCCATGGACAATTATATCGAAAGAGAATGAAAAAGGCATTTGACAAAAAAATTCATCTGCGAATGTTTTGTGAAGGAGATCTGGTGGTTAAAAAAATCATATCAGTTCAAAAAGATCATCGCTGTAAATGGATGCCTAACTATGAAGGTCCATATGTGGTAAAGAAAGCCTTCTCGGGAGGAGCACTAATTCTTACAAGGATGGATGGGGAAGAGTTACCATTACCGGTTAACTCTAACACAATCAAAAAGTTCTATGCATAATATGATTTCATAAATTGGGGAATGTAATATTTGGAAACATTGAATGATATTAAAATTGTATCTGCATATTTCTTTTGATAAAATAAAATTTCCTTTGATTTCTCCTTTATATATTTCTGTTATGCTAAGAGAAGTATATACCACGGGTAGGCTACAAGATTTCTCAAATTCTGAAGGATGTTGCGGAATATAAAAGGAATAAAAAAAAAGATTGCATAATAAATCATGTTTATAGGATCATTGAATTTGTTGATAAAATAATAGAAAATAAAGAAAAGTTTTTGGCACAATCTTAAAGCCTAACATAAAAATAAAAATAAAAATTCAAGTTGAATTATTTAATATATTGAATGCATATGTTCTGAATAAAACCCTTTGAGCCTTCTTTGAGCCTATTTAATGAGAAAGGTTTACTCCAGTGGCAAAAATTGTCAAAAAGATTTTTCACATTGGGGCAATTAGATCTTATTTGTCCCAATTTCAAAAACTTCATTTGCTAGAGGCATTCAAAAAAAAAAAAAAAAAAAAAAAAGAAGTCCGTTAGACTGAAAACCCGTAAAGAGCAGTCTAAGCAAAAGTTAGGACATATAGAAAATATATATAGAAAATTTGACACATGTTAAAAGTCGTTGAAGTTTGTTGCAAGAGCTAATCTTTTTGAAAATTGAAGCAATCAAGACCCAAAATGATATATGGCCATTTTTCTCATCCCAAAGATAAAAATCATAAAATATTCATTGCACCTCTCTTTGAGCCTAATACAAAATTTTTCTTTTAAAATATATACCTTGAACAAGGATCATCAAGTGAAAGTCAGTTCAAGTCTGCATATCAAAAGTTTCTTAGA
>Ga0209489_108085_pt1 | contig 14832 bp, 7 predicted proteins | sample SiratrowhiteBW_FD_187527 | JGI IMG/M metagenome (GOLD analysis project Ga0209489, IMG submission 187527) | Root nodule microbial communities of legume samples collected from California, USA - Siratro white BW (SPAdes) (version 2) | ecosystem: Host-associated > Plants > Roots > Nodule | place: USA... | reverse complement strand
TATAGTGTTTGTATATATATATATATATATATATATATATATATATATATATATATATATATATATATAAGTATCTTATGGTTTTAATGTTAATAATAATTCTTATGTATGATATAAAAGTATGTTTTCATTTAATTTATAAACTCAAAATGAGTCCTAGTGGTAGTCCTAGACTTTTTAAAAAAAATATAATCCATAACCACCAGGCATTTGATTCAGTCAAATCCGTCTTACATTTAAGTTTTATTATCAGGTATTTCAAGTAAGGAATTTCTGTAATTGACCAATCAAAGAATTAAATACACAAAAGCGACAAATAGAAAAAGGCAAAAAGAAGTTGGAAAGCACTTCCTCAGATGACATGGGAGGCACCTTCATCAAGCCAATGTATGCAACAAAATGGTAGTAATCTGACATTTAATTCAAGGCTACTCAGAAATGATCAAAGATAATCCTAAAAAATAATTAAAGTCAGGACTAGGTGGACTTTTATTCCTCAAACAAACTAACTATATTTCACTCAATTAATTAAAAGAGGAAGAGTGGTATCGAAGTTGACATCTGAACAAACCAGACATCCAGAGTAAAGAATAACCGGACAGATGATGTATTCTAATCTTTTTTGAATCCGGCTATTGGTATCTGGCTCAAAACCTTAGCATCAAACACTGCGTATTGTTTTTTTATCTCAATCATGGCCTTCTCACCCATTGCATCAACCTGGTCTTCGTATTTCTCATACAGCAGTGGCAATGTGAACAGTGACAAATAGACTGTATCTCACCAAACGGGTTCAGTGTTAGGAGAATGCCATTACAATGGTCTTTTAAGCATAGAACATAAAGACACGTAACAAGGGGAAGAAGAACTAATGGAAGTAATGCATGAAGTCTTACATATATAAAATAAGGTCAAGAAGTTGAACCAACTCCCAATAACCGAGATGATCCATAATACAGCAATAACCTGGTGACACCACAAAAGACATCTTAGTGTTGCTACAAACTGCTACTATCAGCACAAAGTCTGTAGGAAGAAATCAACTTACGCTAAGAAACTTCTTTAAATCTCTCCCAGTTCCAATTTCCCGCAAAACAACGAAGGCTCGGTTAAGTTCAATTCTTATAGCAGAAGCAGCCTCAACAAGGCATTCCTCGGGAATTACTACATGCGGGATGTGCAGTGGAGACCTAGTTGAGAAAATTTCAAAACCAAATGGAAGTGCACAAATCAAGATAGAAGACATAATTGTTTACTAATAGAATCAGTTTTGTATTTGATATTCCCATAAAAGTGGAGTAAAAACGTTAAGAGAAGATTTCTGATTTTTTTTCCACCCATAATTTAAAGAGGGAAACCAAAATAACTCGACGAAAACTGCATAAATATAATAATTTCCCAAAGGCTTACTTGTGGATAAAGACAGATGCATTGGACCACAAGAAAAGTGCAGCTAGAGACATAATCAATAAATGGCAAATAAAAGTTATGAGGTGGTATCCCATCATCTCAAAGAAAACCCAAAAGGCAGTGCCAGCACCAAGCGCAATGCCTGTGCTTCTCCGGTTCCTCCATAGCAAAATATCGGCAGCTGCAAAAGGGACACATGTAATGCAACACAATGATTAGAAGAATTGGATTTATCAACAAAAAGAAAATAGATTTTATTCATTAGGAAGAAATTGTTCTACGCAAAGTTGAAAGATAAACCCCAATTCAACCCCTTCCCAATTTATTCATCAGCTTGTCCATATCAAAAGCCAAGGTCACATTACAGCAATATCGAATGATGAAGCAAAATGTCAAAAGGTTTCACAAACGACCTTCAACAAGACATTGCAATGGAACATAAGAGAAAAGAGAACTGTCCTAGCTTTCAATCAAAATCAAATTAAATACAACAACAACAGCAACATAAAAATGATTATAACTTAATGTGAGTTTTACAAAAATAAGACAAAGTTAAACCCGAATACTTATCAACGTTATATTACCAATCGATTAAAATTCATCTAATTATTACAAAAACTTGTAATGCCAAGTTATACACAACAATTTATAATTAGATTATAGTTTAGAGCCAATGTCTTTTAATTAATTAAATTAAAAAATAGTTCATTAAATTTGTTTTACTATAACCTAGATGCCACAAGAACAAATAATTCAATATAAATCAAACATCCTTAAAATATCTAATCTAAGCATTTATGCCTGGTGGAAAATGATGAAATCAATATCAAATGCTATTAACAGAACACCGCCATCATCAATAAGAAAACGACATCGTTATGCATCCTTATATGATGCGAGCTTCAGATCATAACAGACTCTCGTAATCAGAGTTTTCCATCGCATGCATGCGATCAAACACGAAACACGTGCGATGAGTGAGTAATTTGAAGATGATAAGGAGAAATGCAAAGAAAAAGAATGAATGGAGATTACGTTTTCCACCACCGAGGACCTTGTGGACGGGCTGATCGCGGCCGAAAAGGCGGTAAACGTTGGATCCGGAGGTCTTGACCGGCGGCCTTGTGGCGTGGTCGTCGTCGGAATCGGAATAGGATTCGGAATCGGAGTTGTGGTCGTGGAACTTGTCTTCCATCTTTTCGACGAAGGAATCCGTATCCTCTGACGCCATGGATATGCGAATGAGGGAAGTGAGGAATGGGCGAGAGCGAAAGAGAGAACCGAGTTTCACTGAACCCTCTTTATTTATATTTCGCGGGTTGTTGAGTCCGACCCTAAAGCTCGGAATGGTGGTTAGGAATAAATAACGGAAATTTTCCACTTCACTTTAACCTCTTCACAATTCAACACTATTTTTTCTTTCTTTTTCCTAACTTCAATTTCTTTATACATCTCCACTTCTTATATTAATTTCAGTCCAAGCATTTCAAGCTTAATGAAAACAAGCTTTTTCCAAGTTTAAAAATAAAAATTAAATTAATGTTACGTTAGGTGTCTCATTGTGAAAAAGATTTATTATAGTTTCAATTAATTGTTTTTTTCTATTTCACTTTTTCTCATATTTGTTTGTGTTTAAATATATGCACATGCACCGTTAATGAAATGATTATAGTGTTCGTAAATTATAAATCTTCAATGCTTTTTCTTTTAATTTCACACACACATCTTTAATTAAACATTTCTTAAGTATGTACAACACTCTTTTTGTTTCGTAAACAATTTTAAGAAATAAAATATTACATTTAGAAATACTATACTAAATCGTTATTTCTAATGCTACTTCTACATCCATTATCAATGTAATTGTAATAAATTTTATAAATATTTTTATGATTGATTTTAGACACGAGCAAATTGCAAATTGTAGGGACAAGGAGGATTGGTATGCAGATGAGTACAAAAATAAAAATTAGGAAAATATTAATTTGATACTACTATTTATAAATAATTTTCATTTAACACTGTTTTTACTAATAAAATATTATATATAAATAAAATAATAATATATATTAATCCCAAATGGAAGTGAAAGATGAACATAGTCTTAAAATATCATCATCCTAAAAATTATAGGTGTTTTTCAAACACAGGAATCAAAATTAATACTATAATGGCTGTTGAGAATATATTTTTGCCATTCCTACTCATATAAGCATAAAAAATATTATGTTTTGTTAAATTTGTGAAGGTTTTATTCTGTGAATTAATGATTTTTTATATCTCACTTCTTCATATTTTATTTTAGTTTAAATAACGCGTGCACTGTTTATGATTTTTCTTATGCAGCATTTTCTCAATACCTTAAGTCCTAACCATTGATCTCAGATGAATATATGTTCTTAGAAGTTATATACATTACTAACGAAATCTGTGAATTAGATCTGCACCATTTTTATATAAGTCTTAGCCCTAAAATCATCTTCTTTTTCTTTTTCCCTTTCCTTTTTTTTTTTTTTTTTATCAAATCTTATGTTCTGGGCCTAAATTTCCATTTGATTCAATTGCTACAAACGATGGGCTGGGTTTAAAGTTTGAGAGGGAAACAGATTTTCTTGGAGGCCCAAAATTGCTAAACTTCCATGCTACTATTTGAGGAGGCTTTTTCTTTATGCACCAAAATACCCTCCCTCACTAACCATGCCAGACTGCCGCCGCCGCTGCGCCACCACCACTATACCTCCATTGTTCACTGCAATCTTTGAGACAAAGAAAAATAAGACAGAGAGCTCGATTTGGAAAAAAGTATGTTAAAAAACTACCGTATATGTTTTGAAAAAGTTATTTTTGAACATTTTATTCCAAAAAGCTAATCCTAAAACATATTTCATGTTTTCTGAAAGACTTGTTACGAAAATTTTATTTTGAAAAGCTTTTTCTAGAATATATCGTGTATATTTTAGAAAGTTTGTTTCAAAAATTTTATTATAGAAAAAGTTCTTTTCAAAATGTATTTCATATGTTCTGAAAATTATATTTCAAAAATCTTATTCTAAAAATCATATTTTGAAAAACTTAAGTCAGTTTTCAAAAGATTAATTGATCATTGTTAAAACTATTGGGGTTCGGTTAGAACTTATGGAAATTAAAAAAAAATAACCTCTGAAAAAAAAGAAAACACCGTCATTGGTTAATAATAAACAAAACACAACAATACTTTTAACAAATTAATTTAATTCTACGTGGATAAGATTAGGGAAGTAAAAAAAATTCATTTACTTACTGGTCATCCATTCATAATTAAATTATTTAGATAACTTATCTATTACAAAAATATAAAAAAAAGTCATCAAATTTATTTAATTTAATAAACGAATAAGCCATCTATTATTTTTCAAAATCCGATAAATCTTTTTTATAAATACGCAACTGATCAAACTTACTTTAATCAATTTTTTATGTTAAATATTTCTTAGATTTACATATTTAAAAGAAATAATTTGAAAAAAATTATAAAATTAATTTTTAACTTTTAAAAACATTATTCTTTTTTCGATGAATTGAATACTCATCCACTAAAAAAATAGTCAATCATGCTAACGAATCCACTAAAAAACATTATTTGAGAATTTTCATCCCTAAAAAAATTTACACTAAATTGAAAAAAAAAATAGTAGTTACACTATGCTTGTTTATGTAGCGACTTTTTCTTTGCTAGTGTCTTCAGTAGTTGTATTTAAATATACTGTTAAATAATTTAATTGTATTTTATTTACAATGTTTTATACTTATTAAAACAAGGTCACAAATTTAGAGTATAATTTTTATTTTTCTTGTAAAGATGGGTAAAGGGTAAAATAAAATGGTATAGTAAAAGTCTAAAAGCAGGAATTGGATACCCCAAAAAAATGCAGGCACAGTAATGGTGCATGGTTGAGCATGTAAGAGGCATTGAAAGAAAAGTGGTCAACTTAGAGAAGAATTTACCTCCTTTCCCTTTCATTGTTTTTCATCTTGCTTTTTTACTGCCACCTTCAATGCCTCTCTCACCCCTTTCCTTCCCATTACTTCCTTTTTTCATACTCATATATTTGGAATCATTCAAATAATACAAAGTATTTCATGGGAGTTTATACTCATTTTGATGTAGATTACAAAGGTAAGAACTAAGAAGGGATAAACATGAAAACAAAAAAACAGAAATAAAGATTATGCATGTAATAAATAATGCATTTAATAATCCCAAACCCTTATAATTATTGTGCAATGTTCCAAGCAATATGTGGAGTTGGCTTTTTGTTTTTTACCTGATATATATATCAGAGGTTTCACAAGCTTCCGTGTATACTAAAGAAAACCCTATTATTTTCATGACATAAATATATCTTGCTCTAGAATGTTCTAAATTTTAAGCTAATATTTACTCAATTATTTTTCTAGTTTTGCTTTTACTTAAAAGGAGAAATTATACTAGATATATTTGAAAAAAAAGACTTTTACAATAATTTTTTATTAGAAAGTTTTGTTTTTAATAAGTAGAGTAGCTTTTAAAATTACGTTGCATATCTTTACCCTCATTCTTTCTTTCGTTTAAAAGTAATTGAATAACCAGGAAGACTCAATAAACCAGATAAATAGTCGAGTTTCTTGAATATTTTGCTAGGAGTTTTGACGAAGGACTTTATTCGAAGAAGGAAAACTCTTTTGAGGGTATTGAATAAACATCAATTTTAATTTTAAGGTCTAAAAAGGTTGGCAAATTTGGACTCATATTTCTGAACAAAGGTTTAATTATTCAGGTTTTGAGCAGTCAAACGTATGCGTACAGAAGCTTTATTACGAAGGTTTTGAATGGTCAAAGTTTATTAGGTGCGTTTGTGTATCATTTAAGAATTCAGTGTCAGCTTATTACCTGCAGTAGAATTAAGTTTATCTGTGGTGAAACAGTGAAAACAATATGAGTTTTCATTAGCTTGTTTTATGTCAATCAAGAGGTGAGAAATTATTGATTGGATAAATAGGAGACTGATTGGATAAATAGGAGACCTTATATTAACTACTGTTATTATATAGTCTGTGAGAAGAAAAAAAAATTAAGAAATCCCCAACAACCTCTGGTGTAATGTGGCGAGTCTAGAATATTGGTCATCCATAAAAAAAAAGACAATTTTTGCAATAAATTTTTTTGAGTTAAAAATCAGCAAGACAATTTTCCTTTGTTGCCGACAGAGTTCAATTGTTGTAGTTTGTTGATTTAATCACAATAGAGGTACATGCAATAGGCTTTTTGTGTGGTTACCTTTTTGTCACAATTTGGAGTTGTTTCTACTATTTTATATGACCTTCCACAACCAACAACTCCTCTATTCATATGATTAAATTTTCTATGCAAGCCACTTTGTAATAGTGATCGTGCATGACTTATCCATGTTCATCTGAAATCACTAATGCAATTGGCCTTAATCTAAAAGAAAGAGTACAAAGTATTGAGTTGGTCAAAGAAGGTTATAGTGGAACATACACAGAATATTATACCTATATTCTCCTTTCTATATATGAACATGCAAAGACATGAATTCCTCTACAATACTTGGCAAGCTTCTGATTTCTTATTTTAGTTTGGTGCTGAAAACCACACAAAACTTTATGGTAGAAAATCCTGTTCTTGCCCCCTCTACCATGGAGCATGAAGACCCCACTTGGAAATTTCTGCAAGGAAGAATCATTTGACCAATTGATTCAATAGTTATTGTCCTAATAGCGACAGAAAGTGCCACCCCCAACCACTAGAACAAAACCAACACAAAGTGTCACACTGGCCACCATCAATGTGAACAAGAAATTAAGAATTTGGCACAATGCTAAATTTTACAAAATTCAAAATTGAATGCTCGCGTTCAAATTTAACAGATTTAACTTAACTTCTTCGATCATCTGTTCAGAAAAATGCCAATTACAATTTTGTACACATGTACTGTCCTAGATAAGGTGCAAATTGCAACTTGCAAAATTCATCATAGGCAGACAATTATGTTAAGAAAATAATAGTTTGGTGTGATTAATTATTCTTAAGGAGTTAAACTACAAATCACAATGGCATTTGAAAGAGTCTTCTCATAATTAAGATCCTGTAGCAAGAAAGGATCAATCTACCATTTTGGTTGAATGAAGCTACTCTCAACACCAACAACAGTGTCAGCTTCTTCGGCTGCAGCTAGAGAAAGAGAAGCATTAGCTACTTTATTTTAAAAACCTTGAGTCCAAATTTTGTCAAAAGTATGTTGAGTAAGATTTAAAATATGAGATAGACATAGAATATTTCATTTTCTGCGTTCTGAAGAAATAATATAAATAAATTGTCCTTGTGGTATCATATTATAATATAGTATGTTTGAAAAATACATTCAATCTTCGTAGACTTAGCAGTAAATTCTGCCGAAGTAAGAGGAATCAGTCTCATGTCGTGCAAGCCATAAACCAGACATGTTTCCTTCTGAAATTAGCAAGAGGTGAGGGGATAAATGAAAAATAAGACTTTTTATGTAACATCACACAACCTTACCCTGTTGATACACTTCCTTGTTCTTATCCAATTCTAATACTATCATGCAAATATACTTTTTAAACTACTACAAGTCAAGTGAATATCAGAATATCTCCTTGAACCATTAGAATCTCATGAATGATTACCTTCTTTTCCTCTTTATACAGTCTGAACCTTTGTAACCAAAAACTCAGTTTTTGGATATATATTCATATATGTGTCTGTATGTATATGTATCTTTCCGGGGTTAGGTGTCACTATAAGTGTATATTCTGGCTCAGAACCTTTGAAACTTGAAAGGAACATTTCAAATGTAAATTTGAGTTTGGAAGCACTTTTGGCTTGTTTGTAGTGAAGGTGGTAAGGCTGTGTAAAAGATTGATAAACAGTTAAGGTAGTGATTTTCCGTTGTCACTGATCAGAGAGAATCTTGAGGGAGAAAACTAAACAATTTAAGAGCAGGACCACAAAATATTCCATACCAAGCAAGATCAGCATATTTTCCCTAGGTATACACACATAATAAAACTTTTAGGGTTATGATATGTAGGACAGTAGTGATGCAGTTCAGGTCCATACAATGATACAATGCATTAAAATTGTTTTACTTGATTCTTTCTTTTGCTATGCCAAAAACAGTATTTATAGGCCATGCATGATATCATGATTTTCATCTTTAACTTTCTGGGAATTGTTTTCTACCTTTTGTGAATTAATGATTGATGTTGAGGAGTATGTTGTTATAATTATAATAAGAGATTTTGTAGATACTTTGAATTTTTTTATATTCATTAAATTTTGTCTCTAATTGAATTAAACAGCGACTCAACAGCTAATAACCCCTACTAGATACGGGACCAACCCTATGAAATCCCTTAGAATTTGCGAAGCATTAGAAAACAACTATTAAAAATTTCAAGTTGTAATAATTTCAGGCCTTGATGCTTGAACATTGTTTTCATTAGCTGTGGTGTACAAATTGATTTGGAAATGTGCTCGAAATAGTCATACATAACATCAGGACTTTGGGATGTAGGTTTAGTATTGGAACTTAAGGCCCACTAATTATGTCGCTGCTAATTAAATGTGGAATGATGTTTTGCCTAGATAGAGACAATTCCTTTGAATTGACATTTCTATGGGCATAGTTTATGGGCACAAAATTGATTAAAGTCCAAATATTCATAATTTATTTCTGCCAAAATCCAAATTGTAGCTGGTTAATTTATTCACAAGTATTCTTTTGATCCTGCATTTTTCTGACCTTTTGTAAGCATTTTGCAAGCCAACAAGAAAGGAGTGGAAGAATAGGAAACGGAGTTTACAAGTCAAACCTTTTGAAGCAAAAGACTTGGACCCTTGTGCTCATTCAATAGCACAAAGACTTGGACCTCTTCAAATATAGGTGTAGTCACATAGGATGGGGTCCTAAAAGCAGCAGAACATGCGTGCTCTAGCTTTGCACCTAATGACTTTGCCTTGTAAAAGAACCCAATTTTCTGACTCGCACCAGCTCTTTTTAATTGGTCTCTCTGTAAAGAGAGAAAGGTAAAGCAGTAGTTGATAGCCCTTACGTTTCCTTTGCTCTGCACTTCTCTCTTTTTTATCACCCTTTCTTTTTTAACCCTTTTCTCTTTCATTTTCTTCCCTTCTTTTCCTTTTCTTCCACTCCACCTTTTTGGAAGTTTCCTATCACCACCCCTCCACCCTCTTCATCTCAAACCCCATCTGCTGCATGCACTATAAGACCCACATTACTATCCCAACTCACCATCTTTTCCTTCCTCAATTAAGGACAAAAAAATCAATTATAATAAGAATCTCCATGTTGTAGATGGTTATAATTAGAACTTGCCTATTATACTTGACTACATTCTTCAATTGGAATTACCAGTATAGAAGCGGAACAAATTAAGCAAATAGTTTAACCACAAATGTTATATGCTCTTATATTTTAACTGAAGTTCTTGGTTTAGTTTGATAATAAAATCACTCCATATTTAAAATCTTAATCCAAGATCACATTACATCACGGCGAGGCAGAGATATAGTGCAGCTAGAAATAGGATAATACCGTAGCAGAGATAGTATTTGATGATTCATTTTGACGGGATCAGAAGTGGGCCAAACAAATCTCAGTTTTCAAATTTACCTGTGTAACTCTGATGAAAGACTGAAACGCTTCGTTCATGACTCTGTATGAGTCCAAGGACTGAGGTCAGAGACACTGTACATTACTCAGTTCCTTTTTCCATTTTTTTTAATTTTTTTTCCTACTATCTCTCCCCCACATGCTCACAAACAAAACAATCAATTTTAAGAAAGATAAAATAAAAGAGAGGAGGAAAATGAAAACAAAAAGTAAAACGTTTCTCTCCAAAAAGCAAAAGCTAAACCCCTCTTATTCCCCAAGAAAGCACCGTATTCAATGCTTACTCAAGCGCCATTAAACGAAGTGAAAAGTTAAACCCTTCTCTCTCTCTCTCTCTGAAACACACTCTTATTTTATTTAGTTCATTCACCTTACTGTCCCTATAAAACCCAAAACTCAACCTCACATCAGAACAGAACACTCTTCCTAGTTCCACCTATCTTGATCCTTCTTATTTCATGGACGCTCTGAACTTCCTCAAGTTCTGGAGACACGCCACCATGACCACTACCTCTGAACCCCACCTAGTGGTCGAAACCGACACTGAATCTGACGAAGACGACTCCTTCTTCGACTTGGAGCTCACGCTAAACGATTTCGACAACAAAGAAAACAACACCACCACCAACAAAAACGACGAAGACCCAAAACAAATGACGACGACAACAACCGAACTCCAAAGTCTCCCCTCCAAAGACGAATTGGGCAAAACGGAAAACGACGCTCCGTTCAAAACCACACTTCCTCTGTCTCCTCCCGAACCTATCTCCAAACGTAAGGTCCTCCCCATCGAGCCTATATCCAAACCTCAATCCCCCATTGCGCTTCTCAGGTCCGCCCCAAGCTTCAGACTCTTCATGTTCCGAAAGCGAAACAGAACTCCTCCGCAGAAAACAGAGCACTCTGCAGACGAGGCTAAGGTATTCGCGGTGAAGCTCAGAGTCGACGATTTCCGATCCTCTCCCGCACTCAGTAGGGATAACAGTACCAGAAGCTTCGGGAGCAAGGGTCGGGGTTACAGCTACGAGGAGCCGAAACCGGAAAGGTTTTCGAAGGAGGTGTTGCGGAAGTATCTAAAACTGATTAAGCCTCTGTATGTGAAAGTCTCGAAGAGGTACAGTGATAAAGTGAGATTCTCCGGCGAGGGTTTCGCAGTGTCCCCGTCTTCTTCGCCGTCGGTGGCCTCTGTTTCTTCGAGAACAGAGAAACAGGGAAAGGGGATGGGGGTGGTTTCGAAACATTTGGGGAAGAGTCGGTCTGCGTCGTCTGCGGTGGCCGGAGTTAGTTCCCCGGCGAGCAGGATCGATGACACGTTGCTGCTGCAGCATGATGGGATCCAAAGCGCCATTCTTCATTGCAAGAGGTCTTTTAAGAGAGGTACTTTTTCTTTGACTATTTCAAAATTTGAACTAAACTTTGGTTTGTTGTTATGATTCATGAGTTTTAATGTAAGTTTGAATTTTGTTGCAGAAGGATGAATGCATTGGATGAGAAAGTCATTGGGCGGTGAAGATGGACAAAAGTGTAATTTTGTGGTGAAAAGGAAGAGAAAATGTGTAATTTTGTATTTGTAGTGTAGTTGTAAAGAAAGAAAAAGGAAAATAGAGAAGGGTGGGATAGGTGTGATGATTAGGTAGTGTTGGAGACTCCTCTGTTGTTGGTGAGTGTAAATTTATGGGGCAATATTATGAAAAGAATCAATGGGATCTTCTACTATATCTCTGTCTGTCTGTGCCCTGATTCACCACTTTGCACTCTGCTTGAGGTTTATTTCATTTTGATTTGATTCCATCAAATGATTCAAGCCAACTTCATTTTCTGATTATTGACATGACTTCCTTCCAAAGGATGAAGGTTAACATATGAGAAGGGAGTGGTAGCTTGCCACTTGTCAATAACTTTCTGTTACTCTCACTTCATCTAAACTAAATACAAATGTCCTACAATTTTTTGGAAATACAGCTTATAATAACTGAAGTTCCATCAGATACCAATTCTTTCTCTGCACTGCATATTTTGGCAGTTGGTGTGAAATAGTGGCATAAGTGGATTGAGTGAAAGCAATGTTGAAAAAATGTGAGAGGATGAATGGCTGACTGGCACTAATGCTATAAAATCTAGTGTCCTGCCACCATCACTTCTTCCTTTTCACATAAGTTCAGAGGATGTACTCTGTTTGGAATTTTAATAAAATCAATTTTAAATTAGAAAATGTTATTATATATCTAAATAATAATCACTTGTAATTTTGTATAAGTCCGGAGTTACACTGCTTGTTGTAGAAAAGTATAAGTCCGGATTTACACTACTTATTGTAGAAAAGGTTAACTTTCCTCTTGCCGTTGTCAGAATATGCACGGATTATGCGCGAATTTTGATTTACTGATCTTAATTCTTATGTTACCAGAATATAATTGTTAAGAATGTCTTTTAAATATAAATCTCCCATAGTTTATTTTTGGTTGAAGATTATGACAGTAAAAAAAATCATTTAATTGTATAAACATCTCACTTCTTTTACGAAAAATAAAAGTATCACTTGAGAGATTGAGAAAATAATTATTTAATTATCGTAGTTAAATGTTTTATTATTACAATAAATAACATTTTACTTAGTCCGTTACTCAGAATATCCTATGGATGTTTTGATTTTTATATTTTTAATTTTAAATAAAACTATTTAAAAACAATTTTTAAAAATATAAATTCAGATAAAAATTAATTTTAAAATAAATTCAAATAAGATTAGATAATAAACATATTAATGTTATTATAAAAATGAAAGGAAAATAAAGTAACAAAAAAATACCTATTCGGGTAAAAAAAGATAAAGACATTTATTTGGATAATAAAAAATAAACATATTTGTTTAAATGAAATAAAGAATCATTTAAAAGGAAATCAACATTGTTACGGTGAAATTGAGTTTCAATACCTTAAGGAAAGTCATGACTTTTAGATAAATTCCTCTTAGAAAAAGTTTTTAATTTTCCAAATATTAGAAGTTGGAAAAATATATTTTAAAAGTTTGATTTATATTTTTAACTTTCACAATTTGTTTCTACCTCTTCAAAAAATAAATTGATATTATCTTTATTGGTCAAATTATTAATAATAAAATAATAATAATATTTTTATTATATAACAATAACATATATGAAATAAACTATGAATTACACATCGTTTGTTAAATTAGCTTGTTATTGAAGATAAGTGTAATATAAGTTATAAATAATAAGTTAAACTTGACTTATTCCCGAAAATATATGTGGTATGAGTAATCAATATCATATCTATTACATTAACTTACTATAAAAAAGATTAAAGTAAGAAATTTTTAAAATAAAAATAAATCAAATTAAGAAAAATTAAAATAGTTGAATGAAATTGAAAAGAATTATAATAATATAAAAAAGAAAAAACTACTAACATGTTTCATATATGTGAATATTTATGAATTTTTAAAATTTTTAATTTATTTATAAATTTGAAATTAGATCACTTAACATTTATTTTCTAGAATGTAAACTTAAATAAATTTTTATCTTAAAATAAAATTTTCTTATAAAATATTAGTACAAATAAAATTATATTTTTTAAAAACACATTTGTATGATAAATTATACATTTAAAAATTTTAATTTTTAATAAATAATTTTTAACTTCGTAAATTTGAATAAAAAATATAAGTTTATAAAATTAAAACTTAATAAATCTTTTAATAATAATTTTTTTATTAATAATTTTATTTCTATTTTACATTAATTATTTATAAGTATTTATGTTAATTTTGAATTTGATTTAAATTTCACCAGTTTCAAGTCTTAATAAATTCAATATTCTTAATGTCTGTTCTTCAACGGAAATAATAATAGTTTTACAGCAGCACTGTGAGGTGGTCAAAGGAACTTTGCAGTGGCGGCTATTTGCAGCGGCAACTCCTATTAACGTTGGCTTTTCACAGCGGCAGCGTAGAAGAGGATGGTTGAAAGACTTAGTCTGACAATGGAGGTAGCATGGCGTCACAGCAGCATTTTGTAGACGAAGAGGAGACAACATGCCACCATACCAGCTAATCTTGAGGAAGAAAACTCAAATCATAGTAGAGTCAAAATTGTTGTATATTTTACAGTAATTAGATATACCACCTTTCAACGGGATTACAAAAATTTATTTTATAATTAAAATTTTGAAAAATTTTCAATTTCAAAATTATAAATCATGGAATGAGAATGCAAATATAATAGATTTTACTGTATTATTCTAATAATTTAAGTGTGATTACGAATTTTTTAATTTATAAGATAGAATAGATACGGTTTTAACTCTTGTAAATACTCTATTTTACATTAATATTTAAATATAATCCTATCCTTAAAAATGACATCTTCACAAAACTAAGTTTTATAGGATGGAAAATTTAGCCAAATTTCTCAAAAGAAGTTCATGTACAAGAGGCTAGAAACTAGTTTTTTTTTTTTTTTCTTCTGAGAAAGTTACTGCATTTGTTTTATAGTAGTTGTTTAATGTTCTTTCATCCAGATAAAGAAAAATATTTAATTCTTTTGTTTTTTATTTAATTTAAAAAAGTTATATGTTATATTTATTTCAATTTTCTCTCTCCCAACAACTAGTGCATAATAAAAATAGAAATAAAAGTGTAATTAGAGCAAGTTATGCTATCTTGAAATTAAAAAAAAAAAAAAAAAAAAATTTACTTTGGAAAAAA
>Ga0209489_108084_pt1 | contig 14836 bp, 10 predicted proteins | sample SiratrowhiteBW_FD_187527 | JGI IMG/M metagenome (GOLD analysis project Ga0209489, IMG submission 187527) | Root nodule microbial communities of legume samples collected from California, USA - Siratro white BW (SPAdes) (version 2) | ecosystem: Host-associated > Plants > Roots > Nodule | place... | reverse complement strand
GAAAAAAAAAAAAAAAAAAAAAAAAATACGAAAATTGGGTCAGTCGGTGACATCGCATTACACAAACTTAGAAGTCGTATATTGATTTGGATGAAGATAATTTAACTACTATCATATTTTGTACTACCATCTAAAAATGTAAAATATTATTATTTTATTTAAAATTTTATTTATACATACTTTTATTAGTTAAGGATAATTTTTTATTAAAAGAGATTATAAATTAAATGTAAGACAGAAGGGTGAGTGTAAAATGATAATTTTCCATTTGATTTATGTGAAATGATTTGATATCTCCCAACTATCAATTTTTAAATTCTTTATTTGTCTTGTATCTACTACAAAATCATTCCATGTGCTCTTTGGCCAATTTTACCTTTCTCTATAGTAGACTCTTCTTACGCTTGCAACTTTTGGCACATCCTGGGAAAATATTAAACGACTTAAGAAAATTGAAACTAGTTTAAGAACGCAAAGTCGGCGTTTTCCGTTACGAATCCTTGTCGGGGGCATCATTGCGGTGTTGAGTGGGGACCCATTTTGGGACATTGACTCAAAAAACCACTGTGGACTCTCAAAACACAAGTGTTGACGTTTTCAAAAAGCCTTTCTCGTATAAGTGTTTAATGTTTTCCCCCTTCCTGCGTAACGGCGTTATATGCCGTCGTTTACCTATAAATAAAGCCTCCAACTTCCTTCTTCGCATTACATTCATTCAATTCAACAACGTTCTCTCTCTCCCTCTCTCTCTGATATCAGCGACAATAAACCTGCCCTTTGCTTTATATTAATGGTTGCGTGAAGCAGAAGTTTGGAATAATAGTCGTTGTGTTCTCTACTCTCTAGCTCGCTACCTTCTTGGAGATTTGGTAATTATTACAAACTTGTCACGTTTCTAAGTCAGTGTTTCTCGAAATGGGGAAGAAAACAGAGCTCGGAGATCACAAGGAGACAGCCAAAGTTGAAGCTGTTCTTGAGCTTCTCAGAAAACAAACCCCTCTTACTGTTAAGCAGGTTTTTTTCTTCCCTCTACATTTTCAGTACTCACTCATACGTTTTTTCGCTTAACATGATTTCAGGATAACTTAAATTGTGGTTGTTTTGTTGCTGTTGTTGTTTTTGTGTAGGAGAAGTTTTGCAACTACGCTTGTGTGAAACGATTTCTGAAAGCAAAAGGGGATAGTGTGAAAAAAGCTGCGAAGCAACTCAAGGCTTGTCTTGCCTGGAGAGAGAGTGTCATCACTGGTATATTCCGCAACAAGTTCTTTCTTCTTTCTTCTTTCTCCTTCTAGCTTCTTCCCCACTTCATCTCCTTAATTCCTTTTTCTTGCAAAAGCTTTTTCCCGTTGTGAAAACAAGCCGACTTCTCTTTTTGTTTTCTCTCGCCAAAGAATCTTACTTTTCCCTTCCTTTGAACCAAACAAACGTTAAAGTGAAACGCACCCCACCTTAGTAATCATTAGGTCACTCTCTTTTTCTTTTCTTCTCCTTATACCCCCAAATAACACAGAAAAAATGAGTACTACTGGTACTTTGTATTTTATTTAACTTTTGGTTTTCTTATTATTGTTGAAACTCTGAAAGTAAACACTGTTTTCATTGATGGGATTTTTGAAAACAGATCACTTGATAGCGGATGATTTCTCAGCAGAACTGGCTGATGGGTTGGCCTATGTTGCTGGTCATGATGACGAATCTAGACCTGTTATGGTAATTTTCCTTACCCTTTTCTTCATTTTTGACTTTGGGTTTGTGCCTTATTTTTTATCATATTATTTTATTTCGTTACTGGAAATAAAGCTTGTGATTTGAATTGGGGTGATAACAGATTTTTCGTTTGAAGCAAGACTATCAAAAGTTGCATTCCCAGAAAATGTAAGTTACCAAACACGAGATGAGAGCTTTTTAACCCTTCACAATTTCATTTATGGTATTGATTATTATAGCAGAAGCAACTCAATAAACTGATGCTATTGTTATTTATTTATTCATTTTCTTTTTTTAAATCCTGAAGGTTCACTCGTTTGCTGGCCTTTACAATGGAGGTGGCGATTTCGACCATGCCAAAAAACGTAGAGCAATTTGTGATGCTTTTTGACGCAAGTAAGTGCACATTTCTGCTTAAGCTAAATTTCCATAATGCCACTTTGAAACAATTATTGGTAAACAAACAAAAGAGGTAAAAGGGTGGAACGGAATCAGAAGTAAACAGAAAAGATTGAGGGATCAGAACAATAAATGAGAGGGCAGGGATGATATGGAACTCTGTTGGGATCACCGGCAGGGCCTGAGGGGCACACAGAAAGTGTCCGGAGTGCCCCTGGGGAGTCTCAGGCTCTAGGCTCCAATTAATGGCCATGTTAGAAAGGGTATTATTGGGAATTGGAGTCATTATTGATATTCTCTACCCGAATTGGTCCATTTCAATCTTTAATGCTTCCTTAAATTATGCTATTGCCGTAGCACAAGGCATCAGAGGAACAACCCATGATTCCCCTTTTTAGCTTTTGCCAGTACCCCTTTACCTTTTTTTCTCTCCCCAACAATTTTATAATAAACAGTGATCACATTTTTTAAACAAGATAACCCTATAGCTAATCACAAGATTCAACACATCTGGGAAACATGTAAATAACAAGGGGTTGTTTATTTGGTTGTTGCAGGCTTTTACAGATCAGCATCTGCTTTCATGAACCAATTGCTACCAGCACTGAAAATTGTGGCGGAGTACTACCCAGGAAGGCTATGCAAAGCCTTTGTCATAGACCCTCCCTCGCTTTTCGCTTACTTGTGGAAGGTAACCACGATTCAAAATCCTTACCTACCTAATTTTGGTAGTCTACCATGTACTGTTTACCAAGTGCCACTTAAACTCAAACACTGTTCCACCACATTCTGATGTGTTTTTGTTGGGTATGTAATGCACCCTTTCTGGCATCATCATACCTTCAGATCATGCATGTTCTACTTTCTTTGACCACTACCAATGAATGGACCACTTCCCCTCATTTTTTGGTGGTCCACCCACTATCCCATGCCATACCATATCCAAACCAAGCCCTTATAACCAAATTAAATATGTACCTCATGCACAAAAAGTACCGCCTTTCCCGTTACTATTCACATTATCATAAATTCAAACGCAACAATACCATATAGCTCGGCTACGTGTCATATCGTATTGAAATTGAAAACCAAAACCTATTTTAGTTGTCGCTGTTAGATTCATAGGGTACGAGGGAACCCCATACGCTGTTCTGGCTAGGATTGAAAAAGACGTATGCCACTTATTTCTAGTTTGGTACCCAATCAATTTCATTTAATTCAAATCCATTTTAATAAGTAAATTACAGAATACCAATTATCGTGTGTGTGGTGTTGATGTTGGGAGTACTGGACTTGCAGGGTGTTAGGCCGTTCGTGGAACTATCATCGTGGACCACAGTGGTGTCATCGTTGGATTTCGAAGAATCGTTGGACTTCAACGACTTCGCGGCGTACCCTCGAGCCTCGTCCCTCCGATTCGACAGTTCGAGCGTGAAATCAACAGCGAAGATAGGCTCCTGCTCCTCGTCGCGCTTCTCATTCACCGTGTCTCACCACCTGGACTCCTTGAAGCCCTGGTACCTGAGCCTGACCGACACGTCAGCATCCAAAGTGGGACCCACCACTCCCTCGCCCGCGCTGATCTCGCCGCTGAACGCGCGCTCGCTCTCGTTCGCGTCGCCCGTGGCGAGGACCCCCCGCGGTCCCCCGGCCTCCAGGAAGGGCCTCTTCCCCTCCACCCCGCTGCCGCAGCGAGTGACGGCGCCGCCGCGGACCTCGTTCCTTCAGTCGCCGGCGACGTTTTTCCGGCGAGAGAGCCACGCGAGCGTGAAGGGAGAGAGGTGCCGTGAATCGTTCTTGCCATACGTGAAGTTCTACCGAAGACCGTACGACGAAATGGTTTACAGGTCGAAGATGCGGCCCCCACTGGGCGGCCTGATCTCCATTGTTTCCCCTCACATGAGAAGGCGTCACGTTTCCGTTTCTCAGCGTTTCTAATATTTTAATTCTCAAAATCTAAATAGCACTACACCGCAATCAAGCCCTCTAATTTACCACTGCCATTTTCCCTTCACCTCAGTACATAGTATTAGCAGTATATTTGAATGTATTAATTAGTATTATTACCATGATTGAGTAGACATTGATTCGATTTTTGATCCTCAATTTCAATTTTCAAGTTCCCTCGTGCGTCAACACTGCACACCTGGTGTTACTAACCGTGTTAGAATTTAGCGTTTGAAGAGATGAATTAAAAGAATAAAAAACGACGACGTGCGAGGCGGGGTATGAAACGGCGTGCAAGATATATGTTTATTTTTAGAGATCTGGTTTTGGAAATTGCCTGGGAAGAAGGTAGCGTGGTCGAAACGGCGAACACTGAAGTGGTCGTCGGTCGGAAATAGAAATAGAAATAGTAATAGTAATTAATGGCAATGGAATGAATGGGAAAGCGTTGAAAATGAAAAGACAGGGTTAGTGGAATTTTTTATGAAGGGAATCATTTTGCGTGTAGAAACTTGGGTTGGAGTTTGTTTGTTTATAATGAATAAAAGGAGGAAGGAGTTTGAAAAATTTTGATGACAGTGTACGGTGAGTTTGTATTGTGTTGGCGGTTTGCAATAATAGTGTAGATGTATGTGTTGCGTTGGGTTGTACGTAGGGTTGGAGTTGGTGGGAATATGTGTCGGGTTTGGTTGAGTTAGAAGTCAAAACTTGAGCATATGAGTGGTGTGTGGGTGGGTGGAGCAAAGCAAAAGAGAAAGAGGTTGGCATGCAGCATTTAATCCATGCAGGGGTTGAGGGGGAAGGGCTAAGACCTAGCTAGAGCCTAGGTGGTGCGGTTGCTTCAGACCCAAAGGAAGAACAAGTCATGGTAAACAAACACATTCTTAAACGTATTTTAACTTAATCCTTTCATTCAATTTCTTGCTTCTAACCTTTTTAATCATTATCACTTGCTTATCACACTCACGGTACATATAAGTCCTCTATTCCTCACTAGTATATCTTAAAAAAAATCGTACTTTAAAAGTAGAAAGTGTTTTCAACTATTATTGTGTTGAGATTACCTTTGTTAAACTACCTAATTTTTACCAATTGTGGTCTCTCAAATTGTTGGATTCACTCTCAAACATATAAGTTTAAGATAATATGCTAGCAAATACACTTTTATGCTTAAGAAAGTGTTTTAAGTATCATAGTTAATGCAATAATAAATAGTTATTAGTGTTAATTATAAATGCACTAGTTACTTGCATGGGCCTTTGAAGATGACCCAAGTCACTGGTAATATTAGTTTAGTTATTCTTTGAGTATGATGATTAATTTTAAATGCTTGTTATAGTTTGATGGGAGCTTCATACATATTGCTGTTTTTGTTATTATTATTATTATTTTATTTCATGATAAATATAATATACATATCTTTTACACATATAATAATTAATTAAGTTACATATCTAATTACATTACATGTTTAATTTCATGATAAATATACTAATTAATTAAATTTACATACCTTAAAAATATAATATTAAATATTATATTTTTAAAAATATATTTTTCATGAAGAGATGGTGAGAGAAAAAATATTATTGTTTGTTTGTTAAAAATGAGAAGAAATAATTATATAGAAAGAGGCAATTTTTATTATATTATTACTAATATCTATAAATAAATTTTTATTGAATCAATTAAAATACAGATCTTTTTTTCTTTCTCACTTGTTTATTCATGCTAATCAGACAATTTTTTTATTTCATATTTTATTTTCTCAACTGCTTTATTATGTTTAATCATTATTATATTTTCTTGAAAGTGATTTATTTACTCATAATAGTAATGACTGAGTAGATAATTCTTATTATTTTATTATTTTATTATTATATCTAATGAAGAAAATGGAATGAATATTTGTTTGACTATATTTATCTTTATTTTGAAGTTAATAACTACTCTTATATCTCATCACTTACAAATATTTGATGAGTATGAATACGAATTTGTTTCTCGACTCCACGGTAATAAGTTGTATCTATCTAAATATTTGCTAAACGTTTTTAAGAATAAAATAAAAAATAAAGTAAAAGAAAAAAAATTATCAAAATGTAATGTTAAAAGAACATAAAATGTAATGTTAGTTTTTTTTTCTCTTTAATCAAATAATAATAAAAATTTATAACTATATAAATTTTAAAATAAAGTATCAAATAAATTAAGAATGTATTTATAACTTAAAGTAAAAACGATATAAAGATAAAGACAAATAGATATGTACAAGAGACATCATCATTTTGTATCTCATTTACAAAAATTCATATATTATTTATATCCACACTCCCATGTACACTTTATTAATCCGAGTGCTTCCATTAATATCCAAGATACAAATTCGAATCATATTTCGATGTAAGAGTTTCTTTATTATTCTAACCACGTTACTTATTTATACTTTTAAAAGCAATTTTTTATTCGCATTTATTTTAAAATGAACATTTGTAAGATTTTTATTTTCTGCCGACAAATGAAAAATTATTTTCATGCACTTTTCAAGAATGTTAAACTATTAGTCTTTTTAAATTCTATTAGGTCTTCTCACAAATATGAAAAAAAATGCGAAATATTTTAAACTGTTTCGAAAACGTCAAATAAAAGCATTCTGATTTTTAATATATGAAACGATTAATAGAAAATGGTACTAATGAACAGAAACAATGTGTTATAAAAAAGAGTAGAAAAGTGAGAGAGATTGTTGGTACTTATTGGGAGAAGTGGAAGGGAAATGAATGAATAGGGTGTCGTTAGCAAGTGTCGTTTAGGTATCAAGGTTTCTGTTACTCGAAGTGAGATGATGTTAGCAAAATGGGGCGTTTTCGGCCACAAAACAACACTTTCACTTTTCACCTTTCACGTCTCCCTAATCTGCTCTTTGTAGTTTAGCCCGAGATTCTGCATCATTGTCCACAATACTCTGCACTGCCACTGCCACTGCCAACTATTCCATTTGTATATTGCTTTTCCACGTTTTCTTTTACCAAACTATTATTAAATAAAACCCACTAATATCAATCTTATTTATATGTAAGAATAATATTTCTCTTATTAAATAAATAATATATTTCTTAATTAAGATTATGTGATTTATTTTACCATCCCATGTCGACGTATTATTTTTCACCTCCATATTATCAGTCTGCACTTCCATAACAAACACGAAAAAATGAAAATGTTTCTAGGAGAAAATTTTTAAGACGCTGTGCTTGACCTCAACCTCCTCATCTTCGGCTTGGCTCAATTTAGAATTATATTTTTTTTTGGATTAATCTAATCTGAAATCCCTTCGTCCTATTTCTTGATTTTCTAACTGATCCAATTCGAAATGATATATTTTTATTTTTGAATTGACTCAATTCGAAATTTCTCCACTTCATTCTTTGACTTCCGTTCAATCTAGAATGGTATGTTTTTATTTTTAACTTTCAAAATACATGACTACTTTGTTTATTTTTTTCTTGGATTAGTGCAATCGAAAACTAACAATGACTTCTAAATTGAAAAGTAGGGATTTAATCTGATATACAAAATACACCTCCGAACCCTTTTCTCTTATTTTTATGAAGTCCTTTTCGGTCTTTTTCTAAAGGTTATTTTGGACATTTAGGATAATATTATGGAGGTGCAGAAAAAATGCGTCTGTCATGTGTCGTAATTCCTACTTTAGGCCCAACCTATCTGAATAGAATCTTGCTGATTTTGGTTGGACTGGCCTAGAGTCTACGGACACATACGAATTGGCCCAACGTTTGTTACTTTCTTGTTTAATTATTTATTTAACTTTTAATTACTGTAACATTGGTATTTACTTTCAATCACGTTTTTCTTTTTTAACCTGTGATGTTAAAATATGCGATCTTAGTCTAAATCTGATATCTTATTTAACATATTCATGTTTAATTATTTTACTATTGCTTGACCAAAGCCATATAAATGTAGCGGTTTCTGTTCTTTATTACTCTTTCCTTTTTGTTTGATTTTGTAATTCTACGCTTTCATTTGCTTTAAGGTCAATCCGGTGAAGTGTACGTATAAAACGATGTCAAACTTGCAAATGGATTATCTTTGAATACGGTCTATATGGTATTAAATGTTTGTTTTAGTATGTCTTGCTTTAAAGAAACACTAATGGATATCTGTTCATATAAATTAGCCATAAGAAAAGGGTATTTTTTACTCATATACAAATTCATATATATAAATTCTTTGTTACTTATTTATTGGAACTAATTATGATGTCCACCATTAATGGTGGCTTCGTGACCAATTCATTAGGAGTACTAAATAATCTTTGAGTAATGCATTGAAGAAAAAAAAGGTTTTTATCATAATAAAAGGCCATCATCAAGATTCATTGAATGGAAAGAATCAAAGCCCTTTTTTTCTGATGACTTATTCATGTCCTTTTTCTCTTTTTGTTTTGTTGAGAAACTAGAAAGAAATGGTTTTATATAATTCTAATTTAAATTTTTGAATTTAATAATGTTTAGGGAGGTTAGAAGTCAAAGTTTGAAGTTTGAAGGTAGGTTTATCTAGCCGGCTTGACTACAACTCAGATGTTGAGCCTTCTGACATGATGTGATATCCACCTGTAACCATATGTCAGAGTTATACTACTCTCAGTTTCTTAATCATTCTAGACCATTTTCTTTTGCAGGAATTTCTATTCAATTCTTTTATTTCATGTCCATGGCTTGTGTTACATGTCTTCTACTGGATAAATAGAAGAGTGAAAATGTAAATAGCTCATCTAAATATATTCTAAATATACTCTAGACATTAACTTAGTCTCATCCTTTATGCATTTACAATTTATTGTAATTATGTTCTCATTTAATTTTCTACAGTAAAATTTATACAAGAATAGAGAAAGTGATAAAATAGGTAACCTACTAATATCTAGTTGATCAGACTTGTTTTCTTTAAATAAAATCTCATGTTCAAATCTTATAGATGAAACAAAACAATGTCTTAACTGATATTCGTGATTTATAAAGCAACATTATACCAATAACATAATTAAGAAAATAGTTATATAGTGATAGAGATATAAAAAAAATAGTATATAGAAATGCATTGTTCTTATAAAATAATTTATTTCTAGAGTTTGAATAAATCAACTTAGAAGTGTGTTATACTTTTGTAAAGTCAATTGAATATTAGTCTTATGAATAGAGTTAGTAAGATATCAATTCAACCAACAGTTCACAGAATGATACGGGGATTAAAATAATAATATAGAAAGTTCCAAATTAGTAAGTCAATTTTAAAGCAATGAAGCACAATGCAACTTCCTTCATATTTTCTTACCATACAAAGCAAGTAATTCGCTACTTGTTCAAACCCTTATTGTTGCAATTTTGTCCAAGAAAAGGGTGAAGGTGTCTTTCAGTTTTTTTTTTTTTGGCGTATGAGTTTAAGGAAAAGAGAGATAAAAAAAAAATTGAATAGCAGAAAATAAGCTGAAATATAAGAAAAAATAACTTTAAATTAACTATATGTCGTTTTTCGAAGATCGATAGCCTTAAAACAACATGTAAATAAAATGACAAGGGAGTTATTAATAATCTTAAAAAGTTAAAAATCAAACTTCACGTGGTTCATTCAGAACGACCAACACATATAATCAAAGACGAGCACGCAAATGATCTCACACTTAAAGCAATCAAATTAATCAATTATTCTTGCTGTGAACGCAAGGAAATAACAGTGTGTTGCTGAAAATCAAACTGCGATGTTCTCTGCTTTAAACTGAAGTCTTTTTTCTTCAACAATGCAAATTAAATCAATAACCTTTATTTTCCAGCTCAATTATCTAAGCTAAACATGATCACTTCATTAGCGATGTTTACTGAATTGTTTATTTTGGATGCAAGAGAAATGCCATCAAAGAGATTCTTTAAACACATTCTTTATAATACATTTGTTATTGTTGACTAAAATTTATTAATATTTATGAAATCATATGTGGAGTGCGTGTGTCTATATATATTCATAATTTTAATATATAATAAAAATTATTAGTATTTATGAATCATATCTGAAAAACATTCGTAAATCTTGATCTATAATAAAAATGTATCTAAAAATATATTAGAAACACTTCTTTAAAACTAAATGGAATCCCATATGTTAGTGGAAAAGATCTTTCAAAAATCCCAGGAAGATGAATGAATAGAAAGAAAATTTAAGGTGCAGATAAACACTTTTTTTTTTTTTTTTCGTCTTGAGTGTATAATAACCTGGGTTTGATGGATAGCAATTACATAATGATAATTTCACTCTCCTCTCCTCTTCACCAAAATAAAAGACAAATTAATTTTTTGAACAAAGAATGGATGGCGGAAAAATAAAATGTCCATTAAGCATAAAAGATGCTTCTAGTTATAGATAATTTGTATTTGTTTATAAATAGTTTCATCTATTCAATTAATGGCATTTAGTGAAAACTCTAGTTTTTTACTGTTGTTTGTTCATTAGAAACTTCCACATATTCAGTAGTGTGAGTGCATTGAGTAATAATTTCAAAATATTTTACAAGATTTTCTTATAATTTTTTTATACTCAATAAGACTTTTAAATGATATAATAAGTTGTTTATTCAATTAGAATAAAGATTTTTTTTTCTCTAAAGAGGACTGCTAAATTTGGTTATTTAATTACGATTTTTTAGAATTTAAGAAAAATTTGTTGGTATTCAAAAGTATATAAATTTTAATATATTCAATTTGACTTTTGATAATGATGTATAAATACTATATTTATCAAACATATGTCTAATAATCACAGGATACTTAAGTTTAAGTTTTTAGGTATGGTCAAGAATTTTACATGTTTAGGAAAAAAGTTATTTTAGATACAATTTTTTTTTTCTTAATCTTTTTAGGTGTTTTTTAAAGACAAAATCATGATAGATCTCTAAACTCTAAAACAGACAATATTTCAGATAGATAATATTTCAGATATAGTGATATGATCTTAAACGGACTTGAGATCCGAATATAAAAAACTTTATTCTGTTAACTCTTGAAATGTAGGACTTATTCAAGTACAGCTAATAGTCTTATATTATTTAGGAGTTAAGACTAACTTAAATTTATCCGTGAGAAAATTTTAAATTTTAAAATCGACCATTCATGTTTTATAAAGTAAATTTTTTTCTAAGAATACCATTAATGAATTTCAAAATTAAACCAGTAACGGATCTTCGATTTCAATACTATTGGATAACAAATAGTATGAAAAGAGCGAAGAATAATATAACAAGTTTTGTGCTAATCAATTAGGATAATTAAGATGTTTTAGAGAGGACAAAATCTAATAATATTTAATTAAGATATTCTAGAATTTATAAAAAAATATTAATATTAAAAAGTGTACTGATTTCGATGGATTAACTTCTTACAAGGATTTTAATGAATTTCGTGTGATTTTTTTATATAATGTATAAATACTGTATTCATCAAACAATCTATTCTAAACTATTGAGGCTTCCTTCAATTCTTTTTCTTTTGATTGTGATACTTTTTTTTTTCTACTATCACACGAAGTCCTGCTGTCGGCGGTAAAAAATTCATGTACAGTACTTGGTCATTTTCTTTGAAAAATGTTATTATAACGAATCTTAAATTTGAATAAAAACTTTATTTTCAATATTACTAAACAAAGGTTATAAAATGATAGCCTCTGGTCTCTTTTTTTCATATTTTCTAAAAGTCAGTGGAATTTGTAGTTATAACATTTTAAATATTTTAACATAACATATGTTTTAGAAAATTAAGCAACAGCAATATTTTTATATAATCATTTAAAATCTACAAAAAGTTAATGTTAAAAAGTCTTTTCAAATCTCAATTTTGATATCTTAAAGTTACTTTGTGTCTAAATTGTCATTTACGCAACATATTTTTCCAATTATAATATACAATTTAAAAATGAATAAACATGTTAGGAAACAAATGTCTTTACATTCAAATACTTCAATATAAAGAGTACAGCTTTTCATAAAAAAATGCTATTCTTGATATTTTGAAAATTTGATATGAATAAAATAAGATACACTTCAAAATTCAACGTTACAAAGTGACACAAAATATGGTACTATAAATGTAACATGAAAGTCGTATGATAGATAGTATATATATACCCGAACGCGAACAGTGTTGTGGACAAGATGATGAGATCAAGGTTGGATAAAACAGTTCCCATGATTGTTCAATGTCTCATTGTAGTCCTTTTTCTGAGGTTCAACTCCATTAATAGTTTGCCTCACCCTTTAGACCCTCTCTCCCCTGCTGAAATCAACAAAACAAGGGACATAGTTCAAGGGTCTTACCTTGGTGCTATTCCTAACCTCACCTACCATTTCGTGGATGTGGAAGAACCAGACAAAAAACATGTCCTAGACTGGTTATCTTCAAATACAAAAGACACATCTATCATTCCTCGCCAAGCCAAGGTAGTTGTTCGAGCCAAGGGTGAGACACACGAGCTTGTAGTGGACTTAACCAAAAGGTCCATTGTATCGGATAAAATCTACACTGGTCATGGATACCCTCCTTTCACATTCAACGAGCTCTTCCAAGCCAGCAAATTGCCTCTTACGTACTCCAAATTCAAAGACTCCATAACCAAAAGGGGCTTGAATTTGTCTGAAGTTTCCTGTGTACCATTTACCGTAGGTTGGTTTGGAGAACAAACCACAAGGAGAGCCCTCAAAGTGTCATGTTTCTATAGGGGAGGATCGGTTAATGTGTGGGCAAGGCCTATTGAGGGAATCACAGTGCTTGTTGATGTTGATTCAATGCAGATTACTGTGTACAAGGACAGGTACATTGCCCCTTTGCCTAAAGCTGAAGGCACAGATTTTCAATCTTTAAGCAGCAACAGCAAAACATCTGCTTCATGTAACGTGTCAGATATCGGGTTCACCGTGGAGGGCCATGAGGTCAAATGGGGTAATTGGGTTTTTCATGTTGGGTTCAATGCTCGGGCGGGAATGATCATATCAACCGCTTCTGTCTTTGATGCCAAAAGAAACAAGTATAGAAGAGTGCTATATAGGGGCCATGTATCTGAGACGTTTGTTCCTTACATGGATCCTACCGAGGAATGGTATTTCAGGACTTTCATGGATGCTGGGGAATTTGGCCTTGGACGTGCAGCTGATACCTTGCAACCGATGGTAGATTGCCGGAGCAACGCAGTGTACATGGATGGCTACATGACAGGGCATAGCGGAGAGGTGCAACAGGTTCCCCGGGCTATTTGCATTTTTGAGAGGAATTCTGGCAATGTGGCTTGGAGGCACATGGAAATCAACAACCCCCAAAAACTGGTAACTTGTTAGAAGATTTGTTGAAATTTTTTGGAATTTCTACTGTTTGATGTGAACTCACTTTGTTTTGCTTTTGTGAAGATAAGAAATGGAGAAGCTGAAATTAGTTTGGTAGTGAGAATGGTTGCTACTGTGGGTAACTACGATTATGTTCTTGACTGGGAATTCTTACGAAGTGGCAGTATAAAAGTCGGGGTAAGATTCTTCTGCCAATTTTGGGACTAGATTCATGATCTGGTTGAAAGAGTTTAATGTGTATGTGTTGCAATGATAGGTGGATCTGACAGGGATAATGGAGATGAAAGCAGTGGCCTATAGAGAGAAAAGTGAGATAAAAGAAAGGGTGTTTGGAACATTGGTGGCAGAAAACACTATAGCTAACTATCATGATCACCACATAACCTACTATCTAGACCTTGACATTGATGATAACAGCAACTCTTTCATCAATGCTAAGTTGCAAAGGGCAAGAGCAACTGGGTTTGGAACACCAAGGAAGAGTTACTGGACAGTTGTTAGAGAAACTGCCAAGAGGGAAGCCGAGGGTAGAATTCGGCTCGGCTTGCAGCCAGCTGAATTGTTAATAGTAAACCCAAACAAAAAGACAAAGCTAGGGAATGAAGTGGGTTACCGGCTGTTCAGTGCACAGCCAGTTACTTCTCTTTTATCTGATGACGATTACCCTCAAATAAGAGCATCTTATACCAAGTATGACTTGTGGGTCACTCGCTATAACCGCTCAGAGAGATGGGCTGGAGGGTTCTATGCTGATAGGAGTCGCGGAGATGATGGCTTAGCCGTTTGGAGCCAAAGGTAAATTTTATTTATTTATGAATTGTAGTTGTTTAAATTAATTGTACTTTAATATAAGAGGAAAAGGTCTACCTTATAAATTTTAATTTGAGCTTGTTGATGATGATGGATACAGGAACAGAGAGATTGAAAATACAGACATAGTGCTGTGGCATACAATTGGGATCCATCATGTTCCTTATCAGGAAGATTTTGCAGCAATGCCAGCAATTCATGGTGGATTTGAGCTGAGGCCAGCTAACTTTTTCGAAAGCAGTCCATTGCTTTGAATACACTTATGAATTAATAGAAGCATCTTCAGCTGATTAACCAAACTAATACCCATGCATTACTCCTAAAGAAAAATAAGATCAAATATTGTGTAAAAAAGATTAAATAGTTATTGTTCTTTTAATATTGTAACAAGCAAGCATGTTATTGAATAAACTTTAATTCAAATTAGGAGATATGTGTTTATTGTCATTTTCCCATTAAATAAATATTATTCTTCTTTTATTATATTATGACATCCTACTTTCCTAAACGGATTTATTTTTGTTATATATATATATATATATATATATATATATATATATATATATATAT
>Ga0209489_108082_pt1 | contig 14840 bp, 7 predicted proteins | sample SiratrowhiteBW_FD_187527 | JGI IMG/M metagenome (GOLD analysis project Ga0209489, IMG submission 187527) | Root nodule microbial communities of legume samples collected from California, USA - Siratro white BW (SPAdes) (version 2) | ecosystem: Host-associated > Plants > Roots > Nodule | place: USA... | reverse complement strand
CTTAGATGCAATCCTATTTAGATTATGCATGTGAATGTGTGCAAGCCTCCTATGCCATAGCCAAGATTCATCATCTCGAGATAGCAAACAGTTCATGCTAGGAATGATGCTTGAGACATTAAGCATGAAAACATTACTTACTCTTTTACCTACAAGAACTGTTTTAGTAGATTCTGAATCTGCTATAATGCATTGTTATGGTTCAAATGTAATTCTGTAACCACGATCACACAATTGACTAATACTCAGTAGACTATGCTTCAGACCTTCTACCAGCAACACATCCTTTATGATTACTTTATTGCCACTTCCTATATCACTAACACCTAGAATCCTTCCTCGATTGTTGTCTCCATAGGTGACAAATCCTGCTGGTTTCCATTTCAAATTAATCAATTGAGAAGCCTCTCCTGTCATGTGCTTCGAGCATCCACTGTCTAGATACCACATCAATTTATTGTATGCTGACCGTTCCTGCAAAACAGATTGAGTTTAAGGATTTGGTACCCTGTTAAGCTTGGGTCCAGCAGTATTAGATGTGCTTTTTGGCACCCACCTAACCAATCCTTTAGGCACACTAAATTTCCTAATCCTACAGTTTCTAACAGCGTGGCCCTTTCTCATACAGTAGAAGCAGGCAATCGATTGTGAAGACTGTGATCCAGAACCTTTAAGAAAATTGTTAAACAATTTTTGCTTTCCATTGGGACCAGCTTGATAACCAATGCCAGCTTTTTCAAAAACACAATTTTGGGATCCCAAAAGAGCATTTAGGTTTGCTGTCCCCATAGAAAGAACTCATCAAGATTTAATGCAGAAGTTATAATATTTTTAGCAACACAATCATACTGCATTTTCTTGTTCTCAAGATCAATTAACTCATCAAAACACTTAGCAGTAGACACACCATCAACAACATGCATAGGAATGAATGGACCATTTACTATGGCATTCCAGATTCCATGGTCAATAGACTCAATGAAGATTTTCATTCTCACTTTCCATAATTGATAGTTTACCCCAGAAAACATAGGTGGTCTATTAATAGAGGCACCTTCAGCAAAAGGTAACTTGTTCTCGGCCATGGATCAAAATCTTGACTAGGATTCAAGATCCTATTTCTGATGCCAATTGTAAAATTAGGTTTAGACCGAGTTCAAGAGGGGGGGTGAATTGAACTTTCAAAACTTTTCGCAAATCTGAATTATTCTTCAAGTAGAGAATGAAAATTCTTTATTTAATCGATTGACTATGTAATTCTGAATTGTCAGGTAAACAATCGATTGTGCACAGCGAAATATATCAGAGTTAAACCCAGAAAACAGTTTGCAGTGTGAAAATGTTTTAACCCAGATTTAAGATATTTAAACACAATCCAGTAGATTAAACACAATCTAGAATCACAATTGATTATGCAAACAGATGTTCAGAGTATGAATAACAATATGAACAGATTTTAATCCAGTTAATTTTAAAGATGGCAGCAGTGAATAAAAGCAATCAAGAAGAGTAGGGAGAAAAGCAAGAACACAAAATTTTTATCCTGGTTCACCCTTCCTCAAGGGCTACGTCCAGTCCTTTACAAACTAGCAAAGATTTCCAGTAAAACAGATCACAAGATCAGTTTACAACCCTTGCTCCCAGCAAGTTACAAACTGATCCCAGCAGTAAACCCACACCTCACTGAACCCCTCAGCTAGTGTGTAACTAGTGCAGAAACCCACTGCACCACAACACTTGCAGTCCGCAAGCAACGCTGCTCCCAGCAGCACTCACCCTTTACTGAACCCTTCAGCAGATGCGAGACCAATGCAGAACCCACTGCACCAACTCAATTACAAACCCAGTAATTGAAAACAGCAAACAGATTGCAAATCAACAAGATCAGAAAGGATTACAGAATGCTTCTACACAAAACAGATTACACAGAATGAAGATCAGGTGCAGAAGACTTAGCTTTGGTCCAGAACCAAATTAGCAAGAACCTCACTGCAAGGATGTTTCAAAGATTCACGTTCTTGGAGGTTTCTTGATTTGAAAAGCTTTGCAAAAATGATGATCGCACAAAAGGGGCAATATCTCTCTTAGAAAATCTCAAGGAATGCTTTTCGAAAGTATTTGTTTTGATAAATCTGAAAGTGATGATTCTCATTCCTTTAAATACCCAAAATCAGTTTTAAAAACTGCTTAGGTGTCAAAATTCAATTAATTGGACAAACCATTCAATCGATTGAATTTGACCGTTAGTTTGACCCAGTCAAAGTTTTCAGTTGTAACAGCCATAACTGTATTTCAGTTGTAACATAAATAACTATCACATTCAATCGATTGTTTTAGAAATTCAATCGATTGAAAAACCTTTTTCCAGCAAAAACATTTTGGGTTATTTTTATTAAAAACAATTTTAATAAAAATCTTTGTGAATCTTTTTAGCACCTCAGAAGTGATGAATCATGCCAGTAGTGATTAAGGACTAAGCCAATCACCAACACACAAATTCAACTAAGGACCAAGACCTAATCACCCAACTATCTTCATGTTGGCACAAATTCTTCACTTGAACAATTCTGGTCCATGAGGCAGTCTTCATCAGCTTCACATGCTAAGCCTTGGTGCTCACAATATTGACTTCATCAAATCACATGCTTAGCCTTGGTGCTAACAAGGTCGGCATGGTTACCACCTTTACGAGACTCACTATGGAATGGATTGAAGAATTATGCCCAAGGCAGCAGCCTTCCAAAATCAGTTCATTCATTTTTGTTTTAATTCTTCTATATGTGTTTTTTTCTTTGTTCGCTGGTAATAAGGAAAATAAATTTTTGGAATTAAAAAATCTGTCTTGATTTTAAATTGCAAGTATTCAGAATTATTGTACCCACATCAGTGATCATTCTGAACAACCCATATTATCACATGAATTCAATAAAGTGATGAAACATAATTTGGATAAAGGAACTAAAAAAAAGAATAATCAACTATCAATAGAAGAATAACATACATGAACAAAAAGTAAAACTGAAAATGCAAGAATAATGCTCACAACATCGAGTTTTCGAATGTCTACCTCTAGAAGTGAGTTCATACTATGTTATCCTTTTTGGCACTATGTTCTTCCAATTTCCACGCTGAGTCTGTATTGTTTATCCAATAAGAAATGCACGTAATCTGGATGAACAAAGTAAAAGTATATTTTGTGTGTGTGATCAAAGTCAGAGCAAATTGTCAGTGTATCTCTAGGTCTGCGTATGTCTATATCTATATATCTGTGTGTAATCCCCCTTTATGTGTTCATGTTTCCTCAGTCTCATTTTCCCATCATTATTCTTTATTGAGAATGAATTACCCTAACTCCATATTAACTTCAATTAAGACAGAGTGGCGCACAGTTACAATACCAGAATGAATGGGGGTACAACGTGAGAAAGAAGAAGGTACAATTGCAGTTAGGAATATGAACGAGTATCAGAGAGAGCATCGTAGGAAAAGGAAAGTTATGGGAGTGAATGAGTATAACTATGAGGAGAATGAGCGGTGTGCCTTAATGGTGAGGTGGGGAGAATGAACGTGCAGAGTGAAAATATGAGAACGTGAGAAAATAAGAGTGAATAATATCCATTAAGAGAGGAGAATGTACAGAACCGTGAACGGAATGTATTAATGGTAAAAATGAAGGAGGACGATAACCATGGAAGAGAGAAAAGAGTGGACACCAATAGTGTGAGTGAATGAGATTTAATGTTTCAGAGGAGAGAGAGTGCACAATAATGAAAGGAGAGAGAAAACATGTATGAATTTATGAAGGCACAGGGACGTCACGAGAGAGTTGCATGGGAAAGAGAGTAAACGTGGCAACCTAATTAACGGAGATATAGGGTGTGAGTAGCAAACACATCATCTCTTTTTCTTTTATGTTTGACATACCTAATTGGTTGGGCTTAAAACAAAACATCAATTTTTTTTCTTCTTTTTTCTAATTTTCTTTCTATTATTATTTTCCTAAAAACATGAAAACATAAATTATTTCATTTTTCTAACAATAAACTAAACTATTTAAAAAATTATTTATTTATTTATTATCATAAACCTTTTCTCAATAAAATTTACTTAAACAAAAATGAAGGTTTTAAAGATATAATTATTACTAGACTAATGATACTTGTAAAATAAAACGAAAATTAAAACAATCTGCAAGTATTTAAAAATAGTCGAAATACGAAGGTGAAACTTGTTAACACTTTTGAAACTTCAAAACACACTCAATGTTTACATAATTACTAATCCACTAAAAATGAGTATTTGAAAATGCTTACAACTCAAAGAAATACAATAAAAAAATTTAATACAAATTTTAAACTCTCAATTCTCAAATGTTTGCTCTCCCGTCCACTAGAGTTTAACTTCAAATCATAATTCGTTTGTCCTCAAAAGATGAGTACCAATTGCAAAATTCTTTGCCTTTTTTCTTAACATGTTACCTAAAAGTTGGTTCAACTCTCACCATGAACAAATTTTAAAACATATTTCACATCAAGATGTCAATAAGAAAAGAACAATAGAAACTGAATTTGGAAAGCAAAAAGAGATTTAAAATAAGAAAAACACAAATATTAATAAAAAATTAAGGCAAGTAAAAAGTTAAAGATAATCAAAGAAATAAGAACTCAACAGAATTACCTAAAGATAACTAGATTGGATCGCAAAATTTAAAACAAAAGCTTAGAAAATGAAACCAATTAGAGAAAACATTGTTCCACACTGATCCACCGTGCAGCAGCATCTAATGGATGACAAAAACTTCAACTCCCCACTCTACACAGCGTCATTTAAAAAGAAATAAGATTAACTTTGCAATACCCAAAAATTGCTTATTAGACAACAACAATTTTACATCAACAGTCAACAAAAACTAACCACAAACAGTCCAATATAATTGCAAAATTTGAAAACAGAAATATCAGTACCACTTCTCAATTTGAAGATTCTTCCGTGTAGTATTTGCACCCAATTTCAGCTTTAAGTAAGCCAATTAAACAATTCAGTTTACAGTCTAATATTTTGCTCACATGTCAATTCAAGTGCCAAATCACTATTGAACTGATTTGAGTGTTCATAAGCGTGCTTATTCTCTCGTTCAAGCATCTTCGATTGTTCCCTGCACTGTCAACATCATACCACCACTTCCAATCGAGAAAACCCAACTCTCAGCAAACACTGAAGATTCACAATTAACTGCACCAAATAAATTCTCCTTGCTCACTAGACCCTAACGGTGTGATACTATCTCACGAGCACTGTTTCACTTGGTCACCGCAAAACACTGTGGCGGACTATGTGTTGAATTCCAGCAGCTGCCACTTGGAGTGTGTTACAATATTTTCAATAAAATGCTCTGTGGAAAATTGATTCAATCCAACCAATTCACCTTCCAATAAAAGAAGCTACACATTCACAAGCAGACCAATTTAGTGGCAGCACCAAGACTCGGAAACCAGTGCCTTTGGAGTCAAATAATCTGCACCACCTGAATTGTTAATTTCTGGACTACACTAGTAGCAACTTTAATCAATTTCTCAATTATTTTTGACAATTTTGCACTCCACCGAAAATAACTGAAAACCAAACTATGTGCACCAGTTGCTTCACAGACACAATTTCCACCAAATAGCTTGCTACAGTAAACTGACACTCGTGTATATTCCAATTTAATCAAATGCACAAGAATATTCTTTTACAATCAAAATGGAGAAAACACCTAATTACTTTCACAACCACTGCAATAGCTTCTAGAATTCAAGATTCAATTTATGAAAAACATCAGCTACCTCAATCAAATTCTGCACTAAAACTGTTTGATAAAATGTTTGAACCAAAAAGAGGAATTATCAGAAGATAACTTCATAACTTCGTTCTCTGGAAATTTAATCAAACACTTTGAGTTAACTAGATTGCACATAACACAGTTCGACTAATCGAATTCAACATATCATCGAATAAAAGATGCTCTACTATCCTTCAATGCAATGAACAACAAATCACAGGCACAAAAGTAAAAGATGAATACAGAACCTAGCTACTGTAATTCGCTGGTATACATTGTTTGCATTTCGTATAATTTTATCCAATAGTTGCTGCTCACAATGCACCAGATATTATCTCCAAATGAAGAACATTTACTTCACCATCTGGATCAAATCAGTCACGCATTGCACCAATTCACTTCTATCCGTAATCAAATCAGATAATAAGTGGGTCTAAGTCCTATGTTAATTAGAATAATAAAAAAGGGTCCTATTATTAACCAGTCGTTGATTTTTTTCTATCCTATTAGAGAGAAAAATACAACAGTTAAGTACACATTAATACGTAAATATCCTTCTCTGCTTTTCTTAGTTTTTAGGATCTTTTTCTCTTGTTATCAAATTACATCAAGAGAACCATCATTCTTTCTAATCAACTACAATGGCATCCTCCTCTTCAATTCCATGTAATTATTGAACTCAATATTGTATGAAATACTGTGTTTCGCATATATCAATTGGATTGAATATGACAAAGTATTCAAAATTAAATCTTTCAATTGGTATCAGAGTGAGGTTTTCAGATCATTTGTTGTTGTGAAGTACGTAATTTTTTTTTTAACTTTTTTGCTTGATTTGGATTCTCTTTTAGAGTTAATTTAATTGTAAAATTGATTGAGGGGTTCTTGTTATATGATCTTTTTCGAACAAATGGATCCTTAATTGGTTAATTTGATGGGAATTGAACTGATATGCGTTTTGTACTCATGAACCCTAAACTTAAAAATTCAAAATCAAACCCTTCCATGAGACAATTAAGCTTCTCATATTATATGGCTCTTGAAGAGGGCAAGAATCAGAACTTAACCCACTTGGAATCGTTAATTTTGGTTGAGAATTGAGGGAGATACATGAGGGCAAGATTATTTTCTCTTTGTGCTTGATCATATAACTCAGGGGTTTGCTTCCTTTATTTTAGGTTCATCACTTGTTCTAGTTACAAATTTTGGTTTCCATTTTACTGCTTACATCTAAAACTTCAATTAGGTTATCTGTTCTTGTTGTCTGGGTTTCGTGATACTATATTCGTTCCATTTTTTTATTCTCTGATTATTGATCAATGTTTGTTAGTTAGAAAATAGTAGTGGGAAATATTGAAGAAAAGAATTAAGGTTAGTAAATGATTTTTTTTTTCTTTAGTTACAAAGATGATTTGACAATTCTTGATATGTTGAGATTTCTTTCTTTTGTTCTTTCATTTTTCCATGTGCTTGGTTATTTTCTTTCATTTTGGTCTTCATTGATGGTCATATACTCTTTTACTAATTTTAATGTTTTATGTTCTTCTTCCAGCAATGCACAGATTCTTTCTTGAATTCTATTCTATTCTAGTTTACACTAATTTATTTTGAATTTTAGAATTGAAATGTATGATTGATTAGGGGTTTTATTCTCTGTTAAAATATAGTTATTAATTTTAAACTGTTAGTATTCTCACAATACTAAAGGATTTTGATGAAGCCTAGCAAGCCAAAGCAAGCAAATGGAAGTGTGTTCTAGGCTTTGTCTTAGTGTGAGTGAGTGTGATTGGTTGTGAAAGAGAACCTATGCACATCTAAGGAGAAATTCACTAGCACATGGTCTAAATGATTTAAATCAAACCATAAAAGGTTTAACTTTGGTTAAAAACAGTTTTGGAAAATAAAGTACTAAACTATTATAAGTTGATTTCAGGTTAAGCCGAATCAATTTATTTGTGTCTAAGCGTAACTGAATTAATTGTTTTCTAAATCTGGTTTGAGTTCTTCTTCTATAATATCGTGGGCTTTCAAGTGTGAAAAATAAGAGAAAGAACAAAGAGAGATACATTTTTTCGAAACACAATCTATTGAAAATTCATTTTTTGAGAACTACTGTGAGAGAATTGTTGTTTCATAATAATCATTTTCGAAAGAGGGTTTTTACTTAAGAATCAATCTTGACTAAGGTGTGCTATTGGGTTTCTTCAAGACTGTGTACAGGCCTTTCTTTCTGTGCCAATCAGGGAGTTTTCTCAACCCTTCTTAATCCTGTTTGAATCAAGATTTGTGTTGTGTTCATTGTAATTCTGTGAAAATCATTGAACAATTGTATTTGTTTGGGCTATAGGAGTTAGCCTGGTGTTACTACTGAAATTGATTGGGAGTTGCGGGGAGCAGTTGATCAATTTAGCAGGGTTCTTAATTTCTACGGCGAGTAGGAATTGGATGATTAATTGTATGTGAACAATTAATTGAGTTAGTGGAACTTTCTTTGCAAATGGTGCAGAGAAGACTGGATGTAGCCCTTTGAGGAAGGGTGAACCAGTATAAAATTGATTGTGTCTCTTCTTCTTAAACCCTTCTCTCATAATTTTGATTTGTTCTTGCACTGCATACTGCATTAATTGGAAATTGATTTAAAATTGATTGAATTGCTGAAAAATTTAATAATCTGCAATAGTGCATATCTGTTCTAATTCTGAACAAATCTGATCTGAAAGTTGTTTTGTACTGTTAGGAATTTGTGTTTCTGCATACTTGAGATTTCACTACTGCAGTGTGATTCTTGATACTCTTACTACAAGAATTGTATCTTTGTTCTTGTGTTGATATTGAAATTGATTGATAATTGACTCTGGTTTGATTAATCTGCTGCAAATTGAATAATCTGCTATATTGCTTATCTGTTTTACAATAAGTTTTCAAATTGAGATTGACTTTAATCAAATTTGATTTAACATCAATTTTCTGGGAAATCAAGTGTTAAATTCTTGTGTGACATTCCTTATTGTTGGCACTTTATATTGATTCATTTCAAAATATACATTTGCTAGTCTGATTGAGTAATACTTATCAGCATTAATAACTTCTCATAGACTGTGTGTACTGCTTTCAGTTTCATATTGTTTGTGCATATACACTGTTCTTATTGGTTTAAAAATCTTGATTGTGTTCAATTGTGAAAATCATTCATTTGCTTCTTACTCTGTATTTTAAATAAATCAATTCATTCGTACTTGAACCCAATTTATTTTCTGTTGTACCATATATTCTTTATCATTGAGATTCAGTAAAACTTTTCTGTTTGCGAAAACTGTTTTCAGCCTTAAAAAGAATAAAAATTTTCAAAGTTCAATTCACCCCCCTCTTGAACTTAGCCAAATACGTTTTCATAAACTATATCTGATATGGTATTGTCTTAGTTGATTTTCTTAATTGTCTTTTGTACCTTTTAGAATTCATTCTTGTTCAGTTAATGAATATTTGATTAATTGGGTTTTATTTTATTGAGTGTAATTTGCTAAAAAATAAAAAATAAAATCTTTAATGAAATCAATGGGTTTGAGTTTTCTTGGATTTAACCTAGGTTGATCCTATATTATATTAGGGAAAACTTTATTTTGTTTCTAAACTAGATGCCATTAAAGGTTTATCAATTGTCTGATACATTCATTCTTGCATGATCAGTTGTCAGATACGTGAGCTTTGTTATATCCTTTAATTTCTCTTATGTAGTTATTATCATCAAAACTCATATTACTCTTATGAGATCATTTGAGGGGTCATGTCATTCAATGACTTAACATGAATAACAAAAATTAGAAAAAATTAGAAAAAGCATGAAAAGTGGCAAGCTATGTGTGGAAAGGATCCTCTGCCTGGGAGAGAGCCATGTGGCAAGAAAGCATAGAAAACAAGGCATGTGACGCCATAGCCCTAGTTGGGCGCTAACCCTAGCTTGCATATCAAGCTAGTATTTTTGACTTAGGCGCAAGCTTCCCTCTCCTAGGGTTAGGGTTTTGTCTTCTACAAACCTTGGCCCAAAATACAAGGTCCAAAATTAAAAACCCTGCACTACCTTGGTCCAAAATACAATACCCAAAATAAATTCTACACTACTCTATGCAATTTTACAATTAGAGGTCTTGTAATATTGATGCTCCAATATTTCTAAAGTGATCTTCTTCAAAGTTGACATTCAGACCAAATGTCTTACTGGAGGCCCTAACAAACCCAATTAGGCCCTATCTCCTGTTATGCTCTTCATCAAGTCTCTAACTCAATAACCTCTTTATTCTATAGCTTGGGTGGCTGGAGTGTATTTCATCGTTTGTTGTTTATATATTTCATGTTCTTAGGCTTTTGATTTAAGTTTATGTTCTCTTTTGATTTAAATTTTGTATGATATATTGTATAATATTAAATAAGGAAGATCATGAGAGTGCAATCTCTACCCTTTATAATTGTGGTATGTGAAATTGTTTAAATTCATATTGTTTCTAGTGATAGTAATTTTGTTGAACGAAGTAGTATTAAGTCCAAAGTTTTTTTACCTCAACAAATTATGTTGTTTAATTTTTGGAAAGTTCATGTTTCAAATGTTACATTGTCAAAATTTTGGAAGAATTGTATGGTATATTTCATTGAGTACCTCCAATTGAATTGTCTTTATGATTTCTTTTTTGTTAAAACAACATGAAGAAGTACTAGTAGACATTGTATTGAATCTTAAATTGGTTGGTTGGACAAACATATAAGATTAATCACTTTTAATAGTTCATTAGTACATACATTTTAATCTACATTTTGTATATTTACAAAATTATATTTTGTGTTGATTTTTAGGTGCCTATTTGATTGCAGTTTATTTGATATCATTGTTTTCATTTTGTGTTATATGAAGAACAATGTAAAATTCTATCAAAATTTTGTGAAATATGTGAAATGATTAAAATTTATATATTAAGTGTCCTTGTGTGAATTTTTCAAATGGAAGATGACTACATTTTACAAAAGTTAGGGAACATTATATGTGTGAAAATTTTTTTTTACAAATTATACAACATGAGCATGACATGGTGAATTGTTAGATTTTTCACATGTGTACAAAATCGAGGAGGATGTTGATTCAACGATGGATGACCAATTGAATGACATGATTTTTTATGTTGGAGCATAATCTTTTGCAAAATCACATGCGTATGAAGGTATGTCTAGTGATGCAAAGCATCTAGTATATCTTTGCTCAATTAATTTTCTACAATTATCAATAACATTAAGGTTGATGAATTTTAAGAAAATCAATGGGTGGATTGATAAAAGTTTCACATAATAGTTTCAGTTGTTAAAGAAAATTATTCTAGAAGAAAATACATTACCCAATTATAATTATGAGGTGAAGAAGATACTTTTTCTTATGGGTATGAAGTATAAAATTATACATGAATGTGCATGACTCCAATGCCATGAGGTTGGTATGGTGAAAATGTATTTGATGTGTTAGGGTGCAATTTAGTTTTGGTCATTTTTGTACATGTATAATGAATCTGATATAGATGTAATTATTCTTAGCCTATGAGGAAAGAAATATTTGACAACTATAAATAGAAGAGTGGAATAGAAGACCAACGTGATATTGTAAATTTGGTGAACATTTTATTGATGACTTCTTAAATACTTGTAGTTGTTAAATGTGTATAACCAATTGTTGTCGTATTGATATGTGTTGAACTTAGCAATTATGTTAACCAAATGAAGTGATTGAATGGTATGCATTATCCTAACATAGTACTTGATACTAACTTCTAAGGAAAATATTATTGTTGAAAAGATTGTACACAACAAACCACATAAGTGGACATGTTTCACCACTTGTTGCTATGTAGAGGACTTGATACGAAATTAGTTTTATGTTTTATGTTTCTCAATACCATTCAAAACCTTGGTTGTAACAAACTATATAAAATGAGTTTTGAGGAAACAAATACACTGGAGTTATGACAGAAGTGCACTTAGGTCACTTATTGAAAAGTGGTGTACTTATCTGCTTCAAAAGTGTACAAACATAAGTGCATATATCAATTTTCCTTTATATCGATGTTGATGAATTACAAAGTTAGTGAATGAGGGAATATTATAATGGTTATGCAAAACAAGAGATATCACTACCCACTTAATAGAAAATGTGTAACCATTAGGTCATAACACTTATAAAGTTGTGTACAATTTGCAATTATAATGACTATAAAAGTCAACCCAATTAAGCATATGTCAAGAATTTGATGAGTTAAGTAGTTCACAAATGGGAAACATTTTTTCAAGCCTTAAAATATTTGTCCCCCAACATATTAATGATAACAATATTAAAACAATCTTTTTAAATTAGTTTGGAGTAAAAAGAATCACTTGTCAACTCACACTAAATGTGTGAATTAACTAGTGGGCCTGAAAACAAATGGTTATCATAAGTCAATTATATAGTCAGTTCAGTGTGTGGTAATGCACAATTCTCATTTTTCACTCAAGTAAAATAGTTTTTGCTCAAGCAAAATTACACATAGTGGGAAGGTTAGTTTTGGTGGTGATTTTGCTCAAGAGAAATTGACCCTAGTGGGAAGGTGAATTTCAGTCATCATTTCACTCCAGCAAAAGATTTGTGTCTCAATTGAAATTGGCACTTGTAGAAAGGTTGAGTTTTGATAATGATTTCACTTGAGTGAAAGAGTTATCGCTCAAGTGAATTTGGCCCTAGAGGGAAGGTGAGTTTTGTCCCTGATTTTGCCCAAGTGAGAAATTGCTAGAATTGTCAGTTTCTACCCACATCAATGAGGAATGTGTGAAAACTCATATTGAAGTCTTCACAAAATTGAATAAGGGTAACTAATAATTTGTAACGGCAAAACTCTAGTACTTGAGAAATGTAGAAGCATTCCTAAATTGGTGGCTTTATTCTTTACTAACTTAGCAAATAACCAAACCACATATAAATATATTGATTGGAGATGAAAATAAATAAAAAATAAAAAAATAAAATAAAAATAGGTGGAGTGGATGGCAACAATTCACATAAGTGAAGGTTGTGCAAAAATACAAACGCAAATATACACACATTCCTACTTTGGTGGGTTTGTTTCCATTAGAACCTTAGTGAATAACTAAATCACATAGAAATATCTTGACCGGAGAGCACACATGGAAACTTAGTCACCAACTACAAGAGAGCAGATAGAAACTGAGGCACCAATAATCAAAGTCGATACATAACCATCATAATGCCAACAAGGAAAGCAAAAACAAGTGAGTTGGAGAGAGCATAGAGGGGTAGTGTTCTTAATGGGCCTGAGAGGTGTCTAACTATTCCAGGTGAGGTATTCAGTCTTTTATCTCGTTCTTCGATTCTTATGAAGAGAAAATAGGTGTAAAAGGAACTCTAATGCAAAAGTCAATCCTATATATCAAAATTGTTTGCTATATAGTGAAAAAAAAAAAAACATATCTATCTTTTTTATCTTTTCCTGTTATTTTGTTATTTTATAATAATTTGAAAAGTGATTTTAATATGATTAATTTAACATTTGATTAGTTTTCTATTGTTACTGTTAGAGTTGTGATATAAATTGAAAAGTTACTATTAAAAATGTGATATAAATTGAAAAAAAAAAAGATGTTTATAAGGTTTAAATAATATTTGACTCGTATTTAGTTAAAAATGTCTCGATCTATAGATGGATTATGATCGACATCCTATCAATGTATGTTAATTTATTAGTGATGCTGGAGAACATCTTAACCATAATTAAGAGTAGATTACAAAAGCATAGTAAAACGTAGACAGCAAACTCAATTTCAAGTGAGTTCCACAAAAACTTAAATATAATTAAAACTACCGCTTCATTCCACGTGTGCCATTGTCAAGTGAGACTTACAAGGAAAGAGGGTCAAGATACGGAGATTCATATATTTTAGAATTATTTAAATATTTTTCATTATATATAATTGCTTTAAGTTTTTAGTATGAATATAATTTCAATCAATATTTTAGTATAAAACGTTACAAAATTATATTTTAGTATAAATATATGTTTGAAAATTATTTATTTATTTTTCTTCACTTTTCTTAAAGAATTATATTTTAACAAATTTTCATCGTGAATTTTTTTGAAATAACGACAAATATATTAAAATTCACTAAACCCACTTAACGTATACCCATTTAAGCATGGGCCAAAATGAAAAGACCATTCTCGAAATAGTGAAATTGATTTAAAAATTAACTTTTCTTCTAAAGTATAATAAACCTCTGATTTTGGTATTTGTTTGCCCGTGGTATCAATTTAGAATTCACTGCTGAAAGAAAATTCCAAAATAATGCACACTCTTCAATTGGAATACACTTACTTACAATTATTCAATTAAAAATACTTTCGACATTAAATTTTATAATAATATTTTAAAAGGTATATCTAAAATAATTTTAGATTAGTTAATATTGTACACTTTTAAATTACTTGTATTTGTCATTTCAAATTTGGTCCTTATTTTTTTAGTCTAATCCTATTTTTGTAATGAGCAATGTTAGGTTGACACTGCTACGTGACATACCTCCAGTTGACACCGCTGACGTGGGAAAAAATATGAATATTTTATGCCAGCGTGGAAAGTGGGACATTTTCAGAATTCTAAAAGCCCGCTTCTCACTCTGCAGCGCTCTCCCGCTTCTTCGTTCGCACTCTCAGTCGTACTGTCTCACTCTGCAGCGCTCTCCGTTTCTTCGTCTCCCGCTTCTTCGTTCGTTCTCGTGCTCTCACTGTTGCTCTCAAACTCTCCCTTCTCGTGGTCTCACTGTTGCTCTCAACCTCTCCGTTCTCGTGCTCTCACTCTCGCTCTCTTCACTGTCTCTCTGTCGTCTGAGAAGGTTTCTCTGCGCTGTGAAGGTCTTCGCACTCTGCGTCTTAGCAAAAGGTTGGTTTTTTATTTCGTTTATGTTTGAAAAGCATGTAAAGGTTGCTGTTTTAAGGGA
>Ga0209489_108075_pt1 | contig 14859 bp, 10 predicted proteins | sample SiratrowhiteBW_FD_187527 | JGI IMG/M metagenome (GOLD analysis project Ga0209489, IMG submission 187527) | Root nodule microbial communities of legume samples collected from California, USA - Siratro white BW (SPAdes) (version 2) | ecosystem: Host-associated > Plants > Roots > Nodule | place... | reverse complement strand
TCACTTTTAATTGAAAGTATTTACGATATTTTTATACATAATTATATATATATATTACAGTAAGAGAATAATAATTATGTATAAAAATATCGTAAATACTTTCAATTAAAAGTGATATATATATATATATATATATATATATATATATAAATAGTGAAAATTTACTAAAATAATGCCTTTTAACATTTTAATTTTAAAACGTATATTCATCTTCAATATATTTTTAATAAATCGTACTCGTATCTTCTATATTTTAGTAAAGTAACACTCATTCTTATATTTTATAAAATGATTCCTTTATTTTTTTTTAAAATATCATATTAACTAAAATTTAAATAAAAAACTAGAAAAATTAAGATTCTTTTTTTTTTGACAGAAATTTGAATGATTTAGTTATGATATATTAAAAATATCATAAAATTGATAATATTAGTAAATTATAAATAATCTTATAAAATTATAAGAAGTTATGTTTTTGAAAAAAAATCATGTTAATATAAAAATAAATAAATAGATAAAGATACTTTATTAAATTTAATTTATTATCATATTTAAATGTGATTTTAATATATTTATAAGTATAAATATAACTAAAATAAAGTGTGTGTATTTTTGTTTTGTGTGTTTTTTCTTTAACTTGGACATTTCTAGTATAATTCCCTAACCTATGAACTAAAGAAAAAGTTTAAGGTGTCAATTGTTTGGCACTGGCGTCAACTTACATTACTAAATTATTTAATATCTTTTTAAAAAAAATCTATAATTTTTTTTTATATTTACAACTTTATTTTTAATTCTCATATTTAAATTTTTCCATATTATTTAAATTTGAACGAATATTTACAGAGGAAGTAAGTGTTATTCTCCTGAGATGTGAAAAGAATACTAAAAAGGTTTGTGTAGAATTGTAGAGAGAGTGTGAATAAGATGGTCAAAGATTATTAAATGAGGGAAAGGTCATAAAAGGTTGGAGATTGGGTCAAAGGAGAGAAAAAGGAAGAGAAAAACAGGAAGTGGGTGTTTGTTGGGGGACAACAAAGTCGGAATAGAAGTGCCTTTGCCGGGTGCTGACCCCTCCTCCCTCCTTACTATATTCTTTTTCCATCATTACTTTTTTTTCTTTTTTTTCACTTTCACAATATTAAAAATATAATATTTTTATATTATTCTAGTCATAATATTTTTTAATTAATTTCTCATCAACATCTTACCCCTTTCTAATTAAAAACTAACATGTGAATTTACAAGACTAACTAATACTAATTTTTTTATAGATTTATTATAATAATTTCTTTTAGTTAACATGCACATGTGAAGTAAATTAACTAAAGATGAGCTATGGATTACCTAGAGCAGGAGAACTTCCTTACAATTACTCCTTTAAGGGGAATACAAATAATATAATTTAAAATATTTGTTAATATAAATTGTTAAAATTAAATATAATATTCCATCTTTGATTTTCTCCATCTTGGGTTTGCAGAAGGCGAGACAAATACGTGCAGAATTTAGCAAAAGCCATTCTTGTTGAATTTTATCGAATTTGATAAAACTTGTGCCTCACGTCTTTTAAAATTTTAATTTATGTTTAACAATTAATAACAAATAAATATTACTTTACTAATTATGTCTCAATCAATCAAATAGATGATACGTTAATTTTCCTTTAATTGAGTCTGAATTTTATAAAAATTAATTTTTAAAGTATCTCCCTTCTTTGGTTAAATAAAAGAATTAGTCTATTTTCTTTACTTTCAATGTAATCCTTCCCCTCTTCTTCTTTTTCAATAAAAAACCATCATTTTTCTTCTTTTCAAATTTTTTTTTCCAAACAAATTTTAAAATTTATATTAATAAATATTTGTAATTAATTAATACTAATTATTACATGTACAACCTATAAAAATTATATATATATATATATATATATATAATTTTAAAACGATATTTAAAAAATAAAAATAAAATATTCTAACATTATTAATGACATAAACTAAGACAACAACTGATTTATTTAACCATCTTAATATAAAACTTAAAAGTAATTTTTTTAATATTATTTTTTATGAGTGGATGTTAATCTTTAGTGTGATATTTTAATAAAAACCATTCAACATTAATTGTGATATGTTAGCCTAAAATCATTGAATTACACTTTATGATTTCTATAGTTTTTTATATTAATTAATATTTAATTTGTTGCAGTAATATATAAAGTGAGATGAGTGCATGGATAAATAAGATTTTAATTAGTTTTAAACAAATAAAATGATTGTTAATAAACTAGAATTTATTTTTAAGTGTATTGTTTTAATGGTAAAATAGATACAAATAGTAATTTTGTATTTGGGTCACTTAAGTCCAATAAATATAAGAGTGTGAACATTGAAAAAAAAATAAGCAAGAAGATTTATAAGTCAACTAAGTTAAATTTTGCCGTCACTGAACTAAATAAAGAATTATCCTAATCATAGAAGATATATATGCTCCAAATTTCTATCATAACTACTTTATTATTTGTCATTGCCTTTCAAAACTTTGAACTTCAAATTCTTCTCTCTTTTTTGTCTTTTAAATTTTCGACCAACATAATAAAGCTTTAAGTTTAGAATTTTATTTCATTTTCGAGATAATTCAACATGTAAAAACTATAATAACCATTTTTTTTATAAACAACTTATGGATATTAAATGAATTAAGAGAGTTTATAATAATTTTAAGAGGGAGTTTTCCTCTTACTTAAATTTTATCATAAAGAAGAAGTTCTTTTCATCTTAAGATGTCAGTTCTTCTTCTTTTTATTCCATAAGTTTTCACCATCTTTTCTTTTTTATTTACTTGTTTTATTCCTCTTCTATTATACTTCTTTTAAAATCCACCAATTTCTTTTATATCTCTTCATATTTGTGTCTTTTTTTCACTTGTTTATAGATTTCTTTTGCTTCATGTGCCAATATATATATATATGAGAATGTACAGTGATGTTAATGATATGTATACATTATTATATGTGCAAGACCCTAGAAAATAACTATAAAATAAAAACCTATTAGAATCTAGAATTTAGCATTAAATATAAATAAGATGACACTTAAATAATTTTAAAAAAAGAAAAACAATTCCCAAAAAAATAGAGAAATCAGTTATTCAGTTTTCATTATTATAAAAGCTACGAATCTCCCTCTCTAAGAAGTTGTTATTCCCCTTTTCTCTGCCTTCTCTCTAAAACTCTGCATTTCTTCCTTATCAGATTGACGATCAAAGGTCACCTCTAGTTTCCTGGAGTTGAGTAGAGAAAGTGTCTAATCAGATTTTGAACAAAGTAAGTTCATTTTATGCTCATCTTTCGCATAGTCATTTTTAGGTCAATTTCGTTCTTAGTAAGGGTATTTTGTTCATGTCCTTTGAGGCATCAAAATGAGTCTGTGTTGCTCCATTGTCCTAGTAGTGTACTCTAATCATTGATCAGAAACTATTGGTGCATGTTAAGTTGCCCATGATTTTAGATTTTTAAAACTCCTTTGAGTGTCTCTACTTTATGCAGGTAAGGAAACCTAGTTTGAATATTTTTTAATACATATTGTAATTACTTTTTATTAAGTATGAATTGGATGAATTTAAATTAAATTGAATGAATGTTTATGTATGGTATGATGTAGTATCAATGTTTGTGATTGATATGGAATGGTGAGACATAGTATCTTCAGGAAAGGAGATACCGGTGTTGAGATTGTTAGGATGTGTATTGTTTGAAAATTTGATATAAGAAGGTATCTTGATTCTACTGATACATTGGAATCATATAAATGAAGATTATCAGGTGATGAGAGTCGAAGGAATTCATATGATTATGTCCAACGTTTGAAATATGAGCTTATCAGAATAGGACATATGGATTAACCCTATGCATATGGGAATTGTATCTGAGGTTTGAAATATGAACTGATCATCATAGACTGTATTTGAGGTTTGAAATAGGAACTGATTGGAACATATGGAATGGTATATGATAGGTGCAAACTTCTAAGTCTAACTCAATGCGCAAGTCTTCCTGAAGTATGTGAGTCAATATATGTATGATATAAGTTATTGTAAAGATGTTGAAAGAAACTGTTTTGGCTAAAATACAAGAGGGGTGGAGGTGAATTGGATTTCAAAATCTTTTTCAAAAACTAGTTGACCTTTTAAGAAATTCAAATTCGTTTAATAAACTGGATCTTTATTGACTTTACTGAGCAAGACAGTAGAATGAATCAGTAAACAGAATCTAATCCAGTCACAGTACAATGCAACAGATCAAACAATTTTATCTAAATTTAAATGTAAGTACGAAAGCGATTTAGTTTACTGCACAGAAACAGAATAGAACATAACCACACAGAAAGAACTGATCTACTTCAAGTTTATCAACCTTGACATATTAAAAAAAAACTTTTTATTAAACAATATAAACTTTGTTAAATGTGTGAAAACAGTCTTTGATCAACAACAATGAGAGATTTGGTTTTCTGGTTAAATAAACTGATAAACAGTTAACCCAGCAAATTGCGAAACTGCTGATTTGTAGAAAACTGATATACTGGTTGTTAGTAGATTCAGAGCAGTTTGGATTAGACTGTGTTAAAAATGGAATAACTGATTTTAGGTTGTTTTTGAAAATGCTTTCAGAAAATGATGAAGTTATTTAATTAGCAAGATTCACTTAATTCTGAAAAATTCAAGACAATCAGTAAGAACAATAAAGAGAGAGAGCAAGAGAGAATAAGGACACAGTAGATTTTTATACTGGTTCACCCAACAGCAGGGCTATGTCCAGTCCCTTACACCCAGTAAGGATTTCACTAAACTGATCAACCTGATCCAGTTTACAACGCTTGCCTACAGCAAGACAACACTGCACTCTGCAGCCAACCCCTACTGACCCTATAACAGACCAAGAAACACCACAGAACCCACTGTGTGCTTCAAGAACTCCCTTGCTGAAACCCACAACAAGTAACGTTATACAGAGCCCACTGTATAACCCAAAAATGTCTCACTGCAACCCGCAGTAGACCACTGCTGATCCCACAGCAGAACAGGAAACCACACAGAAACCCACTGTGTGTTTCACGAAGACCTTTGCTGAAACCCACAGCAAGTCGCACCCTGTACAGAGCCCACTGTACAAAACAGAATTACCAACCCAGGCAATTCAAGAACTCAGAATAAATGTCAAAACAGATGATGGACGAACAAGGTTACTGCAATACAAGCACTTCTATACAAAGAATGACAAAAATAATAAGAAAGGGTATAGAAGGCTTAGTCTTGATGATCAAATCAACGAAGAACAGTCTCAGTCAAATGATAGCTCCAGCAGCAATTCAAGAAAATAGTTCTTGATGAAAACTTTGATTGATCTTTGATCACAAGACTCGCGGGTGCATTTGCTCTCTTTGCTCTCTTTGGAATCTCAAATTTTCGTGCTCAGAAAATGTGTAAAATGATTTTCATTAACCTCCAAAAATTTTGTGCCAGCTATTTAAACATAACTGTCATTTAAAAATTCAGTCGATTGAATCTTCAAATAGTCGTCTGTTTTTCTCCAGCTAGTTAAAACAGTTATTTAAAACGCAAGTTTTGATTTTAATGATTTTTCAAAACTTTTGTTAATTCAGAAAATATATTTGGAGTTTATCATTGATTAAGATTGCATGCTTCACTAATTAGACCTCAACCTTACCCCACAACACACACTCCTAAGTTCTAGACGAAGTCTTCAATCTTCATGAAATCTTCATGCATTCCACATATACTCATAAGGTCTTGAACTTCTTCACTTGGTTGGCTTCATCAAATCATCATAGCAGCCCACTGGTGCTAACAGATGTGATAATGACAACGTGATGTATGAGATGAACTAGGAAAGTCTGATTTGTTGTAGTTTGGTTGAAATAGGAATTTAATTTATGAATATACATTTTTTTAAACTCTCTAGCTTATCCTTCTTTTTGTTTAGTGTTTGTTTTGTTTCTAAATATGTGATGATCATGTGTTACACATGAACAAAGGATTTGACAGGTATATTTTGAAATACTATGATAAATATATGGATATTTATATTAGGTCTATTATATAAATTGTATGTGATAGAATTCCTGTTATATGAAATGTTACAGTATGATATATCATGATATTGTTATTTAAATTGTTAGCTCATTTATGAGTGTGTTGTGATCCTATTATGATAATCATATTTATAAAGAGAAAATGAAATACAGCTAACAACATAGGAATCAAGTCAAAACTAGATTAGGAAGACTTTATTTTCTATATTTTTATATAATTTACTTTGAGTTACTTCAATTATTATTAAAAGTATAATTAATTGAAAATTTTTTTGTATTAAAACATTTTTTTTATCAAATGTTATGATAAATGGATCTATTTAGAATTGTATGTTTCATCTAATGTTTCATTCTCTACCCAATTATGTACATAAATTCCATCACTTTTGAAAAAAGTGAAGAATAAATTGAAACGAGATGTCATTTCCAATTGACAAAATATGTATAAAATTGAAGTGTATGAATTAAACATCAAACAATATTGACTAAATAGACTAAATTTTTTGCGAAGGATTATAAATTATTCTAAAAGACATGATTTAAACCCAACAACAACAGTTTTGGAAGCCCAGATGCTACACATGTCAAAAGGATGAGCATCTTGCTAGAAACTATCCGAATAGAAGAGTTATTACTTCTGCTAATGGTTCTCAATAGTTGAGGAATGAAGGCAACAGGCCTAGAGCTACAATATAGTGTTTGCTATGTCGGAAGCTGAAGTTTCTAAGCCTGACAACCTCATACAAGGTACTTGTTTCATAGCTGGTAGATGCTTGAAGGTTTTGTTTGATTCTAGAGTGACACACTTTTTTGTGTCAAGGTTGTATGTTGATGAGCTTGGTCGTCAGTCAGAGAGCTACACTTTGAACTTTTGGTTTCTACACTAGCATCTAGAAATGTGTTGACCGCAATAGTATGTGTTGAGTGTTCAGTAATAGTGGAAGGGTGTAGGTTCAAGATCAACCTGATATGCCTACCTCTTCAGGGGTTAAATGTCATTCTTGGGATGGATTGACTATCTGCCAATCACATTCTCATAGATTGTGTCAGAAGAGATTAGTGTTCCATGAAGTTGACAAGTCAATTTTGGTTTTTGCTCATCAAGTTATAAATGAGTTGAGAGATGGGTTAGAATGCTTTGTAATCTTGACTCGGATGAAAGTGGAGAATGGAGTGAAGATGCAGTCTATACTTGTGGTGAGTGACTTTATGGACGTATTTCCATATGAGACACCTAAGTTACCTCCTAAACGTGAAGTGGAGTTCTCTATTGATCTACTGTCTAGAGCATGACCAATTTTAATGGCACCTTACAGGATGGCTCCTGCTGAGCTGAGGGAACTGAAGAAGCAAATGAAAGATTTGTTGGAGAAACAGTTTATTCGACCTGGTGTATATATGTGGCGAGCTCCGATGTTGTTGGTCAACAAAAAGGATGACAATTCTCGATTACATGTGGACTACAGGAAGTTGAACAAGTTGACAATCAATAATAAGTACCATTTGTCAAGGATCGATGATTTGATGGATTAGTTGAGTGGAGCAACTATGTTTTCCAAGATAAACCTGAAATTGGGGTACTACCAAATCTTGGTGAAAGCTAAAGATGTGTCGAAGACAACCTTTAGATCTTGTTATGGGTACTATGAGTATGTGATGATGTCATTTGGAGTTACCAATGCTCCAGCTCTATTCATGGATTACATTAAAAGAATCTTTCGTCCTTTCTTAGATAAGTTTATTGTACTCTTTATAGATGATATTCTTATTTATTTAAGAACTAAGGAGGAGCATGTTGAGCATCTAAGGTTGGTGTTGGAGATTCTGAGGGAGAAACAATTACACACCAAACTCTCTAAATGTGAGTTTTGGTTAGAGAAAGTGAACTTCTTGGGACATGTGATATCAACTCAAGGGATATTAATGGATCCAGTTAAAATGGAAGCAATGTTGCAATGGGAACACCCTTCACTAAGATACAAAGCTTTGTGGGTTTAACTGGCTACTATAGGAGGTTCATTGAAGATTTTTCAAAGATAGTAACACCTTTACAAATGACTCACAAATATCAACCTTTTGCACGGACTAATCGATGTGAGCAAAGTTTTGTAGAGTTGAAGAAAAGGTTAACTAGTGCTCCTATGTTGGTGATTCCTGATACAAGCAAGTCATTTCAATTTTATTGTGATGGTTCACATCAATGAGAGAAATTATCCTACTCATGACTTAGATTTGGCAATAGTGGTGTTTACCTTGAAGATTTGAAGACACTGCCTGTATGGAGTTTAGTTTCAAGTATTTAGTGATCACAAAAGTATTTATTTGGTCAGAAAGAGCTGAACATGAGATAGAGAAGATGAATTTTTGAAGGATTATGACTTTTAGTTGATGTATCATCCAAGGAATGTAAAATTAGTGGCAAACGCTTTGAGTAGAAAATCAATTCAGATGTAATCGTTAATGATTGAAAAGTAGAAATTGATTGAGCAATTTAGAGATTTGAATTTGGAGATAAAATTGCACAGGATCCTATTAGTTGTGGCAAGTTAACCATAACTAATGATTTCTTTGAACAGATCAAGGAGAAGTAGTTGGAAGATCCTAGTCTGAAGCACACTGTGGAGTTGTTAGGAACAAATCAGGTAAGAGACTTTGCTTTGGAGGTTAATGGAATGTTGAGGTTCAGAGGTAAACTTTGTGTCCCTACAAATGATGAGCTGAAGAGAATGATTCTTGAATAATGACATAAAGTCACCTTAGTTTGCATCCAGGTATGGCTAAGATGTATCAGGATCTTAGGAGTCATTTTGGTGGTCAGGTATTAAAAAAGATAAAGCTCAATATGTTGTTGCATGCTTGACTTGTCAGAAAGAAAAAGTAGAGGGTGAAAAGGTTGTGAGTTGTTACAACCATTGAATGTTCCTGAGTGGAAATGGGATAGCATGACTATAGATTTTGTTACCCATTTGCCAAGGTCAGTTCGAGGTCATGATGCAATGTGGGTGATAGTTGATCGACTGACAAAAAGTGCTCATTTCTTGCCTATGAACATGAGAATATCTATGACCAAGTTGGCTCAGTTGTATGTTAAAGAGATTGTGAGACTGCATGAAGTGTCTTCTAGCATTATGTCTTATTGAGATTTCAAGTTCACATCTCGATTTTGGCAAACTCTACAAGATACTTTGAGGAGCAAGTTGAGAATGAGTCATGCATATCATTCTCAAATTGATGGGTAGTTAGAGAAAATGATCTAATTTTTGGAAGATTTGTTGAGAGTTTGTGTTTTAGATCATCTTGGTGTTTGGGATGAGATTTTAACTCTAGTGGAATTCACTTACAACATCATACTAGCATTGGAATGACACCATATGAAGCTTTGTATGATAGGAAGTGTAGAATTCCTCTATGTTGGTATTAAGATGGATAGACATTGTTGGTTGGGCCAAAGTTACTTCAGCAGATCACTGAGAAGATGAAGCATAATCAAGAAAGGATGAAGTCTTCTCATAATAGGTAGAAGTCTTATGCTGATAAGCAGAGGAAGTCCTTGGAGTTTACAACTGGAGAGCATGTCTTCTTGAGGGTGACACCTACTACGGGTGTAAAAAGGGCTATCAAATCGAGGAAGTTATCTCCTAAGTTTGTTGGACCTGATCAAATTCTTAGAAAGATAGGACTAGTGGCTTACGAGATTGCTTTGCCTCCTCAATTAGCCAATCTACACAATGTATTTCACATGTCTTAGTTGAGGAAGTATGTACCTGACCCTAGCCATATTTTAGAAGTAGATGAGGTGCAAGACAAGGAGAATTTGAGTTTTTAAGCATAACCAGTCATAATTGAAGATTAGCAGACTAAGAAACTCATAGGCAAGCCCATTAACATGGTGAAGGTGTTGTGGGATGTTAGGTCTGGTGATTCTAGTTGGGAGTTAGAGGAGACCATTAGGTAAAACTACCCTCATCTTTTCACTAATAAGTCAATTTCCGAGGACGAAAATTTTACTTGTTCGGAAGAACAACCTATAAATTGTTCTTTAAAGTAGAAGTGGTAAAAGTGAAAGGAACACTTAAATATTTTATTAATAAACTAAAAACACATATTTATAAGAAAAACTAATAATCAAGTCTCTCTTTCACAAAAACACCATCTATCTAAACCTCTATCCTCCCTTTTGTCTCTATCTTCTCTCTAAAATTTTATCTCCTTCTTTCAATAGATCAATGACCAGAGTCCACCGTTGGACTCGTGGCAACAATCTAAGCAACACTATCTGATCAAAAAATCTGTTAGAGTAAGTTCAATTCTACCATTTTTCACCTCTAAGTCAATTTTCAATCTGTCCCTTTTGTCTTTATATGTTGTTGCATGTGCCCTCAAAGACTTCAGAGGAATCTTTGTTGGTTCAATATCCTTATAGTGTAGTTTGATCATTGATCAAATGTTCTGTGATACAGGTTAGGGTGCTCATATTTTTAGGTTTTTCGAGCTCTTTTGAGTGTTTATGCTATTCAGGTAAGGGAAGTTAAACTAATTTGATTGTATGATGCTGATGTGGTTAAGTGTTAGAAATTTTAGACTTAGGGAAAATAAGTGATTGAATTGTAATTGGGATAATTGTATTGAAATTTCTTGAAGGTCTAAAATTAGGTGAATTACATATATGATTTGAATCATGTATGTATGATTGACACTGTGTTATTGAATTTGAGTGATTGATGTGGAGTTTGACTGAATTGATTTATTGTTATTTGAATGATTGTAGTATAAATGTGATGTTATGAATCATATGAACTGAATTTTAACGAATTAAGGTAAGTAGGTTCATTTCAGACCATGTATGTACCTATTTGTCAATCAGTGGGGGAAATATTATGAGAATGAGGTTTGGAAAAATGGTTAGACAATATAAAAGAGTTTTTTTAGGATATAAGGCTAATTTTAGAGTAATTTAGAAAGTATGTAAATCTTCTATGTTGCAAAATCTAGTTATATGATTTGTTTTAGAGAGGATTTTTTCTTGAAGAAAAATGCATTGCTAGTTGGTAAAAATGATAAGTTAAAATTTTATTTGAATGTGAAATGAGGCAAATGAGAGTGATTTTGGACGGTGAGGGTATTATGTAGCAATTAACTATTTTTGTAAAAACTATTTTCTACATATTTTGCTCAAGCGAATCTAGTCTAAATTTAGATCTGCTTTCGGGTTAAATTTCGCTCAAGCGAGAAGATTTTTCACTCAAGCAAGGAGATTCTCGCTCAAGCGAAAATAGTACTGGAACTGGACATGCTCTTGGATCCTTTTTTGCTCAAGTGAGGGAGATTCTCACTAAACTATTTTTTTTATTTTCTTCTATTTTGATTGTTTGATTCTTTTGTAATGCAATTTGTGAATTTGATAGAAATGATTTATTAATGATTGAGATGGAATAATATTGATTATTATGTAATTTTTAAGATATTTGGGATTGAGATTGAAAAGTGAATGAATGAGTGATGTGAGATATACACATGAGATATTATATTGTTTAAGTGTTGATTGAGATGGTCAAGATCAAGACATAGTATTTTCAGGAAAGAAAATACCTATGTTTAAGGTCGATTAGGATGTGCATTGTCTAAGGATCTGATTAATAATGATTGATATCCTGACTCTACTAGTTATAGGAATCAAATAGACGATCATTACTAGGTGATGAGAGTCGAAGGAGGTCTAAACTAAGTAACTTCAACTTGAAACATAGTTGGTTAGAAAAGTCTCGGAAGGACTAACCTTGTCATACAAGATTGATGATTCATTGGTCTGGGGGTTGTGTTGATTCACAACTTGAATTTATATGACAGGTGAATATCTCGGGGTCTATTCAATGCACGAGTCTTCTGAAAGTAAAGTCAAGTTTGTTTATGTGTGTCAGAGTCATATAGTTTAAATTATGAATGAAATTGAGTGTAATGATCTAATATGTTTATGTGTTGTTGAAGTATGTGATTAATTTGGATTATTCTAGTTTGTTTTAAAAATTGTTAGCTTACCCTTTTTTGTCTGTGTTGTGTTGTTATTTTCTATCTGTGATGATCATGCGTTACATATGAGCATATGATCTTGTAGAGGAACATGTTGAACGTATTTTGGGTTGAGCAGACTTAGCTAGCTTTTTTGCTAGCTTTAGTTATATTTTGAAAAACTTATACATGTTGATTTGTAATTAAGTGTTAAATTTTAAACATTTTGGTATACATGCAAGTTTTGAAATATAATATATGTGGATTACTATAAGATATATGTAATTATAATATGTTAACTATGTTTATAAAATATTTATTTTGTAGGATGTTACATGGACAAAGTGATATATAAATTATATCATAGATTTTTTTCACACGAGAGTGATTACACTCACTCACATCAATGTAGGAAACAAACTGCTATAAAAATTGTATCAAATGTTCAATTACATGAGTGTAGATGAATCTACATATGTATTAAAGAAAAATACCAATAATTATATTAGAAACTAGTCTACTCAAGTGTAAGTATACTCACATGAATATGAGAAAATACCACGAAATATGAAATTTGCTTCAAAAGCACTCACACTATTGTAGGAAATTGCCACACTATTATAAAATGTACTTCTATCACTTTTATTTAAAAAAAAAGAACTTTATTATTCCATGATATTCCATTATTTTTCAAAAGTTATCATGTCTATTATATTCTTTGATGCTAACTTCACACCAAGAAAATCAATTAATTCAACTTAATCATTATACTCAAATTACCTTTCTTTCTAAAACCAAAAATACACTAAAAACAGTAAAGATATTCAAAAAGAAAGTTAAGGCAATAATAATATAATTTGTATTTAATTTTAAAATATATGTTTGTTTTACATTGTCAAAAATGGGAAGAGTTTCTATAAATGCCTATCAGTTTACATTTTATATTATATGAAATGAATTGGGCCTTATTATCACTTTAATAAATCTCGTAATTTTGACTGCTTCTTCCTGCCTTCCATAGTTTCTTCCTGTACCTCTACAGAGAACATGAAAAGACTTAAATGCTTTTAAAGAAAATTAGTAAATGGCCTTAATATTCTTAGTCATTTCACCCTACACCTGTACACCTACAAAAGTGATTTTTTGTGAAAAAATATTTTGAATTATGCAATCTCAAAGGTATTTATGAATCCGAAAAAGGCTTTCGAAATCTAAAAATGACTTTCAAATTGTATAATCCAAAAATACTTTTGAATTGTATAATCCGAAAGTCATTCCAAATTCTGAAAGTCATTTTCAAATTATAGAAATCATTTTTACATTTCAGAAGCTATTTCCAGATTTTGAAAGTCATTTTCAAATTTGGAAATACATTCCTAATTGTATAATCCAAAATGTATTTTATTTTAATTTCTGAACTTATTCCAGAATATAAAATTATCTTTTAGATTAATCTATTCCGAAATATAAAAATAACTTGCATATTGAGATTTAGGAGTTGTAATCCAAAACACATTTTTCTATTCCAAAATGAGCTAATCCGAAAATCACCATAACACCATCCTCACTTACCAGAGGACACTTACATCGTTTCTCTAAGGGTGTTTTGAAAAATACAAAATTTTATGGAGGTGCAGGAAGAAGCTATGGAAATTTTATGGAGGTGCAGGAAGAAGTTATGGAGGTGCAGAAGAAGCTACGGAGATTTTATGGACGTGCAGGAAGAAGTTATGGTGGTGCAGAAGAAGCAGTCCATAGTTTGATAATCGTAATAGTTGACCTGTTTAAGATTACTTATTCAACTAATTCTTCAACAACAATGTTAAGACTTTAAACGTAAATTTAATTTTACATTAAATATTCGATAAATAGTATATAAGAAATTTAAAAATTCATTCTCTTAGTGTGATCTTCACAACCTTACACTGATAAGTTAAATATATAAAAGTAATGATTGAATTTATAAATAAAAGTAATGATTGAATTTATAAATAAAAGTAATGATTGAATTTAGTGACCAATTAAGTCAAGATAATTGGTATGTAACATTAGCTACCAAGGTTTTAGTAACCTATACCAACAGATTCTAAATTAGTCTCTAACTTAATTAGATACCAATTTAGAATCTAATGGTATAGGTCACTAAAACCTTGGTAGCTAATTAGATATCAATTATTTTGACTTAATTGGTCACTAAATTCATATTTTGTAGTTATTTAGTAACCAAATTTTAATTTGGTGACTATTTTGGTCACAATTAGCAACCATTTCATTTGATAGCTAAATATTGGTCTCTAAATAGTTTTTTTCTTATAGGGAAAGTAATCCGTGTGAGTAAAATTTTTAAACCCGGATTAGTTACTTCACCGGTTCGAGATTTAATACTTCAATTGTTATCGAACCAAAATTAAGTCGATATTAAAAAAGTTACTGTAATAATTAAATAATATATAGAGGAATATTAAAAATATATAATACTTGTAAAAATATACATTTATAGATTATTAGTATTTAAAATGCGTAGAAAAGTTAAAATAAAATGTGTAATTATATTTCAGTTAAAATTTTAATAATATTTATCAATCTTTATTAAATAAAAAAATTACATGAAGAATAAAAAAATAATAAATATTTAAGATTGATTTTATGTTTTTGGAAAAGTTAAAATAATTTAGCATTAAACATTTTATAATTGAACCGGCTTTTTTAATTTGTTTTTCAGTTTTTTTTTTTTTGTCAATTT
>Ga0209489_108071_pt1 | contig 14866 bp, 10 predicted proteins | sample SiratrowhiteBW_FD_187527 | JGI IMG/M metagenome (GOLD analysis project Ga0209489, IMG submission 187527) | Root nodule microbial communities of legume samples collected from California, USA - Siratro white BW (SPAdes) (version 2) | ecosystem: Host-associated > Plants > Roots > Nodule | place... | reverse complement strand
ATAAATAAATAATATATATATATATATATATATATATATATATATATATATTGTTCAATTATATATACAATAATATCCTTATGATATGTTATAGATATTTAAATTAGTATCAACTTGTGACTAGTAATATGTGTGTAGTGCTAAAACATGTATGTTGATGAAGTAAATGAGATATTAGACAACATGATCTCATAGTGTAAATTTAAGATATCAAAACTAAAATTTCGAATTTGAACAAGTACAGTATGAACTATCTTCATCACCAGTGTAAATATTAGTATATGATAGGAATGTGTTTAATATCATTTTATGACAATTACATCCTACAAACTCAATTTCATATACAAGTATATATAATTAATATAAACATAATATATATATATATATATATATATATATATATATAATTTTTACAAAGCAGTATATGGATAGAAAGTTGTACCGTACATTTCTAACTTTTTTTCTGAGATAGTTTAAAAAGTTATTATCAAGAGAAAATGAGCTAAAACTTTTATTTGAACTAAACTTAGAATGCGATAAAAAATCTCAATAATTAGAAAAGTGATAATAACAATATATAAATTTTGAATATATATATTATCTTAGTTTTTCAAACAGATATCAAGTGGAAAACTAAAAATTGGAATTTGAATAAGCACAGTTATCTTCATCATCTGTGTAAATATTAGACTATGATAGTACAAGCTTAATTTCATATACTAGTTTATAATTAATATAAACATATATATATATATATATATATTATTTTCATATATATATATATATATAATATAATATAATATGATATAATATAATATAAAATTTTTAGAGAGCAGTATATGGATAGAAAGTTGTACCGTAAGATTGCTGACCTTTTCCTGAGATAGTTTAAAATTTAGAAGCAAAAAACTGCATACAGGAAGTACAAAGTCAAATGTAGGAAAAATATTTTTGGCATATAGTAAATACTTACCTTTTTGCTGCATTTAATTAATTATTAAAAAAATATTGTTTAAAAAGAAATGATCAGATTGAGAGTGGTTGAAAAGCTCATGAAAAAAATGCATGTACAGGTATAAATGTTTTATCTGAGAAGCCTAATATGGAAGGTCAAATGTGATTCCCATTCTTAATCCAGAACCACTTTAATGCATTCAAAACCACTTCTGGTTCACCAAACCAAACCACACGCTCAGTATTGCTATAAATCAAACCCAAATCTTCCTCTTTCACACATCTCATCTTCATTTTCCATATATCAGATAACAAATAGTTTAGAACAACACATGGATTTGAAGAACATGGGAAAGAAGAACATGAAGAAGACCAAGGGTCGTCAGAAGATTGAGATAAGAAAGATGAGCAACGAGCATAACCTTAGGGTTACGTTCTCCAAGCGTCGCACTGGGATTTTCAAGAAGGCCAGTGAGCTTGCCACCCTCTGTGGTGTGGACATTGCTGTGATCATGTTTTCACCAAGTAACCAGGTTTTCTCTTTCGGAAGCCCTAATGTGGATCCTGTTATCCAACGCTACACCACGCAAGGTCCACCACCGCTCCTCACGCTGGACCTCAACGAGGCTCACGGCACGGTGGACGAGGGAGAGCTCCATGCTCAACTCAACAACTTGTCTGAGCAGATGGCGGCGGAGAAGAAGCACGAGGAGGGTCTGAAACGTCTCATGAAGGACGTGGAGGAACACTCTTGGTGGGCCATGCCCTTGGAAAGCATGGACGATGCACAGCTGGAGAAGTACAAGAAGATGCTGGAGGATCTGAAGGAACGTGTCAATGAGAAACGTGACAAGCTCCTCCTTCAGAGCACTTTTGCTTACAACTCACCAACTCAGTTTTTTACTGCTAACACTGAGACTATGCATCCACCATTGTCGTTGTAGAACCTTATTAGGGTTTTGTTTCATTGATAACATGCATGGAATCTGGCGTACGTGGAAGACCTACTTTTAGACTATGCCCTCTTTGAGTTCTTAGTATCTGTTTGTTAAAGTTTTGTTATGAATGAGCACTGGTTTAATCGGTTTCATGTGTAGGACATGGTTAGGGTTCATTACCTAGGGTTCTAGTTTTCATTATCTTCAATAATCTTCATCAAGTGTTGGTGAAGTGTGTTTTCTTTATGTAGTTTTTGTTTTTTGACTGAAAACTGTAATAGGGCATGTAGTGTCTTCATGTTATGTTATTTGAATAAAAAGGGTTGAGTGTTTTTAATTTTTTTTACACCTAAAGAGGTATTATTCACAGAAGTTTAGAAAAGTTTATGGAACAAATTAAGACTAAAACCCGTCTTAGTTGAAACAAGAGAGAAAGTAGGAAACTGAAATTTTTTGTTGAAGAAAAATCCAATACTATATTGTTTTAAATAAATTATATACCAGGTCACTAATTATATTTTAATTCAAATAATACATAGAAATTAATAAACAATATCAACCAAGAAATTTAATGACTAATTGATAGTCAATACTAATTATATATAGCACTCACTTAATTATTTAATAAAATATAAAATAATTAATAATTAAATTAAAATATACTATTATTATATGATTATAAAATGATTATATTATTATAAACGCATTATTAACTAATTAAACATGAAAAGAATAGTCAAAAATTATTTTTCTTTTTATTCACATAAGGTTGACTTGTTCAGGATTGTGATTTTAGAAATTGATAAGATGTGTTTATTATTGTGGGGTTTGAACCCAATATCTATTACGAATTTAGAATTAACTTTGATAGTTCTTGTTTCCACCAAAGATAGCCGATTTTCTATTGGAATCTAAAAAACTCGTAAGAAACTTGTCAGTTTTTTAAGATTTACTAAACAAAATGAACCATAAAATAAGAATCTAGGGTAAGTGAAAGTAATTTAACCCTGTTTTTATTTAATAAATTTTATAAATTATAATGTTCATTTTTCTTAATTAATATTTATGAGATCTAAAACAGATTCAATAAGGTTATATGTTAAAAAAAAATAGATTCGTGCAAAAAATGCCTTCATAAGTAGGTTGAAGGTTTTTGCACGTGAAGAAATTTATTGTTCGGGAAGAGAAAAATACTATAGGAACATGAATTTTGGATTTGAAAGAAATTGATGAGAGAAAAAAAAAAATCAAAGTCAAAGTTTCTCTACCAGAAGTTTATTGTTCTATTCAATTGAAAAAAAAAAGTTAATAAAAAACAATAGACGAAATAACATACATTTTGTATTCTCTTGTTGAAGCATGATTATAGTACAAAAGAAATAAAAGATAAGAATGGAGAGAGGCGGAAGAGCAACAACATGAATAAAACCCTCCAACATTTAGTTTAATAAAGATATTAATTAAATATAATTAACAATTTAAAAAAAAGTAGTGTGAAAATAGTGCATGTGTAAATTTTTGTTGTACACATAATAGTCTTTTACCAATAAAAATATTTTAAAATAGTTATTAATTAATATAATTCAATAGTGGATTAGTTATTATATTACCAATGTAATGAGATAAATAATTAATTTTGGTTTTTAATATAAAGATTTAAAAATTGGTACTATTATTATTAAAATATGTAACGAAGTGAAATGTGTATATTTAAAAAGTATTGTTTATTAAAAATTAAATCGTACATATGATGTGTGTGTGGGGGTTTAGAAATGCTCTCTAAGAAAGAGGCCTAGTTTGAGGCAGATCAAACCAGAGAAAAATGACCTTTGCTTCCTGCACCCCTTTGATTAGTATCTACACCACATACTATTAAAATATTCTCTTTGGCTACACCACTGCTACACTGCTATCATTACAGCCATGACTCCACTATGTCTTTTTGTGATAAAAATATCATTCTAAAGATTTTATTATGAAAAATATTTGATATGTTTTGAAAAAATTATTTTAAAATATTTTCATAAATCATTCACAAGTCACTATTAAAATATACATAAAAAATAGAATGATCATTTTGAAAATTACAAGGATGAAAATAGTACTTATGGTTAAAGGATGACAAAGGTAAAAAAATTTTGCATGTGGGATATCAACTAATCTAGGTTTTTATTTATTTTTACACTGATATTTGTTTTTTTAAAATTTGGTTATACATGTAATAATAAGAAAGAGTCCCAAATTTCAATGACACAGCAATAATGATTAAAATCACCTTTTTCAGAATTGTTTTTTTTTATATATTTATTTAACAAGCTGTACAAATATGAAGGAGGAATTGTTTAAGACTTTTTTATTCTTAAGAGTTGAATATTTGTTAGAAAGTTTGCAATAATTTACCCATTTTGCTCAACCAACTGTAATAGATCCTGAACCTTTTTTTCATCCCTTTAGAAGACATCCTACATTAATGATGCTTTATTTAAATTTTGTTAGTTCATGTTATCTAATTTCTGTATAGGATGAGCATGATTAGCTTAACCAATTAGCACGGTTAACACTAATTAGCTGGGTATTGATTGTTGTCTCTAATAACCTTGGGTTGGTGAATTGTTTTTTAATCATTTATTTGTTTTGCAAACGTCTCAATTGTAGAATCTCATTCATATACTTTTTCCAACTTCTTTTAAATTTTGCATAAATTCATTTTATCATTTATTTTTTTCACTTTTATAAAAAAGTTCATCCAACTAAATTTTTAAAGTTGCTACACTTGTCTGAAGATGTATCCTAACATTGTTGATGTTTTGTGTTTACTGAAATTTTGAGTCTTTTTTTTTAATCACTTTCAAATTACTGAATGTAGACATTTCAATAATTAAGATGACATATTTGGTTACAACGTTTAGTATTTTAATAAAAAAAATTTCAAAGTTGAGGTTAGTAAAATAAAACTTTAGACACAAGATTAGTTGTAATTAAGAAGGACAAAACTTATATGCATCTCCTTAGATGTTGTTGGCTACTATTCAATTAGAATTAGAGTTATACACTTAAGTAATCTATATGTTAACATTCAATGTAAATTTTTATTAGCAAAATTGTTATTAAGATAAAACATCGGTTTTAACTATAAATCTATACCAGGAAAAGATGAAACATTAATTTGCAGGAGTTGACCTAGCTTCTACTCATGATGAACCAGTATCTGTCTACTTTCAACATTTTTTTTTTCTTTTGGAAAAGAGGTACAAAGGAGAAGAATTTACATATAGATTCAATCAATAAATCACTTTATGAAATTTTGTTAACCCTGGTGTACTAGTACTAGAACAATGCAAAAACATATAAAACTATGAATCAATCTCGCCTTGTTGCTAATGGAACAACTTCTGCAAGAGGTGTTGAGAGAGGTGTAGGGATAGGGGAAGTTCTGCAGAGAGGACAAGTTGGATGCAGCCTCAACCAAGGGTCTATGCACTTCAGGTGAAAGACATGTTCACAATCTGGCAACACCCTTAACACATCAGAACCTTTGTAATCTCCCAGACATATGGAACATGTTGCTGTTGAATCAGATTTCCTCAGCTTGGCCTCAGAATACAGCATCTTGGGGTAGTTCATGATGGTGGCTTCATCCAGACCAACATCAACAATTGTGTGCTGTGGCTCAAGGAATTGTGGGCCAGTACTAGTTCTTCTTCTCCTTGGAGCACTTGGCACCTGTGACCTGGTGCAGAAGTAGGAGGTGAGAGTGATGGTTGTGATGAGCAGAAGAATCCCTATTGAAATTCCTACTCCCATGCCAAAGCTGCTTATGCTGCTGGAGCCAAGGTACCCAGATGAATCAGTGGTGCTGTTCATCTTGTTGGTGATGATGGTGGCAACAAAAAAAGTGCTTGCTAGAAGATGGTCTTGGATTCAAAAGGGTTAACAAAAGTGTTTGTGTTAGCCATGGAAATGGATGAGATCGACATGCAATGAACAAGTGTTGGAGATTCGGGTTCTGCAAGGTTTCATGTTGCAAAAAGTCAACGGAAAATGAGAGAGTTAGAAGGTTAAGAAATTAAGGTTGCGTTTGAATCAAGGAAAGACATGTATTTAGGAATAAGTAAAGAAAACAAACGAGGCATTGCATGTGACTACATTCCACTTTCTCAACGTTAGATTATGTTTACATGTTCTGTGGTTTGTGCAGGTCAATGATCCTTGATGTCAATATTTCCATGTATCTACCATTGATTTGAGTTCACAATGCTTTCTTTCAAAGATCATTATATTACAAAACCTTATCTGTCAGTGGTCAATGCTTGAGAATGGCCACGTTCCATGCATTAGTGGGAAAGTTGTGAATCAAGTTTTATTATTTTTTTTTTCAATCATAAATGTTATGCTTATATTGTTATTTTTTTGAATTTAACCCTATATGAAATTTATTTCATTATTTTAATTCATATAATTATTCTAGTATAGTTTTGTAATTAAAAAGTATTTTTCTGGGTTCACCTGTTTAGTTAAAGCCATCACCAACCACATTAATACCGTAATCTTTTTTATTTAATAATAGAATCCTTAAGTTTAGAAAAGTCAAACTGCAAATTATTAATAAATTACAAATTGCGTATGGATCAGCCCTTGTATTTTTAATTAAAAGTATGAAATATATTAATAATTGGATCCGACTCTTGTGAGGTTTTGAGATGATTAGATGTACAAGTTAAAAAAAATAATAATTGTACAACTATAACCCTTGATGATTAAAAAAACATGAGATGTTTTGATAATTTTGTAATTGAACTCATATCTGTGTTGATCGCAGTTTTAAACGTTAACATTGGTTTATTATAATAATATAACAAAATTGACAAACTTTCACTATCTAAATTACACTCGCACTGATTTAATCTTTATATCCTAAAAATTCTTAAAAAATATATAATATTTTGACATTTATAATTTTTTTATCAATAATAATAAATATAATAAATAAAAACATTTTAAGAATATTTTAATCCTTATACAAAATAATTGTCCTTCCCTTTATCAAAACATTAATATGACATTTATACTCTTCATCAGATCGTTTTCATTAATATAAAATCATAATATTATGTATACATATTTTCTTAAAGTTTTTATTTTTCTAGTTGTCAGCTAAACTAAAAAATAAAAACTTTTTTCTATTATTTTTTTTTTAAATCTAAGAGGTGACAGCCTTAACTTAATTTGAATAACTTATATATAATAATTCTATGTATGAAAATGCATTAGATAGACACATGAGGTGACAACTATTCCTTAAAAAAGAAAAAATCCTTGGTAGGACTAAGTGTCATAACATCAAGAATTTCAAAAAATAAAAATAAAAATTATAGGATAAAAAATATAGACGCGTATAATAATATTTAAATAGAGTGGTTAAGTATAATTTATTTTAAAGCATGATTGCATAAACAACTGGCTTGGCACATGTGAAGTGGCCAATGATTTTATATATATAAACCAAAATGGGTTTATGAAAAAACATGAAACCAAAAGCACAGGGCGTGTTTGTTTATTTTAGTGTTGAATCTTCTATTAAAATTAAAAAAATTCATTTCATGTATTAACATGTTTTGTTATAATTATTTTTAAAACTATTAGAGTTTTAGGATTTCCAGAAACAGACAAATGGTAATACACTTGTTTTCATTTTAATTTTTACTTTTTTTTGAATTCAATGTCAAAATTTTGCTGTTCTTGGATTGAGTGTTGGGCTTTCTCTCTGACTTTTGATTTCAGTAGCTGCCTTTGACCCTCTCCTTCTCCTTGTTATACTTATTTGTTTGGTAGTATTATTTGTGCCCATGTCTTTAGTTTAGACATGACAACTATATATAATTTTAAATAACCAATTTACAATATTTTTTTTTATAATTTAATTTATATTTTAATTAAATATCTTAATTTAATATTTTATTATTAAAAGAAGTTATAATATGTTTGTATACTGAAAAGCTGATTATCAAAATTCTTTTTTTTTCCCTACAAGTTCACTGGCTTGGATAAAATATAAATGTGCAACTTGGGATAAGAAAGTCAAATACAAAGCGTATGTTCTATATAAAGATTATTATAGTTTTATTTGTTATAGTAAATGTATGGTTGAATATGGTACACCATATTGTAAATTAAATTAGCTTAAAAGTAGCCTGAGAATCTAAACTCACTGGCTCCGGATTTGACTAGTTAAAAATAAGTTAATATGAACTGATTTACATAAGATTTGTAGTTAATAAGTTTGGTCCCACTTATTAATCAGTTCAGTTTGTGTGTTGATTCACATAAGTTTAAAATAAAATAAAAAACTCACAAAGTTTACTGTAATTTTTGATATCAAATTTAAGTATCTTAAAAAAAGTAAAAAATTATTAAAAGCAGAACAATTACAAAAGAAAACTTAAAAAATAATAATTTATTATTTATTACATATAAATCAAGAAACAAACAATAAAATAAATATTAGAATGGACTGTAAAATAAAATTTATATTTATATTCATAAATATATGATATTTATAAAATAATTAATAAAATTATTCAGTATAAAAAAAATAAATATAAAGAGACAGGTTAACAAGCTTAAATATTATCTCTGTCTTATATTTCTTTTATAGCAAATTACGCACTAGCTCAATAGATCTTATATTCTCCGTCTTATATTTTTTTATAACAAATTACATATTGACTCAATATATATTATAAAATATTATATTTAGATAGTAACTTAATGTAAATTAATTTGAAATAAAATTTTTATATAAAATTCATTATTCAATGAAAAAATTTATTTACTAAAAAAATCAAGGAAAAAATATTGAGAGATATCAAATATAACGAGACATGAATTAACATCACTCCCAATCTAAATAATATTAAAAAAATAAATTTATATATCTTTTTTACTTAATTTTTTTAATTCTACTCAATATAAAATTTATAGACTTATACTTAAATACTTAACATATATCTTTTTATTTTCTTCTACTTATTAGATTTTAAATTCAAGTGTTATTAATATTTGTTTATTAGCAAATATGTTTACAAATTTTAATTTCCGACAACAATATTTTTGTTTCTTTGCCTAATAATACCAAAGTTCCTCCCACTAATATCTTATATTCAATTACTAATTCCTCATTTACTATGATGTTTATTTTTTATTTTTAATATATTATTTTTATGAGTTCCGTATTCAGATATCTTTATTTTATTCTTTTTACTAAATCTTTTGTGATTAAGGATAAAATGACTTCAATGAAGATTCATAAAGATAAAGTTCATAGTGTGACATGTATATTTTACTTGCCATAAAAAAATTATGATTACATTGTATAATCCTTACCTAATTATATTGCAATTTGTCTTTGTTTCTTTTTAGATATGACATAATAACCTTCGCGATTTGTCTAGATATTCCTTTTTAATTTTTAATAATAAATACAATCTATATTGTTCAAAAATTTCTTATTTTTCCTAGTTATATTTTTCTATTACCTAAACAAAATTGGCTTGCTTTTTTTTTTTTTCTTATGATTTTTTTCTACAAATCCTTTTGATTTGGTGCACATTGATACTTTCGTAAGCCTACACATTTGTGTTCAAGATACCTTTTACTTTGGTGCATGATCCTACTCGGTGTACTTGCTGTTTTTCATGGAAAGCAAACTCCCAACAACCAAGACCATTACAAATTTCTTCAAGTTTATTAAGACTCAATTTTCTCCTAGTTAAGTGTATCATGTTCAACTATGCTAATGAAATTCTTCTTTTTGATTGTTTTAAAATCTATAAGAGATGCACTCCAACTCTCTTATGTTAAGAAACAAACCTCATAATGTTCTTCTTGATATGGTTAGATCTTTATTATTTTATTCAAAATTTATTACATATACGGGAGAATGAATTTTCACTTGAAAACTCGAAAGTAATTAACTATTTGTTTCACACTACTCCACACCTCTTTCTAAGTTTTGTTCTTCACAGTCATAAAAGGTCATCTATTTAGGATATGCATACTCCATTTAATAGTTTTTGGCGAAAACATTTTAGGAACTTGAAGGGATGTGTGTTTCTCAAAAGAGGGAGTATAAATAGAAAGAGCCTAGTTAAAAACGTTATGAAATGATACGATTGGACACGGGCTTAAAAATCTGATCCTCCTCAGCCAGCCCGATGGCACTGCGGGTCCAGCTCAATGACAGCAAGTTTGTTTAATGTTTATCTATTAAAACACTCTATATATTAATTAATTATTAAAATTTTAGCCAATATAATTAAAGTTTATCTTATTTTGGTTCTGTAATTCGACTTGATAATTTTCTCACATTATTTAATTATTTTTAAAGAACTTGTTCACACTTTTTTACAACATGGGTTATCTATGTTTTTAAAATAAAGAAAAAAAATATAAAAAATTAGTAAATTTGAAACACGAGGATGAAATATATAATAAATTAAAAAAAAAATTAAAGATTAGACTATTGTACTCTGTATGAATAAAAAGTATATTTAAACCTGATTATTATTTAAAAAGTAGATTGGGTGTAAGACTCTGAGAGTGTTCCAAGGGAACGTTCAGAAGTCGTTTCACACCAACGAAGTCGTTTGAAGGAAACGAAGTCGTTTAACATGTAAACGACATTAGTTCTTCAACCGGATGAACAGCTGAAGTTATCGCGAGAAAACCGAAATTCGCACTTTACCAGGGGAAACCTTCCAAAATATTCTTCCATGGAGGTTATCAGAGGACTAGTGTCGGCGATCGTGGTGGCGGTGCTCATGGCGGCGTTGCCGGCGGACGCCGGAGACAACAACCGAGTATTCTCTCCATGCAGCGACACGCGAGTGCAGAGATCCGACGGATTCACGTTCGGAATCGTGTTCGCGCCGAAGGACAAGTTCTTCTACAACAACAACAACAGCGTTCAGTTGTCTCCGTGTGATACGAGACTCTCACTCTCCAATTCGAATTATCAGATCTCCGTGTTCAGACCCAAGGTCGACGAGATCTCGCTCCTCACCGTTAACTCCTCATCATTCACCGCGGTTCGTTCTCGGTTTCTATGTTTTGTTTTCTCAGTTTGGATTTTAGAGATTGGTATAGTTTCTGTTCTTGGTAATCGAAGTAACTGAAGACAATTTCTTTTGTTAATTCATAATTTGGTTGGTTTGTGTTTTATTTTTTTGAATTCTTGTTTGTTACTCCAAAATTTAGCACTGAACTACGATCATTTGTTTAGACATGCCAATTGACTAGAAAGTATTGACGAAACCCTAATTTTCGCTGGACTTGTGGACTTTGGTTACAATGTAATTCCTATAGTGCTTTACTAATACTTAGGGAAGCCTTCGTGCATGTGAATAGAAATCTTTTATTTTGGGTGAGATGTTTTGTTTATGCCTAAATTCAAGCTATGCTTGTTTGAGTAACTGGAAAATGTGGAGTTGGGGGATTTGGAAGGAATCTTATTTCTCCTGTAGAACATAAAAATATGGACGGTTTAAAGTGGAGTGCAACTCATACAGAATACGAATTTGGGCCACTCCAATGGTATGAAAGAGAGTTTAATTTGTTTTTTCTTGAAACATGAGATCGAAACCTTTGTGTCGCTCCATTTTAAATTCTCTTATTATTTTGCACTTTCGGATTTTCCTTATAATGAACCTTTGTGCCTCCGTTTTATAACAAAATTCAAATTTGTTTGGCGCCCTAATTGAGCCTGATTAGTTCCTGTTCTGTCAAAAATGAATGAGGCTACAAGCTTGAGCAAGGTCACTGACCAGTCCAAATTGATTGACGATTTGACTGGACTGATTGTTTAGTCATACGAACTTATTGATTCAGGCTTAGACTTTAGAGTGGCCAAAACGCATGATACCTTTAAAAACACTTCAACATTCAAGTAATAATCCATGAAACACCAAGCCAACTCTGACACAAACATTGAACATGATACTGACACAGATACGGGACATGACTAATGTCAAAGGTACTTCAACATTCAAGACACCAATAATAATTCTCTGCAGTAACTAGATGTAGTTGATGTATAGTATACCTGTCACGATGTTGGTAGTATTTATAGGTGTTAGCTCTAGGCGAGAAACCTTATAGCAAAGGGTCCAAGGTCCCTTATGGCAATCATACGCTACCTCAGCATGTATGGGCAATAAACTAAGGCCCCATTTTTTACTATAGTCAGAATATCCTGGAGTTGTTTGGGCTTCATGCAGATTGATATGGATTGGGCTTAAGCGAATGAAAGGCCAGCTTGTAACAGTTCCTAACCCTTGACCTGTGTGGATTGATTTCATTATCAGTGTGGTTAACCTTTTGTTTTTTGTATCTGTTGATTGATTTGATCATCAGTTTGGTTAGCTTTTGTTTTTTTGTCTCTGTAGATTAATTTGTTTTTTTATTTTTTTTTTATTTTTATTGTTTTGGGTCTGTTAATTGTTTTCCTTGTGCAGGACTCGTATGGCTATATGGTTGCATTTGCTGGCAGGAGATATGCAGCAAGGTCTCCTCCCGCTTTTGTTGCAAATGGCACATATACTGTTACCAGTTTTACTCTTGTAAGGAGAGGTTTTTCTTTTGAAAGTATTATTTTGATATTTGTGGTCATAATCATAATCCATACCAAGAACCAACTAAACCTGGCTCTGCAGGTCCTTGAGTTTCAGAAGGGCAGGCTGCAAAATTTATACTGGAAAAGAGATGGGTGTGCTAAATGCTCGGGTAATTCAAAAGCTGTATGTCTCAACAATCAGGATTGTGCACTACAAACATCCAGTTGCAAGAGCCATGGAGGAACTGTGGATTGCAGCATAGGTATACAATTGGCATTCTCTGGCACAGATAAGCACCTTTCAGTTCTCAATTCTTGGTATGAAGTGAAAAACCTTCGTCAATATTCACTGTATGGCCTTTATTCAAATCTGAGAGATTCCCTCACTAGCCAGTATGATAAGTTTTTCTAATTCCCTTTAGTTCTTTTGTTAATTTTGTCTTGTGCCATTCTGTTGTAATTTGCTCTTGTTATTACGTTATTCACATCCCAACCCTTCTCTTATCAATATATTTGTGAGAACCCAGAATGATGGCGTGTATATTGTATACCAAAGTTATTTTTATTATGCTGGAAGGAGTACAAAACATATGAATTTGTCGTTGACTGAAGTGAACTGTGTTGGACTTGGAGATGCCATATAGTATGATTGAAGAATGTAGTCTGTACAAACTTCGACCAAACAAGCATGAAAAAACCTTCTAGTTCCACATGAATTATTGAGCAATGCATGTTTTGCATCTAATATTGGGAGAAGGTAGGATTGAATTAGGAAATAAAGCAATATTATTGTTTTTAAGAATTTAACATGTATCAATCATCATATATTATTAAGCTGAAATTTGAGTAATGACTGGTGTGTGAGATGTGCGATAAACTGATACATGTTCATCATTTAGCTAGTAGGCAGTTCACATATATTATTCTGAGGTGCAGTTAGCTGTTGCCTATTGCCATGGATGATGGGATTTTTAGCAACTTTAGATCTGAAAGTATCTCCTATGTATGCAGTTTTGACCTTTAATGTATTCACTAAATAATTTTGGATATTAATATTACCTACAAATATTCATAGTAATGATTATATGTACTATACTATTCATGTCATTTCAAACCATTTCACCATTTAAAACATTGCAACAACAATATCCTCATATTTAAAACGCAACTTATAAAAATATTGTTTATTTTTTACCTCAACTTTTTCTAAACCTTATTTTGTCTCAATCTATTGTTCTTACTATTGTTTATTCTATCTCTTTTATACATGTCTAAATCATCATAATTTTTTTTTTTGTTTGTTGATGGATGCATTATTTAAATGTTAAATTTTAAATTAAAAATTTAATACTTGTCTGTTATTGTAACTTTATTATAAGTCATATATGTTTCCTCTCCCTCTGTTAAGTGTAGTTTTTCAGTTTTCAATGAGAGTGTTCTCTTCTTTCTGTGCCATCTTGCTTATATTACAAGGTATATTTCTGTAGCCCAATTGTTGTTCTAATTTTTATTTTACATATTTCTAAATTATTTTAAACAATAATATATAATTGTTACAAATGTATCATATTTTATTTACTGTGATCAAAATTACTTGTAATTGAAAATTAATTATACCAAATTATACGTTATATATAAATAAACTTATTAATAATTATAATTTTCTTATATTTATGTAATATATGTACTGTGTGTATATTATAGGTTAAATTATACTTACTGGTTTTTATCTGTTCACTTGTTTTCAGTTTAATTTTTTTCTTTTAAAATATTTAATTTAGTCCTTTCTATTTTAAAAATAAATCAAAATGGTCCTTCTATCAATTTAGATTTAATTCCTTTTATCAATTTAGACTTATTACTTTAATAATTTAGCCGTATTGACTATTTAAAACCACCCAAAAACTTTTTTTTAATATTTAACTTCTCATACAAGCAGTTTTTAATCATCGATAACATTAAAAATTAATAAAAATCACATTTCTGGTGATGGTGGTATCAGAGCCTAACTGATAGCCAGAAAAATGTGTCTCAATCCAAAAGTCCGGGTGCATTATGTTTGTATTTATGATGAGTAAGTAGAGAGGGAGAGAGTAACGTTCAAACATGGATTACCCATCTACATCTACCTCTACACCTACATGTACAAAAGATATTCCTGTTACTTTATCGTCCAAAATTACTATTCCCGAGTCATGTAAAAAGACCCTTTCCTCTAAAATAGGTAACCTAATCGAATATCAACATATACCGGAGGAGTCACAGATTGACCACTCCTTACCTCCGCTTTTAAGCCCGTACAACGTATTCAGACGAGACAAGTCCAAGTTCTCTTGGATTTCCTCCATCAACAAGCTGATCTCTA
>Ga0209489_108067_pt1 | contig 14868 bp, 8 predicted proteins | sample SiratrowhiteBW_FD_187527 | JGI IMG/M metagenome (GOLD analysis project Ga0209489, IMG submission 187527) | Root nodule microbial communities of legume samples collected from California, USA - Siratro white BW (SPAdes) (version 2) | ecosystem: Host-associated > Plants > Roots > Nodule | place: USA... | reverse complement strand
TTTTTTATAAAATGATTAATACTATGAAAATGAATTCTATATTTTTTCTTTGCTTGGATGAGATTTGAAAATGTATGTATTGACTCTATTTAAAACAATATTTTTAAGAATGCAATGTATGATATTTACATGAGAGTACATGAATGATACATGAAACTTTAGATAAGAATAATTTCATGAGAAGTGTATGAAGGTATGAAGTCCTAGGTGAATAAATGAATGAATCCCATATTTCTTTTATGATTTTTTTTAATATATATAATGTATGCATAAATGAATGAATACAATCTTTTGTTTTTTAATCTTGAAAAAAAAATGAATGTATGAATGAAACTATTTAAAAAAAAATTATTATTATTATATATTTTTTTTACAATATCATGGGGATGTATTATGAATGAAGTTTTATTTTTATTTTTTCTTTTAATGTTGTATGAATGGATGCATGATCCCATTTCTTTGATATTTTTAGGATTTTTTTTTTTAGAAAAGACATTATGTAATGCATGTGAGATCAATGTTTTTTATTTATTTCCAAAAATCATTTTTTAGGAATAAAAAATATGCAATGCAAAATAAGATTAATATTTTTTATTTTCCAAAATCATTTTTAAAAATGAATGAAAATACCCAAAATCATTTTTAAAAGAAAATAAAATATGTAATGCATCTAAGACAAAAATATTTAGTGTTTTATTTTTATTTTATTTTTTTATTTTCCAAAATCATGTTTAGAAAAACGTAATATGTAATGCAAAATGAGATTAATGTTATTTATTTATGTATAATGTTTTTTTTTGTTATTATTAAAATAAAAAAATATGATGCATGGAATTAGGGCTTTTAACGAAAATCAATTTTTGTTATTTTTTTTGAAACAGAAAATATTTAATATATTAAAAATATGAGATTGGTATGTATAAAAAAAATTCTCTCTCTTCTCTTTAAAGGAAAAGTGTTGAAAGTATACCAAGTAAACTCTCAGGAAAGAGAGGTGAGTCACATTTGGACTGCTTAAGTACCAAGTCTTTCCTAGCCAGAGTTGTTCATTTCCCACTCTCATAAATTTTCTTTAAAAAAAATGAGATTGATTTTCCTTAAACAATGTATTGTAGGCAAGAAAAATGAGATTGATATTTTTTTAATTTTTAATACTTGTGTAATGAATGGCAATGGATAATTGAGCTATAAATGTCTCCCTTAATGCCCTAATTAGGCTTAGTGCCCTAATTAAAGTTTGTCCGAGTGAGGCTTAAGTTCTAGGCGTGTAGATGTGCTCACAAAGAGTGGTTTATCCTAATTTCCTAATAAAGGTCACTAGAGCTATGGCCCCCTTTATCACACATCCATATAAGTCAGTAATGACAATCTTTATGGACCTGAGAATAAAGGAAACAGACTCTAGCTGGAGTTTTCACACACCTGGGTTAGGACGTACATCTGTCCAGTTTTGCTACACAACTCCTCTATTTCTAATTCTAAGCTTCATAAACCCGGGTATAGGGCCCCACTCATGACCTGCAAAGGTGTGTGTGAAGGGAGAAAAATGAATACCCAACCCCCACCTGCAAAATAACCAGAAAATTCTCAAGAAGATAGATATAGCATGTCTTCTATCCTAGGGTTCAATATTGCAACAATACACAAGCATTATGCAACATAAAAAAATATATATACAACAAATAAAAATAAATAAATAAATAATCCTAAAAAAACAATATAAACAATAACAAATATTATTTACTAAAGAGAATAATAAACAGAAAAGGAAAAATAAACATTAGAAGACCACACAAATTAACTTTACTCATTTAATTAAATAGGCTTGACTCTCTAAAATTGTCCCCAGTGGAGTCGTCATCTATCGCAACCAAGGTCGCGACCTAGACGGCGGTCCAAAAATAATTTCTTTTTTGAAAAATAATAGAGTCGCCACCATAATTTATTAAAGGAAAAGTATGGAAAACCAAAAAAAGTCAGATAAGGCAAGTTTGCAAAACCGGATTTAGAGTCCGGGAGTCGGTTACGTGTGGAGAAGGTACTAGCACCTCACAACGCCCGCCCTAAGGCGGTACCTTTAATTAAACAAGTAAAATAAAAGAGTGTGATTTTTAGAAATATTTATTTTTCCCAAAAAACAGAAATAGAATGCAAATAACAATAAACAAAAATATATATTTCTTTTAATAGGGGGCCCGACAAGGACTTGACCTCGCTCCTACGTATCTCTATACAGGATAGAAAATCAGGGTACACATAGTTTTGTTCTTGGGTATTTGTAAGGGGCGTTTTCGTCGAGATGTGGTGCTTGTAGGGTTCGCTGAAGGATTTCGAAGCTTGCATTTTTTCCGTGAGTGATATTTGGGTTGTGTATTTAGGAAGTGGGGTTAACATGGCGTAGAAGGTGGTTTGGTTGATGATTATTGGAATGGAATGGGGTGATGGAGATTCATGGTGGGATGTACAGTGGAGATGCAGGGCAAAAACACAATGTTGAAACATTGTGGAATTATGCGTTCATGGAGATGCATGTTAATGAAATAGGAATAATTGTGGGTGTTTTTCTGATTTTATGCCATGAATGAATGTACAAGCAAAAAGGAAAATAAACATACCTGGTGCCTAGTCTTTTCTTTCTCAGTGTGCTTTCTTATTTTCTTTCTTCTCAATATTCTCTCTCGTTCTCTTTTTTTTCACCAAAATGATCCGTGTCCTTTTCTTTTTCTTCCTTTGACTAATATATCTCTTTTTCTTTTTTTTTCCCATTATTTTAATTGATATATTTTTTTTAAAATGCCAGTGGATCAGTTCAAAGAAGTTACCACTCTTTGACTCATTCATATTTACTATTTTTAATTTTTTTAAACTAATATTAAAGATGAATCTACCCAAGAATGAGACTTAAATCATTTTTCAACGGTAATAATCCATTATTTATTATTAATTTTATTTTTATTTAAATGGAGAACGTAGGTTGTTATCTGAGCGATTTCAAAATTATTATTTGCAAATATTTTTTTTTAAAACAAATACGTGGAGTTAGGGAGTGAGAACATGGGAGTCTACTGCCATTGACTCATTCTTTTTATTATTTTTTTATTATTTATTTATTATCTTGAACGTGCAAATCAAGTAAGCAGTTTGAATGCAGTCTTCCCTTCTTCTTTTTTTTTATTATTTATTCTCCTTTTTTAATATATATTTATTTTTTATTTTGTTTTTATTATTTAATCATTAATTATTTAATATTTATTATTTATTATTTGTTATTTTCATTTTTTAATTATTATTATTTTTTAATTATTATCTTTTAATTACCACATTTTCTAGTTTTCTCTTAATGGAAAAATTCAATACATCTTTTAATTATTATCTTTTTTCTTTCAACAAATTTTTAATAGACTGATCTTACTATTTCTTTTTATGAATTTTATTTTAAAACTTTATTCATATAATATAATGGAACCAAAGCCTCTCTTTTTTTTATTTAAATGAAAAAGTATAATAAAGCTAAATAACACGTACTTTTATTTTAATTTTTATATTGTTTTATAATCTGAAATAATTTACTTGTCAGGACGAAATTAGGTGTTGACATGATGAAATTCTGAAAATGTTTTGTATTTACAATATCTCTATTTTTCTAAATCAAAATTCAAGAATTTTCCAGAATTCTCTAATAAAATCTATAATTCGTATAACAAAACATCACAAAAATGTTTAGAATTTTTTGACAAGTTTGATTAGGTAAAACAGGAAAAAAAGACGTCAAAAATGATAATAAAATAAAAAAAACAAATAGTAAATAATGAAATTTATGAAGAATTTTGGATTTCAAATGTCTATATTTTTTAGAAAAATGTTCCATGATTTTCCAAAAATCTTTGTTAAAATCTCTAATCCATAAAATAAAAAAAATAAAAATTTCCAGAATTTTTTTACAAGTACACATAGACGAAATTGAAAAGAAAATGTTAAAAAAAAAACAAACAGTAAACCGCGGAATTTTATAAACAAAATATTTCACATATCTATATTTTTGCAAAAAAAAACTTTTGGAATTTTCAGAATTCGTTGATAAAATCTCTATTCCTTCGAATAAAACACTACAAAAAATTCCATAAATTTTTTATAAGTTTGGATAGGTGAAATAGAAAAACAAATGCCAAAACTGCTAAAAAAATAAAAAAGAAATAGTAAACGATGGAATTTTGTTGAAATTCTGGATTTCAAATATCTCAATTTTTTTTGAAATAAAAATCATAGTTTTCCAGAACTTTTTTTATAAAATCTCAAATCCATACAATAAAACAACACAAAAATTTTAAGAATTTTTTTGAAAACCATAGACAGGTAAAATAGAAAAAAAAAGATATCAAAAATACTAAAAAAGTAAAAAGCAAATAGTAAACGATGGAATTTTGAAAATGTTTTGTATTTAAAATATCTCTATTTTTCTTAATCAAATTTCAAGAATTTTCTGATAAAATCTATAATCTGTATAATAAAGCACCATAAAAATGTTTAGAATTCTTTGACAAGTTTGATTAGGTGAAATAGGAATAAAAGACGTCAAAATGCTAAAAAAAACAAATAGTAAATAATGGAATTTATGAAGAATTTTGGATTTCAAATGTCTATATTTTTTAGAAAAATATTCCATGATTTTTCAAAAATCTTTGATAAAATTTCTAATCAATAAAATAAAAGAACATAAAAATTTCCAGAATTTTTTCGCAAGTACAGATACACGAAATTAAAAAGAAAATGTCAAAAAAAAATAGTAAACCGCTGAATTTTAAAAAAAAAGTTAATTCACATATCAATATTTTTGTGGAAGAACTTTTAGAATTTTCAAGAATTTGTTGATAAAATCTCTAATCCTTCGAATAAAACACAACAAAAAGTTCCATAATTGTTTGACAAGTTTGGATAGGTGAAATAAAAAAAAATGCCAAAAATGCTAAAAAAATAAAAAAGAAATAGTAAACGATGGAATTTTGTTGAAATTCTGGATTTCAAATATCTCAATTATTTTTGAAAAAAAAACAATAGTGTTGCAGAATTTTTTGACAAATTCTCGGATCGATACAATAAAAGAACACAAAAATTTTAAGAATTTTTTGAAAACCTTAGATAGGTAAACTAGAGAAAAAGATGCCAAAAAAACTAAAAAATTAAAAAGCAAGTAGTAAACGATGGAATTCTAAAAATGTTTTGTATTTACAATATCTCTATTTTTCTAAATCAAAATTGAAGAATTTTCCAAAATTCTCTGATAAAATCTATAATCCGTATAAAAAAGCACCACAAAAATGTTTAGAACTCTTTAACAAGTTTGATTCGGTGAAATAGGAAAAAAAGACGTCAAAAATGCTAATAAAATAAAAAAACAAATAGTAAATAATGGAAATTGTGAGTGATTTTGGATTTCAAATGTCTATATTTTTTAGAAAAATGTTCCATGATTTTCCAAAAATCTGTGATAAAATCTCTAATCCATAAAATAAAAGAACATAAAAATTTCCAGAATTTTTTCACAAGTACAGATAGACGAAATGAAAAAGAAAATGTCAAAAATAAAAAAAAATAAATAGTAATTCGCAAAATTTTGAAAAAAAAATATTTGACATATTTATATTTTTGTAAAAGAACTTTTAGAAATTTTTAGAATTCGTTGATAAAATCTCTTATCATTCGAATAAACACTACAAAAAATTCCATAAATTTTTAACAAGTTTGGATAGGGGAAATAGAAAAAAAATGCCAAAACTGCTAAAAAAATAAAAAAGAAATAGTAAACGATGGAATTTTGTTGAAATTCTGGATTTCAAATATCTCAATTATTTTTGAAAAAAAAAATAGTTTTGCAGAATTTTTTGACAAATTCTTGGATCCATACAATAAAACAACACAAAAATGTTAAGAATTTTTTTGAAAACCTTAGACAGGTAAACTAGAGAAAAAGATGCCAAAAAAACTAAAAAATTAAAAAGCAAGTAGTAAACGAAGAAATTCTGAAAATGTTTTGTATTTACAATATCTCTATTTTTCTAAATCAAAATTGAAGAATTTTCCAAAATTCTCTGATAAAATCTATAATCCGTATAAAAAAACACCACAAAAATGTTTAGAACTCTTTGACAAGTTTGATTCGGTGAAATATGAAAAAAAGACGTCAAAAATGCTAATAAAATAAAAAAATAAATAGTAAATAATGGAATTTGTGAGTAATTTTGGATTTCAAATGTCTATATTTTTTAGAAAAATGTTCCATGATTTTCCAAAAATCTGTGGTAAAATCTCTAATCCATAAAATAAAAGAACATAAAAATTTCCAGAATTTTTTCACAAGTACAGAGAGACGAAATGAAAAAGAAAATGCCAAAAATAAAAAAAACAAATAGTAAATCGCGAAATTTTGAAAAAAATATATTTGACATATCTATATTTTTGTAAAAGAACTTTTAGAAATTTCTAGAATTCGTTGATAAAATCTCTTATCATTCGGATAAAACACTACAAAAAATTCCATAAATTTTTAACAAGTTTGGATAGGGGAAATAGAAAAAAAATGCCAAAACTGCTAAAAAGATAAAAAAGAAATAGTATAACGATGGAATTTTCTTGAAATTATGGATTTCAAATATCTCAATTTTTTTAGAAAAAAAACCATAGTTTTACAAAATTTTTTGATATAATCTCGGATCCATATAATAAAACAACACAAAAATTTTAAGAATTTTTTGAAAACCATAGACAGGTAAAATAGAAAAAAAAAGATGTCAAAAATACTAAAAAATTAAAAAGCAAATAGTAAACGATGGAATTCTGAAAAAGTTTTGTATTTAAAATATCTCTATTTTTCTTAATGAAATTTCAAGAATTTTCCAGAATTCTCCGATAAAATTTATAATCTATATAATAAAGCACCACAAAAATATTTAGAATTTTTCGACAAGTTTGATTCGGTGAAATAGGAAAAAAAAGACGTCAAAAATACTAATCAAATAAAAAAATAGTAAATAACGGAATTTGTGAGTAATTTTGGATTTCAAATGTCTATATTTTTTAGAAAAATGTTCCATGATTTTCAAAAAATCCTTGATAAAAGTTGAAATCCATAAAATAAAAGAACATAAAAATTTCCATTTTTGTAGTGTTTTTCATCTATACATAGATATCTAACAGATACATATCTATAAATAGATATCTAACATATAGATATCTAACAGATACATATCTATACATACATATCTATCTGAGAGATATCTATGTGTTAGATATCTATGTGTTAGATATCTATGTGTTAGATATCTATCTGTTAGATATCTATGTGTTAGATATCTATGTGTTAGATATCTATGTGTTAGAAATTTATGTGTTAGATATGTATATATAGATATCTATCTGTTAGATATCTATCTATTAGATATCTATGTGTATAGATATCTATCTGTTAAATATCTATATGTATAGATATCTATCTGTTAGATATCTATACATAGATAGCTAACAGATAGATATCCATACACATAGATATCTAACAGATACATATTTATACATTGATATCTAACAGATACATATTTATACATAGATATCTAACAGATAGATATCTATTAATAGATATCTAACAGATAGATATCTATTAATAGATATCTAACACATAGATATCTATTAATAGATATCTAACACATAGATATCTATTAATAGATATCTAACACATAGATATCTATAGACATACATATCTAACATATAGATATCTAACACATAGATATCTAACGAATAAATATCTAACACATAGATATCTAACAGACAGATATCTAACACACAGATATCTAACACACAGATATCTAACAGATAGATATCTAAAAAAAAACCACAATCTTGCAGAATTTTGTGATAAAATCTCAGATCCGCACAATAACACAACACAAAAATCTTAAGAATTTTTTGACAAGTTTGGACAGGTAAAATAGGAAAAAAAGATGTCAAAAATGCTAAAAAAAATAGTAAACAATGGAATTTATGACGAATATTGGATTTCAAATGTCTATATTTTTTCACAAAAATGTTCCATGGTTTTCTGAAATTGCTTGATAAAATCTCTAATCCATAGAATAAAAGAACATTAAATTTTCCAAAATTTTTTGACAAGTACAGATAGATGAAATAGAAAAAATATGTCAAAAATAATAAAAGGATAGAAAAACAAATAGTAAACCGCGGAATTGTGGAAAAAAAATTATTTCACATATCTATATTTTTTAAAAGAACTTCTAGAATTTTCCAGAATTCGTTGACAAAATATCTAATCCTTCCAATAAAACACTACAAAAAATTCCCTAATTTTTTGACAAATTTGGATAGGTAAAGTAGAAAAAAAAAAGAGGTCAAAAATGCCAAAAAAATAAAAAAAGAAATTGTAAACAATAGAATTTTGGTGAAATTTTGGACTTCAAATATCTCAAATTTTTCGAAAAAAAAACATAGTTTTGCAGAATTCTTTGATAAAATCTCGGATCCACACAATAAAAGAACACAAAAAATTTAATAATATTTTGATAGGTGCAATAGAAAAAACAAAGATGTCAAAAACGCTAAAAAAATAAAAAAAAAATAGCAAATGACAGAATTTTGGTGAACTTTTTTATTTCAAATGTGTCAAATTTTTAGAAAAGGAAAACAACAATCTTGTAGAATTCTTTGATAAAATCTCAGATCCACACAATAACACAACACAAAAATCTTAAGAATTTTTTGACAACTATAGACCGGTAAAATCTATAATCGGTATAATAAAGCATCTGAAAAATGTTTAGAATTTTTTGACAAGTTTGGACAGGTAAAATAGAAAAAAAAAGATATTAAAAATGCTTAAAAAATATAAAGAAACAAATAGTAAACGATGGAAATTATGAAGAATTTTGGATTTCAACTGTTTATATTGTTTTAGAAAAATGTTCCATGATTTTACTAAATTCTTCGATAAAATCTCTAATCCATAAAATAAAAGAACATGAAATTTTCCAAAATTTTTTGACAAGTACAGATAGATGAAATAGAAAAAAAATGTCAAAAATAATAAAAAGATAAGAAAAAATAGTAAACCGTGGAATTTTGGAAAAAAAATTATTTCACATATCTACATTTTTTAAAAAAACTTCTAGAATTTTCCAAAATTCGCTGATAAAATCTCTAATCCTTCCAATAAAACATTACAAAAAATTTCCAAATTTTTTGACAAATTTGGATAGGTAAAGTAGAAAAAAAAAAGATGTCAAAAATGCCAAAAAATAAAAAAAGAAATAGTAAACGATAGAATTTTAGTGAAATTTTAGATTTCAAATCTCAGATCCGCACAATAACACAACATAAAAATCTTAAGAATTTTTTGACAACTATACACCGGTAAAATAGAAAAAAACATGTCAAAAATACTAAAAAATAAAAAAAAAATAGTAAACGATAGAATTCTGAAAATGTTTTGTATTTCAAATATCTCTATTTTTCTCAATAAAAAAGCAAGAATTTTCCAGAATTCTCTTTTAGAATCTATAATACGTATAATAAAGCATCACAAAAATGTTTAGAATTTTTTGATAAGTTTGGACAGGTAAAATAGGAAAAAAAAGATGTGAAAAATGCTAAAAAAATAGTAAAGGATGGAATTTATGAAGAATTTTGGATTTCAAATGTCTATATTTTTCAGAAAAATGTTCCATGATTTTCTTAAATTGTTTGATAAAATCTCTAATCCATAAAATAAAAGAACATGAAATTTTCCAAAATTTTTTGACAAGTACAGATAGATGAAATAGAAAAAATATGTCAAAAATAATAAAAAGATAAAAAAAACAAATAGTAAACCGCAGAATTTTGGAAAAAAAATTATTTCACATATCTATATTTTTTAAAAAACTTCTAGAAATTTCCAGAATTCGTGGATAAAGTCTCTAATCATTCTAATAAAATACTACAAAAAATTCCCTAATTTTTTGACAAATTTAAATAGGTAAAGTAGAAAAAAAAAAGATGTCAAAAATGTCAAAAAAATAAAAAAACAAATAGTAAACAATAGAATTTTGGTACAAATTTGGATTTCAAATATCTCAAATTTTTTGAAAAAAAACAACATAGTTTTGCAGAATTCTCTGATAAAATCTCGGATCCATACAATAAAACAACACAAAAATTTTACAATGTTCTTTCAAAACCATAGACAGGTAAAATAGAAAAAAAAAGATATAAAAAATACTAAAAAATTAAAAAAGAAAACAACAAACGATGGCATTCTAAAAATGTTTTGTATTTAAAGTATCTATATTGTTTTTAATAAAAATTCAAGCATTTTTCAGAATTCTATGCTAAAATCTATAATCCGTACAATAAAGCACCACAAAAATGTTTAGAATTTTTTGACAAGTTTGGATAGGTGAAATAGGGAAAAAAGATTACCAAAATGTGAAAAAAAAAATAGTAAACGATGGAATTTATGAATAATTTTGGATTTCAAATATCTATATTTTTCAGAAAAATATTTCGTGTTTTTCCAAAAATCTTTGATAAAATCTCTAATCTACAGAATAAAAAAACATAAAAATTTCTAGAATTTTTTGACAAGTACAGATAGGAGAAACTGAAAATAAAATGTCAAAAATAATAATAAAATAAAAAATAAATAGTAAATCGTAGAATTTTGAAAACAAATATATTTCACATATCAACATTTCTTTTAAACGAACTTCTAGAATTTTACAGAAATCGTTGGTAAAATCTCTAACCCTTCCAATAAAAACTACAACAAATTCCATAATTTTTGGACAAGTTTGGATAGGTGAAATAGAAAACAAAATGCCAAAAATGCTAAAAAAATAAAAAAGAAATAGTAAACGATGGAATTTTGTTAAAAATTTTGATTTCAAATATCTCAATTTTTTTTAAAGCAAAAACTATAGTTTTGCAGAATTTTTTGATAAAATCTCGGATCCATACAATAAAACAACAAAAAAAATTTACAATTTCTTTGAAAACCATACACAGGTAAAATAGAAAAAAAAAAAGATGTCAAAAATTCTAAAAAATTGAAAAAGCAAATAGTAAACGATGGAATTATGAAAATGTTTTTTATTTCAAGTATCTCTATTTTTTTTAATAAAAATTCAAGAACTTTTTAGAATTCTATGATAAAATCTATAATCCGTACAATAAAGCACCACAAAAAATGTTTAGAATTTTTTGACAAGTTTGGATAAGTGAAATAGGAAAAAAAGATTACCAAAATGCGAAAAAAAAAACAAATAGTAAACGATGGAATTTATGAATAATTTTGGATTTCAAATGTCTATATTTTTCAGAAAAATATTTTGTGATTTTCTCTGAAAATGTTTTGTATTTACAATATCTTTATTTTTCGTAATCAAAATTCAAGAATTTTTTAGAATTCTCTGATAAAGTCTATAATCCGTATAATAAAGCTCCACAAAAATATCTAAATTTTTTTGACAAGTTTGATTAGGTGAAATAGGAAAAAAAAATTCAAAAATGCTAAAAAAATAAAAAAAAAAACAAATAGAAAATAATGGAATTTATGAAGAATTTTGCATTTCAAATGTCTATATTTTTTAGAAAAATGTTTCATTATTTTCCAAAAATGTTTGATAAAATCTCTAATCCATAAAATAAAAAAACATAAAAATTTACAAAATTTTTTGACAAGTACAGGTAGAAAAAATTGAAAAGAAAATGTCAAAAATAATAAAAAAACAAATAGTAAACCACGAAATTTTGGAAAAAAAAATATTTCACATATATATATTTTTGTTAAAGAACTTTTAGAAATTTCAAGAATTCGTTGATAAAATCTCTAATCCTTCGAATTAATTAGTACAAAAAATTCCAAAATTTTTTGACAAATTTGGAAAGGTGAAATAGAAAAAAATGCCAAAATTCTTAAAAAATAAAAAAGAAATAGTAAACGATGGAATTTGGTTGAAATTCTGGATTTCAAATATCTCAATTTTTTTTGAAAAAAAAAAACCAAAGTTTTGTAGAATTTTTTCATAAAATGTCGGATCTATACAATAAAAGAACACAAAAATTTTAAGAATCTTTTGAAAACCATAGATAGGTAAACTAGATGAAAAGATGTCAAAAATACTAAAAAATTAAAAAGCAAATAGTAAACAATGGAATTCTGAAAATGTTTTGTATTTACAATATCTCTATTTTTCTAAATCAAAATTCAAGAATTTTCCAGAATTCTCTAATAAAATCTATAATTCGTATAACAAAGCATCACAAAAAGGTTTAGAATTTTTTGACAAGTTTGATTAGGTGAAACAAGAAAAAAAGACGTCAAAAATGCTAATAAAATAAGAAAAACAAATAGTAAATAACGAAATTTATGAATAATTTTGGATTTCAAATGTCTATATTTTTTAGAAAAATGTTCCATGATTTTTCAAAAATCTTTGTTAAAATCTCTAATCCATAAAATAAAAAAATAAAAATTTCCAGAACTTTTTTACAAAGTACACATAAACGAAATTGAACAGAAAATGTCAAAAATAATAAAAAAATAAAAAAACAAATAGTAAACCGCGAAATTTAAAAAAAAATTATTTCATATATCTATATTTTTGTAAAAAAACTTTTGGAAATTTCCATAATTCGTTGATAAAATCTCTATTCCTTCGAATAAAGCACTATAAAAAATTCCATAATTTTTTGACAAGTTTGGATAGGTGAAATAGAAAAAAAACGCCAAAAATGCTAAAAAGTTAAAAAAAATAGTAAACGATGAAATTTTGTTGAAATTCTGGATTTCAAATATCTCAATTATTTTAAAAAAAAAAACCATAGTTTTGCAGAATTTTTTATAAAATATCGAATCCATCAAAAAACAACACAAGAATTTTAAGAATTTTTTGAAAACATTAGCCAGGCAAACTAGAGAAAAAGATGCCAAAAATGCTAAAAAAATAAAAAGAAATAGTAAACGATGGAATTCTGAAAATGTTTTGTATTTACAATATCTCTATATTTCTAAATCAAAATTCAAGCATTTTCCAGAATTCTTTGATAAAATCTATAATCCGTATAAAAAAGCACCAAAAAAAATGTTTAGAACTCTTTCACAAGTTTGATTCGGTGAAATAGGAAAAAAAGACGTCCAAAAATGCTAATAAAATAAAAAAACAAAAAGTAAATAATGGAATTTGTGAGTAATTTTGGATTTCAAATGTCTATATTTTTTAGGAAAATGTTCCATGATTTTCAAAAATTCCTTGATAAAATTTGTAATCCATAAAATAAAAGAACATAAAAATTTTCATTTTTGTAGTGTTTTACTCGAAAACTTCTTTTAAAAAAATATAGATATGTGAAATAATTTTTTTTCAAAATTCTGCGTTTTACTATTTGTTTTTTATTTTTTTATTTTTTTTTGACATTTTATTTCCAATTTCCTCTATCTGTACTTGTCAAAAAATTATAGAAATTTTTATGTTCTGTTATTTTATGGATTAGAGATTTTATCAAAGAATTTTGGAAAATCATGGAATATTTTTCTAAAAAATATAGACATTTGAAATAAAAAATTCTTCATAAATTCCATCGTTTACTATTTGTTCTTGTTTTTTTATTTTTTTAGCATTTTGGTAATCCTTTTTTCCTATTTCACCTATCGAATTCTGAAAATTTCTTGAATTTTTATTAAAAAAATAGAGATACTTTAAATAAAAAACATTTTCATAATTCCATCTTTTACTATTTGCTTTTTTAATTTTGTAGTATTTTTTATATCTTTTTTTTCTATATTACTGGTCTATGGTTTTCAACAAAAATTTAAATTTTTGTGTTGTTGTATTGTATTGATTCGACATTTTACCAACAAATTCTGCAAAACTATGGTTTTTTTTTTAAAAGAAATTGAGATATTTCAAATCCAAAATTTCATCGTTTACTATTTCTTTTTTATCTTTTTAGAATTTTAGGCATTTTCTTTTCTATTTCAGCTATCCAAACTTGTCCAAAAATTATGGAATTTTTTGTAGTGTTTTATTGGAACGGTTAGAGATTTTACCAATGATTTTTGGAAAATTCTAAAAGTTCTTTTAAAAAAATATTTTTATGTGAAATAATTTTTTTTCAAATTTTTGCGGTTTACTATTTGTTTTTTTTTATTTTTTTGTTATTTTTGACATTTTATTTTCAATTTCCTCTATCTGTACTTGTCAAAAAATTATAGGAATTATTATGTTTTTTTATTTTATGGATTAGAGATTTTATAAAACAATTTTGCAAAATCAAAGAATATTTTTCTAAAAAATATAGACAATTGAAATCCAAAATTCTTCATAAATTCCATCGTTTACTATTTGTTTTTTTTTTAGCATTTTGATAATCTTTTTTTCCTATTTCACCTATCCAAACTTGTCAAAAAATTCTAAACATTTTTGTGGTGCTTTATTGTCCGGATTATAGATTTTATCAGAGAATTCTGGAAAATTCTTGAATTTTATTAAAAAAATCGAGATACTTTAAGTACAAAACATTTTCAGAATTCCATCCTTTACTATTTGCTTTTTTAATTTTTTAGTATTTTTGACATCTTTTTTTCTTTTTCACAAGTCTATGATTTTCAAAAAAAAATTTAAAACTTTTGGGTTGTTTTATTGTATGGATCCGAGATTTTATCAAAAAATTTTACAAAACTATGGTTTTTTTTTTTTTAAAATTGAGATATTTCAAATCCAAAATTTCATTGTTTACTATTTCTTTTTTATTTTTTTAGAATTTTAGGCGTTTTCTTTTCTATTTCAGCTATCCAAACTTGTCCAAAAATTATGGAATTTTTTGTAGTGT
>Ga0209489_108066_pt1 | contig 14871 bp, 7 predicted proteins | sample SiratrowhiteBW_FD_187527 | JGI IMG/M metagenome (GOLD analysis project Ga0209489, IMG submission 187527) | Root nodule microbial communities of legume samples collected from California, USA - Siratro white BW (SPAdes) (version 2) | ecosystem: Host-associated > Plants > Roots > Nodule | place: USA... | reverse complement strand
CTTAGTGGATTGCTTATTTATTTGTTATTTTATTTCCTGTTCTTTTGGTAGATCTGTGTTATTTTCGTAGCTTGACGGTAGATAAATGATCTGCGAGAAATTACTATATTTATAGTTTTTTTTTTTTTAAAGTGTAATTCGAGTTATGCATATTATGAGCGGCTGGTTTGTTTGTGAAAGGTGAAAGGAACAAAAATTGTAATCAAGCCCTATATATGCATAGGGCAGTGCTTCCTTAGTATGCATTTTTTTACGTGGTTTTGTTGTTATTCTTTTTCGGTTGGCCTGATCCTCTCATAGAGTGTAGATTTTTTTTTTCTGTGATTGATTATGTGACATGATTTGTTTCAGGTGATTGCGTTTGAATTTTTCTGTTATGGCGGTAAGTTTCGTGCTATACAATTTTGGTGTTTTCTTTTCTCTTTTTGCTTCATTTGAGGATTTCTTTTGTGGTGGATGCTATAGATTGATAGAATTTTTAAAGATGAAGCCAGTGAAGAAAAAGGAGAACGGGCCAGAATGGTAAGCATTTTATGATCTTATGTTTAATATACAGTTTATGATTTGTATCAGCAAGTTTTACCATGCATTATTCTTTTTATGGGTCTAGGAAAAGTTGGTTAACTCTCATTACGTGTGTTGTATGATTTTTTTTTGTGCAGGCTTCTTTTGTTGGAGCCATGGCTATTGCTGACTTGGTGAAGACAACTTTAGGGCCAAAGGGAATGGTAAAATCTCTTCTTGTGTCATTTTTATAAGTGGTGGTGATAAATGCTTTATGTTCTACTCCTATCCAATTCATATATCTTGGATGTGATTACTGCAGGATAAAATTTTGCAGTCTACAGGTAGAGGACGTGAAGTTACTGTCACTAATGATGGGGCTACAATCTTGAAGTCCCTTCATATTGATAACCCAGCTGCTAAAGTCCTTGTGGGTATCCTTATCAATTTTTATTGTTGTGGTGAAAGCAGCATAGAAAGTTTTGGATTTTGGAGAGAGCTAATGTGAAATTCTTATGTGTTACCAAAGGTTTGAAAGTTACTAAATGATTAGTTTTTAACCGTGAAAAACGCACAATACAATTATTCCAAAGTGAGAAGTCTTGATTTTTTGAATTTCTAAAGCACAAGAAACTCCTAGTTCCATGGAAGGCCCCAATCAACCTAAAGCCAATTGATGTGTGTCCAAAACCAAAAAATACGTTATGATTTGGATAGATTAAAGGCCACCTCTAATTTAAGGAATTTGCAATTTTAGTAGACACCGCTATGTCCTTTCTGAATCTGTGGCAGAGATGCAAAAATGCCATGTTACTGTTCTCCACAATATGGCACTCACCAATGTGAGGCAGCATAAGTGAAGAGAAGCATAGAAGGGTCTCCAAATTTCTCAAAATAGTAAATCAAATTCCTTTTACATGAGAATCATGTGGATGGCCTTGGAACGTCATTTTAGTATGGGAAAGTCGCTTAAAAAAATGGCTTTGGATCGTAACTCCAACGGTGGAACTTGTGTAATTAAAATGCAAATCTTGCATTTAGGTCACTCCCAGAAGTCAGTAGCTTCCTTATCATTTTAAGAAAAAATGAATTCTGTTTTATTGCTGGACATTGCCAGTATCTTAATGAGGACTGGCCTTTTTACGTACCTCTGTTTTGGATTGTCTTCAAATGCTTCATCATCTTTTAGAGAACTGCCGGATTATCATCAATCTTTAATATGGAAGAAATTTTGAATAACTTAAACTAGTGGTAATGTTATATGCTTCTTATTTATCTTTGAGGTGGCAAGCAATTTGTTAATTGCATAATAGTGTTGGCTCATTGGTAATTTTGCTGCCTTGTGACTTATAGTTCACAGGTTCAAGTCTTGGAAGCAACCTCTTTAGTTTTTAATGCGTGGTGGGGTATAAGGCCGTCTACATACACAACCGAGATCCCACTTGGTGGGAGCCTTTTGTGTTCCGTCACCCTTATAATACCCATACAGTTATTATCGAGAGCATTAATGTGGATATTTTTATTTTTTTCATGATTAATTCTTAAGATAACCATCCTTAATGTAAGTTAGACATATCAAAAGTACAAGATGATGAAGTTGGGGATGGAACTACCTCTGTTGTTGTTTTGGCTGGTGAACTTTTAAGGGAGGCGGAAAAGCTGGTTGCAGCCAAGATTCATCCGATGACAATAATATCAGGTTCAATTCTTTTCTTTTCTACAATGGCTCAACTGCTCTTATCCTGAAAAGTTGTTGTATTATCATTGAATGAATTTTATAGTGGCAACTTCAATGATTCACACTGAGTACAAGGCAATATATAATTATATTGGATAAGAAATCAACATCTTCCTTATTGTGCATCATCCATTTTTAAATTGTATTATGAATAGCGTGTCTTTCTTTGATGTCTAACATCATTGAGTGTTCCTTTGAAGCTTGATATTTAAGCAATGAATGCAAAACCTACTGTGTTAAAAAAAATTGGTTCTGGCTTTCTAATTAAAGTAAGAATCAATTTGTTGGTGGTTGTTATTGAGAGGTGCGGTAATAGAAGTAGTCAATGAAAATTTCCATTCTCAATCTTTTATTTCCCTTACTTCTAATGCTGCCCCATATGACTTATTCTTCCGCATGGTTTCTAGGTTTCCGAATGGCAGCAGAGTGTGGTCGAAATGCTTTGTTAGAGAAGGTTGTGGACAATAAAGCTGATTCTGGTATTTTTCCCACTTTTTAGTAGGACTTTTTTTTCAGGGTTTTATCATTGTCTCTGTTGCCTTTTATTACATTTTTATTATTATCCCCTCGTTAGCAGGACCAAGGCCAGAGGCATTCTTGTGTCTTGTTATCTAATATATTGATATAATTTACTGGAATGTGCAGAGAAATTCAGGTCAGACTTACTGAACATTGCAATGACAACTTTGAGCTCAAAGATTCTCTCACAGGACAAGGAGCATTTTGCGAGCTTAGCTGTTGATGCTGTAATGAGACTAAAGGTAAACTGTGCCTATCCTACCGAATACCAGTTTGCAATTTTATTCGATATAGCAAATAGATACTTTGCTGTTAGCCAAATTTTCTCCCATAGACAATTTCTGAACAGCAGAAGAACATCAGTCTTGATACACCATATATATATATATATATATATATATATATATATCTCTGCAGTTTCATAATAATTTCTTACAGTATGATTGTGGCTATTCAAATGTATTCCAATTCATAACTAACAATATACTTTTGGTAAGACTTCATAATAGAAATTATTTGTTGAACTTGGTATTTTTTTTGCTGGGTTATGGCAGATTTTCACGTTGAGTAGTGATTTTTTCCTTTTCTAGATGGCCTTAAAATAGAAAGTGTCCTTTAGTTGTTTTGTTAATTTGGTAATATGGATAATGATTTTACTGTGTTAACGAATGTTTACGATGCTTCAATACTTCTTTTATTAGTTTGAGCTATATTTTTATTAAGTATGTCTTTTCGATCTTTCGTCTTCTTATATCTGCCTTTTCAATGGTGTTTTTAAAATGCAGGGAAGCACTAATTTAGAATCTATCCAGATTATAAAGAAACCTGGAGGCTCACTGAAGGATTCATTCTTAGATGAAGGGTAATATTGCTGAAAAGTTGGACTATTTTGCTGTTTGCAAATAGGAATTCTTCAACATGTTGCTGAATCGTGATTACCTTTATTATATTGAGTTGCACAAGCTTTTTCCAAGAAACTTGTGCAAACAGTCATACTCAAAAAAAAAAAAATGATCATAAACTTCTGCAATTTCCTGTATAATGAAGGATTTTGTGTTAGAATTCTTGTTTTTGTTTCCTAAGCATTGCTCTGGTAAAAGTTAAGCTATCTTAATTGGGTTGATATTTTTGGCCAGATTCATTCTTGACAAGAAAATTGGTATTGGACAACCCAAACGTATTGAGAATGCAAAGATACTGGTGGCCAACACTGCCATGGATACAGACAAAGTGAAGATATACGGTGCACGTGTTCGTGTTGATTCTATGGCTAGAGTTGCTCAGATTGAAACAGCCGAGAAAGAGAAAATGAGAGAAAAGGTGCAGAAGATAATAGGTCATGGTATCAACTGTTTTGTTAACAGGCAGTTGATTTACAATTTTCCGGAGGAGCTCTTTGCTGATGCAGGGATATTAGCTATTGAGCATGCCGATTTTGATGGTATTGAGCGTCTGGCTCTGGTAACTGGCGGTGAAATTGCATCAACCTTTGACAATCCCGAGTCTGTTAAGCTTGGGCATTGTGACCTTATTGAGGAGATTATGATTGGCGAGGATAAACTGATTCATTTCTCTGGTGTTGCTATGGGGCAGGCATGTACAATAGTTCTGAGAGGTGCTAGGTACTTTTTATTATTTTGTTATTTACAAATCTCTTTCCATTGTTCCTTTCCGTAGTTAGGCAATTTAATCTTGATAACATGCTGTTTCAAATTTTGTCAGCTGAAGTTTTTATATTTGGCAATAGGGTTTGTTTGTAATGTGCTGCCCCTATCAACCTTGACCGGAACCATTCACTTTTGTGGTGGATTATAATCTTATGCTGTTTCCGTGCCTTATTGAAATTTCACACCAAGAATCGTACTACGCAATGATTTAACTACCGAGTGCTGGATTTCTGAATGCTCTACTTGCTTTATATGCTTGTCTTTATGTCTTCATGTCTTCATGTATGCTCATGTCATCTTGCTGAATTTATGCCTTTTTGTATAGTGCTGTTCAAATTTTATTATTTCAGTCAGTGCATTGTGAGCTGCACATGCTTAGGAGTGTTTTCTATGTATGAATAGACATTTTTTAAAACAAACTAGAACAAATGTTGTTTGTTTGAATGTGCACTTTAAGTCTGATGCATCTACTTTTCTGGCAGCCACCATGTTCTTGACGAAGCTGAGAGGTCATTGCATGATGCCCTGTGTGTGCTATCACAGACTGTAAATGACAGCAGAGTGTTGCTTGGAGGTGGGTGGCCTGAGATGGTGATGGGAAAGGAAGTGGATGCATTGGCTAAGAAAACTCCTGGAAAGAAGTCTCTTGCTATTGAAGCATTCTCCCGTGCGCTCTTGGCTATCCCAACAATCATTGCTGATAATGCTGGTTTGGACAGTGCCGAGTTGATTTCTCAGCTCCGTGCAGAGCATCAGAAGGAGGGCTGTACTGCAGGAATTGATGTTATTTCTGGTTCTGTAAGTATTGAAACCAAGAGTTTGGTTAATTTGTTAAGTGAACATCGTGATGTTGTATGATATTGCCATGTTTACGTTTTCTCTTGGGTTGGTTGTATGAGGTGCACCCTTTGTCGTAATATCCTTAAAAAAGATCACTTGATATGTAATGTTTTATGGTCATCTTTATTGAGGAACTGATCTTTTTTATTAGTCACTGGTCATATAATGATTTTTAGTATATAGTTTGATGTGCCTCGTCGAAATATAAAATATATGTACATGTTTATGGAGGGTATGTGCCTAATGCCGGATGAATTAGGACCTGTCATTAACGAGTGCGTGTTCAAATTTAACATGTAAGAGCAGGATTGTACGATGATTCATGTATAGTAGTAGTTTTTTTAGAAAAGTATCCTCTGTTCCTTTTCTATTTTCTGTTCTGCTTTTACCTGTGTTTTGTTTTTGTGGAAGGTTGGAGACATGGCTGAACGGGGGATATGCGAAGCGTTCAAAGTGAAGCAAGCTGTATTGTTATCTTCAACAGAGGCAGCTGAGATGATCCTCAGAGTTGACGAAATCATCACGTGTGCTCCAAGGAGGAGGGAAGATAGAATGTAAAATATGGTGAGGGTACCTTAGCATTTTCTGGCGTACCATCAGCGAGTGCTGTGATATTTTGATATGGTGGTTGTGATTGGAAAAACTGGTTGTAATGCTAAAAGTCTGTTAGGTAAAGTTTTGATTTGTTTTGCAACCCAGTCGCATGCTAGTCGATTGGGGTGGGTGGCAGGGTCTGGTTGGTGGATAAATTTTACGTAGAACCCATTTATTCCTTCCCTGCAATTAGAGTTAACTATGTTTATTTGAATTTAAGAACATTATCTTTCATTTTCAACGAAGATATCTATCGAGATTTTTGCTTTAACTTTCGTCTTCAGAGATACACCCACTGCATACAATTTTTTTTTATAGACAATATTCATTCTGTTCTGTCTAACACGTAACCTATAAAATTGGAACTGGTTTTTATTTGGTGAGTTAATGGATGGCTCTTGAGTTAGTTATAGTGATTTCATGGAATGGGCGATGTTACAGAAATCACAGTAACTTTTAATGAAAGGTTATGGGTGAGTTTTCCGGTGGAAATTCCAAATAAACACCCCCGACAGCGGGGCATAATGTATATATATATCGTGGAGCAGAAGGAAAGAAAGATAATGGGGAAAAAATGCCACGGTCGGCCACTGTTGAATATCGCCTTTGGTGGTACCCGACATATCTCGCAGTGGACTGTGAAAGAAAAATGTTTCTCGTTTTCTTTTCCTGCTTTGTTTCTCTTGTTTCTTGTGTTTTTCCTCTCAAGTTACTTTATTTTTCAGAAAGTGTTTTCCGGAATGAACTCTTTTTCTCTTCTTTTTCCTCTGCCGAAGAGAATATACATTGTCCCCTCTATATATATAATAAAGAAAAAAGAATCTGTATAACAAAATATTAAAAAGTGAGACAAATGTAGAAAATTATGAAATTCAAACAAACATTAAAACAATGCAAAAACTAAATCATGTTGAAATACTCTTCTCACCCGGGTGAGAATCAGCTAGCTGAAGCGGGAATTTGTTAACCCAATTAAATGACAAAATCAAAACAAAAGCAGAAGGTGGTGGAAAAAAAAAAACAGAAAGAAAAACAGAAAGAGAAGGGATGTATCTTAGGAGAAAATTTGGACGAGGGAGGTTAGACAAAAAGTTTTAGAACTTGTTTTTCTTTATTTCTTCGCCAATATTTGTAAATGTAACGGTTGTTATGAGTAGTTAAATTCTTTCTTAAATTTAATTAAATTAAATGTAATCAATTTGAACTCATATATATTCTAGTGATATTTATATACAATAATTTTATATTGACATTTTTATTTTATTATTTATGTTTGATTTTATCTTATCAGTGATTTTGATTTTTAGATCTAAGTGAAAAGTATTTCTGGAAATCTGATTTGAAGGAAAATATTTGATATGTTGTAATACTATAAATAGATTTCAAATATATGGATTGTTTTATAATATATAGTCATAATTTTGGATAATGTGTTAAATATTTGAGAAATTAATATTTAGAATTTTTTTCTTATAAATTTTATACTTTGAAGAATCAATGTAATTGATTTTAGTATGGTGCATTAATGTCAATAATTTTGAATGTTATATATTTTTACTATTCAGAATAGAGACTATGAGATAGATAAAATTCAATTTCAGTTTCTCTTATTAAACTCTCTTCATAAATTACTTCCTTGTTCTTTACAGTTCATATACAATTAAGCTATTTACCACCAATCTATCATAAAAAAATTATTCTCTATGAATATATACTTAGTTTTAAAACTTTGAATTTACATTAAATTTTAATGTAAATTTTTCATCTTGAGTTCGATACTTTTACTTTAAAATTATTATACTACAATTGATTTTGGTAAGCTTGCTAGAAAACTAACAACTATTAACTGTAACTTTTGACTTAGTGTTATACGTTCGATGTAATAATTGTTGTCAGAGTCTAGGTCATGACTTTGATTCAAGTTCTATTGTATATATTGTTGTTTTTCTTTATTATATGAGTAGTAGGCTTTGACATGCTATTAGGTTAGGTGAAGCATGATGTCAAAATCACTAATGAGGCTACTAGTTTTCTTGAGTATCAATTCTAGATTTTTCTTTGTACATTAGGTGCTTAAATTTTCTAGTGCTTCTATAGTTATGTGTATTGTTACATGGTTAGTCCTTCCTCTTTAATTAGGTAACAGTAAACCCTTAACTATAAAGAAAAGAAAAGATAGAATCAACCTATCTATGCTTTAACTTTAGTTTCTAAGTTTGCATAAGCTACAGTAGGTCCCAAATTCTTCTATATTATCTAATCATGTCATAAAACCTATTCTTATAAGGTCCTATCTATTTGTTACCTTTTCCTTTATTTATGTGATTAGTTAATTTTCTTTCAATCCTTATTGTCCTAACTAAAGATGTATTGTTAGAATTTGATCTCAAACTATTTGAACTATGCTGACAAAATAAAAAAAATGAGCAAATATGATATTTAAAATACAATAGTATTGGTTAAAACTCATCTTACAACCTTTCTCAACCAATTTATATGAACCTGCTTCACTAATATGATATAAAGCTCGTCTAGCATATGTATGCATACCAACTAGCAATGCATAGAACCTTATTACTCCTGACTTAGTTCCTCATTTCTGATACCGAAACTTGCATATATGAGTTTGAGTTTTTCTACCATTTAGTTTATGCAACTTAATCATAACCAAATAATTTATATGTTTTCACCTTGTTCTTGGTTTCCTATTAGTTAAGGTATTAATGTTAAACATTAAAGGTTCCATAATGACCAGATGGAAATTTGATTAGGCTACTTTCTTTGTCACTTTGTACAACCAATTCAAGTTAAGAACTACAATTTTAGCATTATGAATTTTCATGGTCAGAGCACTTTTAGTTCCCATACTTATATTATATGAAATTTCATACCTCAAACATGACAAATTTCCTTTAATTTCACTAAATATAATTTTATATTTGATTAAATATAATTTTATATTTGATTATCATGTAATTAATTTTGAAATTCTAAAACATAGTGAGATGTCGAGTCTTTTACAACAATACGAAATAAATGGAATACAATATTATAATTTAAATATTTTTTCTCCTAATTTTTTTATCAGTAATAAATAATAAAATTAATATGAAACACTTAAGAGGTGTTTCAACTCTATACAAAATTAGTTATCTGTCAATCCAATACAATCATCCTCATACACCAAAAAAACTCAATAGAAAAGCTATTCCCAAATGATGAGCCAACTACTCAACCATATTTGAACAAATTTGAATTATGTGTATAATAAAAATACAAGGAAAGCTATTCTCAAATGATGAGTCAACTACATATCCATATCCAAACATATTTGAACACTACCATTATGTGTATAATACAATACAATGTGACAATGAAATCAAAGAGACTTAACTCCATCCTTTAAACCTATGACTGTATATAGCATTATTAATTAAAAGGAGCTTTAACAGACGCTACAAGTAAAAAAATCATAAATAGTGACTTTCTTCAGCCAATCCCAATTGTAATCGGTAACCGTCTCTACAAAAGCAACAGGCCTCAGCACTATTGCATATCTAATTGCCCTCATGTACCAATAATATACATTTGTGAATCCATCAACCATCATCCCATAATACACTTTAAGTTCCAAACTTTCTTTCTGCAAAACACATTAAGAACAATCTAAACTTTGTAGCCTGATGAAGATTAGTTACATAATTATTGAATCATATCTGTGTGTTCAGAAACAACCCCCCGATTATCATCCAGCATATATAATCAGTCCATCCAATATTAATCCAATGACACACTGAAACAATGCCCAAACATAAACGTCTAGATCTGTTTGCTTCCTATCCGTATTATCATTTAATTAACATAAGACACAACCTAGGATTAAAACACGAATCAGAATAGGAAAAGTTTTTCTTTCCTTATTTCCTAATAATCTAGTTACATGTTTTCATTTGAGTAATAGCAAACACTTCTTTTGTGTCAAATAGTTTTATTCTTAAAAGTAACATTGTTCCTAGCCTTTCAAATATTCTATTTCAGACCCAACCAAATTATTTTCCACACTACATTACATCTAGCACTTAGTAATGGAATCTCAAAATTAAGGAAGTGTTCATTTGATCTACACTAGTGAACAAATTGAACTCCAACCCACAGATCACACAAGTTTTAAAATTTACTGACTTTTTGGCACGTGAACATTAGAGGATTAAAAGTTTCTATTTGATTCTAGCATAAGGCACACATATTATTAACCCTAAACCCTATTGGTAACTTGTCCAACAAGATCCTCTATGCATAAAATTGCGCTGAACGCAGTGTCTTGCTTGCCAAAGTTTATAAAATAGTTTATCCTCATCCGCCCTCATTTCATTCCTTATTCTATTGTAAGAAGATCTCACAGAATATTTCTCATTCCCTTCTCTGATCCAAACCCAATTATCCTCTATATCCCACCTCAACATGCATAACTCCAGTCCTTGAAAATAATCATGCACTAGTAGTGTTTTCTATTCAAACCAACTTTTTCTCCAACTAAATTTTCATTCCCAAATATTTTTGCTCCATGCCCCAGCCATACACACCTTAGTATCCTTTAGACATGAGTTTGCATACATTCTAAGATACTTTCCTTTTAATGTGTACTGTCCCAACCAATTATTCTCCCAAAACAAAACCTTCTTTCCTGACCCTAATTTCAAGAAGTATTTTGGTTAAACTACATTCCTTCCACACCCTCCCCACACACTCTCCCAACACACTCTCCCAAGGTCTTTCCACCATATAGACTCATTTGAACTCTTTGAACTCCTATCCAAAATTCTCCAAGATCCATATTTAGATTCTAATATCTTTTTCCATAAACCCTTCTCCTAAAATCCTAGCCTCCATTTTTATTTTATAAGTAATGTCTTATTAAAACTGTTTAATTCTAAAACTCCTAAGCCTCTACCATCTTACTCTTGGGAATTTTTATCCTATCTCTCCTAGTGATAGTCATTAATAAGTCTACTTTTAGAAAAAAATTCTTAATTATTCATGTGATTTCTTTTTAAGGCTATGTTATGAAATGCAATATCCTTTTCTCTAGTACTACACTTCCTTTACTTTATCCCAATTTAATAATGTCAAAAGAGGGAGAAAGGATGCGTTTGTTTTTAAGACATTGTATAACAAATCTCTACAAAATCACCTTAAAATGGATTATCATCAAAGTGTTTGTCATGATCAAATAAAAGAAAAAAGAACTTTTGTTGTGTTCAAAGATAAGATATGATGTTTCTAATCTCTTTGAAGATGAAGACTTGATGATTTCTTGTCTTTTGTCTTTGTTAGGTAGTTATTCCCAAGCCTAGGTTGTGCTTGAGTGAATATGTGATACTAGATCTTGTCATTTTATAAACTAAAAATGTTTTCAAAAGATTCATGTATGTTTTCCTGAAAATCAATAAATTTCAACGGATTTTAATGGATTTCAAACTGTTAAAAATATTTATAGCTTTGTTAAAAACTTAAACTTGAACATTTCAATTAATTAAACAAAATTTAAGTCAATTAAAATCGTAGAACTTGTCATTAAAAAGTTGTTTGACTTTATTTCAATCCATTGAAATAGGAATCAATAGATTAAAATCACTAAAAAAACTTCATTTAAATTGAATCAATTAAATTATGAATCAACTAATTGAAATGTTTCCAAAAACTCAATTAGCTTTATTTCAATTGATTAAAAGTGAATTTAACTAATTGATTATATTATACTAGTTCAAACGACCAATTTGTATATATATTTTTTTTCATAGAAAGCTTGAGACATCTTTTAAGAAATACATTTCACAAACTGTTTCAAAGAGTTTTTACCAAAGATTTTCTTGAAGCTTTTCTTTGTTCTTCATTATCCAGGTTTTATTTGTTTGTGTGTGTAAGTGGCTTTTAAGGTTATCAAGTTTTACTTCTGGAAGGATTTCATAATTATAGTCCTTGTAAGGTTTAAAATCAAGTGTAAAGTATTATACTTCTTGCTTGATTCTTTGCTGCAAAGAGTTGATAAGAAACTTGAAGTTAATAAGTTATTTATTGGAAATGATTAAATAATTAAACTTAACTTTCTTTTTGACGAGTGAATTAATATAAATTTTTGTGTTTTATTTCTGGAACATAATCTCTTATATATTTAAATACTTTTCTTTATCAGCATCATATTTAAATACTTGATTATCTTGCATATAAGAAAATAGGTAATACATCTTTAAAATTTAATAAACATTTTTTTTGTTAAAGAAAATTTAAAATGTGGTTTTTGTTTTTAAATAATTGTTAAAAACTTTAAAAAGTTCAAATCACTGAATCCAGTTCATTCTTTCTAAGACAAGATTCTGTAACACTTTTTCCGATGTTTCTGCTAAAAAAATATGGGCAACTACTCCTTTAATTCTTTCAATTCTTATTTTTCACTAATTCCGCCACATTTTCCATGTGACAATAATGAAACATAATGTAGCTATGTGAAGTGACAATTATAAATGACAGGTAACATGATTTAATATCATTTATGTCCCCTCTATATGTAATAAAGAAAAAAATTGTATAATAAAATATAAAAGAAGTGAGACAAATATAGAAGAAAATTATGAAATTAAAACCAATATCTTTAAAACAATGCAAAAACTAAATCAATGAGTCAGATTAAATATATAGTCACTATTTTTTTATAATAATTAACTTATTTATTTTCAAAGTTACCCTTCAGTTTGGTTTTATTGATGCATTAATTACTATTAAATAATTAACTTTGTATATATATATATACATATATATAATTAAATTAATATATATATATATATATATATATATATATATATATATGCATGTAATAATTTAGAAAATAGTTATAGAATAAAAAACTAATTTAAAATTTAATTTTAGAGATAAATAAGACAAACACCTATTTTTTAAATAGAGAAGTTATTTAAGTAAATAAAAGTTAGTTATTTACTTTTTATTTTTATAACAACTACCGACTCTCTCTCTTTCTAAAAATATATTCTATTTTATTTTTATAAAAATTATCAACTCTCTCTAAGAAGATATTATGTTTTATTTTAATAAAAACTACTAATTATCTTTAAGAAGATATTCCGTTTATAAAAACTATCAATCTCTGTTTCTTCTAAGAAGATATACAATTTCATTCTTATGAAAACTACCATCTCTCTGAACAATTTCTCTTTAAAGTTTTTCACCTTCTCTCTAGATTGGGGATCTCATATGTCATTATATTGACAATTAGAGGTTACCTCTGGATTCCTGGCATTGAGTAAAGTAAGAGTGTCTGATTAGATTCTTGAACAGAGTTAGGTTGCCCGTAATTTTAGAGTTTTCAGAACTTCTTTAAGTATCTCTGCTCTATCGAGGTGAGGGAAGCTAGTTGTATGTTTTCTTCTAAATGTTTGTCTCATTTGAAATATAAATTTATCTAGAATGATGATATATTCGTAAGGGAAGCTAGTTGCATGTTTTTTTTAGATCTTATAATTACTTGTTTTGTAAATTTGGGTAAGAAAAGTTAGTTTGATTATAAATATTGTAATTATTTGTTTATTAATGAATTGGATGAATTAAATTGAATGGGTATTGTAATGATGTGGTGTGTGATGGAGACGTGTTATCATATCCTGACTCTACTAGTCATTGGAATCATGGATGAAGATAACTAGGAGTTGAAGGAGGTTCATATGACTGCGCTACGGTGTGAGAAAGAACCGTTTGGACCAGATCATATGGATTAATAGATTCACATGACTGCGCTACGGTGTGAAAAAGAACCAGTCAGACCAGATCATGTGGGTTAAAGGGTTCATATGACCGTGCTACGATGTGAAAAAGAACCGGTCAGATTGGATCATATAGATTAAGTTTATATGACTGCGCTACGGTGTGAAAAAGAACCGGTTAAACCAGATCATATGAATTGAAATGTGTATATGACTGCATTACGGTATGAAAAAGAACCGGTTAGATCAGATCATATGGGTGTCTCATGAGTGTGATGTGTTAGTGATAATTTGATGAATGGGATGTTGTTTGGTTGAGATAGAAATCCAATTTATGAATATATATATATATATATATATATATATATATATATATATATATATATGTATATATATATTTGGTTGAGATAGAAATCCAATTTATGAATATATATATATATATATATATTCTTTTTTAAATTCTTTAACTTATCCTTATTTTTGTGTGGTGTTTGTTTTATTTTTAAATCTGCGAATAATACAGAATAATACAGGTAAGCAGAGATGATGTAAGTTTCTAATAAATTGATGGAGAAGTTTTATTTAATTTAATTTAATTTTATTTTATTTGTAATTTTATGAAAATATTTTTATTAAATCTTATGCGAAGAATTATACTTTAAAATACATTGTGAATATATGAATTTTTATATTCCTTTTGGCTTAATCATGCATTAAATTGGTACTGATAAAGGTTGGGTTATGCAGTGAGGGGTTCTTAATGACTATAATTAGGTAAGATGTGAGGTTCTCAAAAGTGATGGATATCCAATTCTTATTACTTCACTTTATAAGGAGATTGAATTGAAATAACTCTTACCTAATTCACACTTTAAAAACGTGAATTTTGTGATTTTTATTGTCTCATATAATTATTAAATAATTCATATTCAATTTTTGTTAGTTAAAACAACTATTTATTTTTAATTTAGACTTAGTAATAAACTTAAAATATTCTCATATCTTAGACAAAATAAAGACATGTGGACCATAAACGCCCCCTCTCAATCCATAAATACTGTCACTATAATGTACCCAAAGGCTCTGATCTGTATAAGAAAAAGCATGTGTACCATACTTTCTAATTTAGTCTCCAAGGAAAGAATATATGCACAACCTCCAAAATATTCTTAAATAACCTATTTATAGAAATAAGAATAATTTTTCTTAAAACACCCACGTAACCTTTACGATATAT